>Ga0364874_10151_pt4 | contig 22755 bp, 11 predicted proteins | sample ExccelAu500001D4_2_FD_206922 | JGI IMG/M metagenome (GOLD analysis project Ga0364874, IMG submission 206922) | Enriched cells from Trout Bog Lake Hypolimnion, Wisconsin, USA - BchlTB.Aug07.5000.01.D4 | ecosystem: Environmental > Aquatic > Freshwater > Lake > Hypolimnion/Profundal zone | place... | reverse complement strand
ATAACGTTAGTAAGCTGGCCGCAGTAGGCAAACGCAGCGGATCCGATATTGGTCACACCACTCGGAATGGTGATGGCAGTCAGATTGCTGCAGTTGTAAAACGAGGCGTTGCCCATATTGACGACGCTGTTGGGAACCGTCACGCTGTTCAGGCTGGTGCAATTATAAAATGCCGAGTCGCCGATGCTGGTAAGGTTGGTGCCGAGGATGGCGTTGGTCAAAGCGCTACAGGACTGGAAGGCCGAGCTGCCAAGCGTTTGGACCGTATTAGGAATTGCCACCCAAGTGAGATTGGTGCAGTAAGCGAAGGTCGAGTCGCAAATGCCGGTGACGCTGCTGCCCATGGTAATGCTGGCCAGGCTGCTGCAGTAGGAGAAGGCGGAGGATCCGATATCGGTGACACTGTCGGGGATGCTAACGCGGGTCAGTTTGTTGCAGGCCGCGAAGGCGGAATTGCCAATGTGCGCGACCCCGGTGGGGATCGTAATGCCAGTAAGACTAATGCACCAATAGAACGCAGAATCTCCGATGGTCGAAATGCTGTCGGGAATAACGTAATTTCCAGTTTTGGCCGTCGGGCATTGTATGAGCGTATTGGTGCTCTTGTTGAACAGGACGCCGTCTACGCTGCAATAGGTGGGGTTGAGCGGGTCCACCGTGAATCCCGCAAACAGGTAACCGGAACCGAAGGCACCGTTTCCGATGTTGGTTACGGTGCTCGGGATCATGACCCTAGTCAGATTAGTGCAGGCACTGAACGCAGCAGATCCAATACTAAGTATGCCCTTGCCAAAGGTGACATTGGTCAAGCCTGAGCAATAATAGAAGGTAAAACTTCCGATGGTTGCAACATTGGTTTCCAGCAGGACATTGGTTAAATTGGTGCAGTTATAGAATGCGAAGTCCCCCAGGCTGGCCCTGCAATTGGAAAACGTTACCGCAGCCAAATTGTAGCAGCCGGAGAATGACCAGGTTCCGACACCAAGGTTGCAATTAGCAAACGACAGGACGGCGAGATTAGTACAAGAGCTGAACGCCGAAGAGCCGACATTGGTGACACTGCCGCCTATCGTCATGCAGGTCAAGCTGGTGCACAAATAAAATGCGCTGTTGCCGAGGCTGGCGACGCTGGCGCCGAGGTTCACATTGGTTAGACTAGAGCAGGAAAAGAACGCATAATTGCCTATAGTCGTGACATTAGCGCCGCAGGTCACATTCGTCAAACCAGAGCAGTTAGAGCACGCGTTGGGCAGAAGTGTTTGCACATGGTCGCCAAGAGTCAGATTCTTCAGGCTCGTCATACCAGAAAAGGAGGAATCAACGGCCGTCATGTCCAACGCTAAACTGACCAGCCCAGCACAGCCGGAAAATGCAGCAAAACCGATATTGGTGACACCGGTGCCAATCGTCACGCGGACGAGGCTGGAGCAGAAGGCGAACGCATAGTCTCCTATACTCGTGACACTGTTGGGAATGGCAATGCTGGTCAAGTTGGTGCAAGCAAAGAAGGCATTTGTACCAAGGCTGGTGATGCCGTCAGCAATCTCGACAAACATCAAGCCGGAGCAGGACTCGAATGCGGAGGTGCCAAGGTGGATGACACTGTGTGGAATTTTGACGGTGGTCAGGTTCACGCATTCAAAGAACGCCCAGTCCCCGATGCTGGCGACATTGGCTCCAAAGGTGACATTCGTCAAGCCATAGCAGCCAGAAAACGCGAGCCGCCCGATGTCGGTGACGCCATTGCCAATCGTGATGCTGGTCAGATTAGGCAAGTCTTGGAAAGCGCCAGCTTGGATGCAGGAAACGCCATCACCCAGGAAGATAGTGTTCAGGCCAGTGCAACCATCGAATATAGACTGTCCGATATTGGTGACACTGTTGGGAATATTGATGGCCGTAAGGCTGGTGCATGATTGGAACGCCCAATCCGCGATGCTGGTAATGCTGGCGCCAATTGTCAGGTGCGTCAGCGCGGTGCAGGAATAAAAGGCATTAACTCCTATGCTGGTGACATTGGCGCCAAACGTCACGTTGGTTAGGCCGCTGCAGCCAGAAAACGCGCTGGCAAGCAGAGTCTGCACATGGTCTCCCAGTATCAGATTCTTCAGGCTGGCCATACGAGAGAAGGAGGAATCAACATTAGTCATGTCTAACGTTAAACTGGCCAGGGCCGTGCACCCGTAGAACGCATCGTTGCCGATATGCGTCACACCGGTGCCGATCGTCGCGTTCGTCAGGCCCGAGCAAGAATCGAACGCATGGTCTTTTATACTGGTGACGCCATTGGGAATCGCAATGCTGGTCAAGTTGGTGCAGGCATAAAAGGCATTCGTACCGATGCTGCTGACACCATTACCGATTCCGACAAACATCAGACCGGTGCAGGAATCGAATGCATGGTCTCCGATACTGATGACGGCGTCGGGAAGGATGAAATGCGTCAGACCGGAGCAAGAAGAGAACACCCAGCGTCCGATGTTGTGAACGCTGTTGGGAATTACGGCTTGCGTCAGGCCAGCGCAGGAGCGAAATGCATCGTCCCCTATGGAAGTGACGTTGGTGCCCATGGTCACGTTCGTCAGGCTCGCGCAGCCAAAGAACGCCGCCGTTCCGACATTGGTGATGCCGTCGCCAATGATGACGTTGCCCAAGCCAGAACATCCAGAAAACGCATTGGAAAGAATGGTCTGCGCCTGGTTGCCAATGGTCACATTCTTCAGACTGGAGTAGCCAGCAAAAGCGGTGTCGATGGCAGGCATGTCCAACGACAACGTGGTCAAGGCAGTGCAGAAAGAGAATGCAGAAGTGCCGATGTTGGTCACGCCGGTGCCAATCGTCACGCTGACCAGATTGCCGCATGAATAGAACGCGCGGTATCCGATTGCGTTGACGCTGTTGGGAACGGCGACGTTTGTCAGGCTGGTGCAAGCATAAAAGGCATTGGTTCCAATGCTGGTTACGCTGTTTGGAATTATGATGGAAGTCAGGCTGGAACAGGATTGGAACACCGACGTTCCGAGGTTGGTAACGCTGGTGCCGAGCGTGGCCGTGGTTAGGGCAGAACAGGAGCGGAACGCATGGTCGCCAATACTGTTGACGTTGTTGCCAATTGTCGCGTTGGTCAGGGCGTAGCAAAAGGTGAACGCCTGGTATCCAATCCTGGCGACGCTGTTGGGAATCGTCACGCTGGTCAGGGCGTAGCAAGAATAGAAAGCATTGGAGCCGATGTTGTAGACGTTGCTGCCGAGGGTTACGCTGCCAAGTTGGGTGCAGGATTGAAATGCCCGGTTGCCAATGTTGGTCACGCTGTCGGGAATGATGACGTTGGTCAGGCCGGATTTAATATAGAATGCCGAATCACCGATGCTGGTAACAGGATAACCATTGGTGCTGTCGGGGATGGCTGCTGTGCCGCCGGGACCAGTGTAACCCGTAATAGTGATGGCCCCGTTGTTGGTCGTGAAAGTGAACTGAGCGTGCGCCAAACTAGGCAGCCCGAACACAAGTAGCCACACCCAATTCAGGAGTTGGAGCTTCATGTCGGAATTTTGAGCTTAAACTTCCCTGACGTCAACCACCGATCAATCGATAGCACTTCATGTTGTGCTATCCTTTGCACGGAGCCATAAGCGATTTGTAGAGTCATGTTGTGTTGGAGGCGCTTAGGCAAATACGGAGGCTGTGTGTTGAGTGTAATTGCCGCCCTGGCGTTGTTTGGGCTTGGAAAACGTCAGCATCCGTATTGTTCACGGCTTGGCTTTTGGCTGGGCAGGACGGCATTAATCGCGTTGGTTGCCTTTGGTAGTGTCGCTCGGATAGTGCTCTGGCGGGCAGGTATCCGCAAACGGTGAATCGCCTGTTAATCAAACCTGGATGAACAATGATTATCACCGACTATGATGCTTGGTGGCGAGATCCAGAGTCGAAGAGGGTGAGGCAGTACGCTCGGCTATACAGGATTGCGAGGGATAAAAACACTGCCTGCATCTTGAAGTGTGAAATGGATCATGCCCACGAAGAGGAGGTGATGGCGGCGATCAAGAAGGCCTGCATTCGGTTAAAGTCTACTTAATTTCCGGAATAGGCCATCCTCATTCAGTTTGGTTTGGGTGGGCCGCTGGAGCCAGAGTCGCGATGGTTTGCTGGAGATGGTAGGGCGGTCGGATTGCGGGGCTTCGGATTGCGGATCTCGCTTTCATGGCACGGTGATGTCGGAAATGCCAGGCGTCTTGGTTTTTTCCACGCGGCCGTCCAGGTAGAGGGCGTTCTTGCCCGTCCATATTCCGTTGGCCGGATGGAAGGAGTTGGCGTCGCCGATCAGCGGCGTGGTGTAACTGCCGCCAAAGATGACATTGCAAATCTCCCGCGTCACGGGCGACCAATCTTGCGGGCGATCATACGAAGCGCCGTTGAGATAGCAATTCCAGGTATAGCTGGAGCCTGCCTGTTCAAAAGTGGACCGATCGGCGGGGCAGCGAAAGACATTCGTGTTTTGCAGATTGGGCTTGAGCGTGGCCGTGATGGGTTGCGCATTGGTATCGGTGGGCATGGGCACGTTGGGCAACATCAGACAGTGCGGCAAATGGTTGCCGTTCTCCTGGACGTAGATGTTCAGAGCCAGGCCGATTTGGTGCAGATTGCTCAAGCACGAAGTGGTGAAGGCGGTTTGCTTGGCCCGGCTCAGGGCCGGCATGAGCAGACCGGCCAGTATGCCGAGGATGGCGATGACCACCAGCAACTCAATCAACGTAAAGCCGCCGGGGTACTGGTTGCAGCGGTTGGTTTTCATTTGTGCACCGCCTGCAAGGTGGTCATCAATTCCATGATCACCGGCACCGTGCTGGCGCGATAAACCGCGTCCTGGGCCATAAACAGCGCGGTGGCGGCCTGCAGGGAGTTCTGGCCGGCGCCGCTTTTGAAATAGTTCCCCAGGTCGTTTTGTTCTTGGGGCGTCATGTTTTGCCGATAACTCGAAACCCAGCGCGACATGGCTTCGATGTTGGCCTGCCGTTGGGTGGGCGGAGAGTGTTTGACCAGGATCTGCATGGCCTTGATGTGATTGGCATTGAAAAAGCCTTTGAATGCTCTTTCACGATTGGCCGGATCATCGAGCGAACCATAAACCCCCTCGAGAAATTTATGGAGCCGGGCATCGGGATCCGGCTCGCCGCGGGCGGCAATCGCGGCCCGGATGTCCGGGATGAGTTCCGCGGGAATATGGCGTCGGTAATAATGGACCCCGTACATGCCTGCCAGCACCAGCAAGACCGCCACCGCGCCACCTGAACATAAAATGATTTTGAATTTTCTGCTTTTCATGATTCTAAAATAAATCGGAAGGTAGTATGCCAAAAGAAGCCGGCCGGCGCATGTGCCAAAATCATGGCGGAAGCGCAGCGGGTGGGGAGCCAGCGGTGTGCAGTGAACCTCTGGAGCTCGGGCGCAAAATCAGAGTGCTGCGACCGGGGACCGGTCGCGGTCCGAAGTCTGCGGACCGCGTGCCGTCCCGGCGCGCAGCGGCTGAGAGTAGGCGCGACATGCGGTGAACCTCTGGAGCTTGGGCGTGAATCCCGAGTGCTGCGACCGGGGACCGGTCGCGGTCCGAAGCTGGCGGATCGCGCGCCGTCCCGGCGCGCAGCGCGTGGGGGGCGGACGACGAGAGTGGTGAGCTGCGCTTGCCGTAAAATTCCATTTGAGCATTTTGCTCCGTACCGCTATTGTGGTGGCACTGCGCGCGTAGCTCAATTGGATAGAGTGTCGGCCTCCGAAGCCGAAGGTTGTGGGTTCGACCCCCGCCGCGCGCACCATCTGTTCTCGGCTGCCATGGAACTTCGGCAATGCTGCTGAATTATACGGCGATTCGCACCCGCCGCTGAGAAACAAGAATGATTGAAAAAACACTTGTCAACTTCGGTGGGGTAAGAGAAGCTCAGGTCGCGTTGAGACTGGCTGCCGGTTGAAAAATAATGAGAGCCAATTGCTTAAAGTATTGTAAAAGCGGGGTTTATCAATTTTCTAGGGGTAGATCCAACCCCCTCCGAGAGGGCATGCCGGCTGAATAGACCGGCGTTTATGAAGCGAATTGGATGAGCTAACTATTAAGTAACATCTTAATGCTTTATGGTTTAATTAAACAATGCTAAATTCACTAATTGGAAATGAACGATACCGCGTTATTGGTTCTTGATTTGCAGCGGGATTTTCTTGAGGCAACTGGCCGGTTGCGGGTCAGTGGTGAACATGCCGGAATGGTGATTGCCACGGCCAATCGTTTGCTCAAGCACGCGGAGAAAACCGGCTGGCTGCCGGTTTTCGTCAATAGTGAATTCGCCAAGAAGGATTGGCTGGGGAATTTTTTCCGAAAGCATGCGGCCATCGAGGGTTCCATTGGGGCGCAAGTTGATCCCCGGGTCTGCGTCCCGCCAAATAGCTCAGTCTTGTCGAAACGCAAGGCGGATGCGTTCAGCAATCCGGCCCTCGCGGGAATTCTGGGAAGTGCTGAGATTCGCCAACTCGTGATTTTGGGAGTCATGGCGGACGGCTGTGTGCTGGCCACCGCCAAGAGCGCCATTCGCCGGGGTTTTTCCGTGACCGTGATTTGCGACGGGGTGGGTTCCAAGCGGGATATTCTGAGAGATTCCGGGTTGCTCAAGATGCAAGAAGCCGGCGTCCGCCTGAAAGAATGTTCTGAATTTGTCCGCTAATGATCAGCATTTGGCCCGCAAAGTATTTCCGCGTCGAAGGAAGTCAACTTTAGATCCTGGCCAAAACCCTCCACGGCGACGGCGCCAACAAATCCTGCCGGCAGAGTGAGCGGAAGGAATTTCCAGCGCGCCGGCGCCGAATCATCCAGGCTGTCGGCCAACAAGCGAGGCGCTTTGGGCGGAGATATGGAGACGGCGAAATCGTGGAGCGCGCGCGAAAGGCCGGCACCAGTTCCCTTTAGATAGGCCTCTTTGCATGTCCAGTAATTAAAGAAGGTTTCCCGTCTTAGCGCGGCCGGAGTGTGCATCAAGGACTCGAATTCCGTCACATGGAAGAAACGCCGGGCGATATCCTCTATCTCGGATTCCGGGGCAATAAATTCAAGGTCAACGCCGATCCGATGTTCCTGCGTAAGCGCAATGATTGCCAGGTCTCGGGAATGTGACAAATTGAAGCCCAGCCTGGCCGGTCCCGAGGTGATAAGAGGTTTACCATTGGCTTCGTACTTGAACTCGAGGTTTGGCGGCTCTTGCCTTAAGTAATATCCCAATATATGCCGGAGGCAGCCGCGGCCGGCGACAAATCTGCGACGCAACGAGGGATGGGCAAAACTGTTTGCGCGCGTGATTTCCTCCGGAGAAAGACAGGCTTCGAATCGCGCGGCAGCGTCGCTTTTGGGAGCAAGATCAATCTGCCAGAGGTGGATTTCGCCTGGAGCCGGTGGTTCCATCACGCGTTAAGGCTCTTTTTCATATTGTTTTCGACTGGCCACCACGGTTGAGCAGGTGGTGCGCGAGTTTCCTGGCTACTTCGCCCACATAGGGCTCCTCGGACAGGTCCATGTGACCGCATTCGAGGTCTTCAATTTGGATTTCTCCCAAGATCACTTGATCCCAGCCGGATGTGGGGCCAAAATCAAAAGCAAAGGACTTGGGCTCTTCCACGGTGCGAAACAGCAACGCGTTTCCCGCGTAAGGTTTTCCCTGGTAGGCTTGGCGCAGTTGTCCCAAAAATTCGGCGCGCGGCCAGCGAGTTTCTGCTGTTTCCGTGCGGGTGGCAACCCCGCCTTCGCTGAGCAATTTTTTCAAGGCCGAGGTTCTCCGTTGCTCAATCTCAGATTTCGAACGCAGCTTTTTGAGCACGTAGCCAGGTCCTTCCTTGACCGCGCGCCTGGCATGATAGGCCCAGCGCCGAAGTCCGGGGAAGGCCAGCTTTTTAAGGCCCGGAAGGTGGTTTGCATCCATCAACGCCAGCAGCGCGACGCGTTCTCCCTGACTTTCCAACTGGCGGGCTACTTCGAAGGCCAGCACGCCGCCAAAACAAAAGCCCGCCAGGTAATACGGGCCGTGGGGCTGAACGCGCTGCAGGATGGCCACATTTCGCGCTGCCAGCTCTTCCAAGGTCAGGTCTAGTTCGCGGCGAGTATGCCACTTGCGTAGTTCCTCATCCAGAGGACTTTCCACACCATAAACCGGCCAGTGGGGAGCCAAGTGCTTGGCGAGCCGTTGCGCCGCCGATAGATGGTGGAGACAAAACAAGGGAGGCTTGTCCGGCGAGGCGTGGCATTCGGTTAAGTAAACTCCGCAGGCCGGCGCGCTTGGATCGGCCAGCAGTTGGGCGAGATTCTGAACTGTGGGGGCTTGGAAGAACGCCGCCAATGGCAATCGCCTGCCCAGTTCTTTTTCCACGCGAGCCTGGACGGCCACCGCCACCAGGGAGGATCCGCCCAGGTGGAAGAAGTTGTCGCGAATGCCCACGGACTCCCGATGCAGCACCGCCTGCCAGATTTCCACCAGTTTGGACTCCAGTTCCGTGCGCGGGGCCGCGGCGCCCTCGCTCGAAGTCAATTCCACTCCCGTTGAATGCTCCAGTGCTTTGCGGTCCACTTTGCCGTGAGGTGTCCGCGGCAAGTTTGGCAGCAGAACAAAGCGCGACGGGATCATATAATCCGGCAATCGCGCCGCAAGGCGGGCCCTAAATCCAACATCGTCCAAGGGCATATTGCCGTCGGCAACCACAAAGGCCTTTAACCGTTTCTCTCCCGTGGTGGGGCCATCTACCGTCACCACCGCGTCGCGCACCCCTTCGGTGGCGTGTAATGCGGCTTCAATTTCGCCTAATTCAATCCGGAACCCGCGGATTTTGACTTGTTGATCTTGGCGGCCAAGAAATTCGACCCGACCGTCTGCCAGATAGCGGACGGTGTCGCCGGAGCGATAGAGCCGGGCGTTCGGCCGGGCGCCAAAGGGGTCGGGTGCAAACCGACTGGCGGTCAACTCTGCGCGGTCCAGGTAACCGCGCGCCACTTGTTCGCCTCCGATGCACAATTCGCCGGGCCAGCCCAGGGGCACCGGCTGCAGATCCTGATCCACCACATAGTACTTCACATTGGGCAGCGGCCGGCCAATGGGCACGGTCAGGCTGTCGCGCGCATCCGCGGGGTTGAGCTGGCAGACCGAGACCCCGACGGTGGTTTCCGTAGGCCCATAATGATTCCAGACGGCACAGCGCGGAGTCAGGGACCAGAGCCGGTCAATAAAATCCCAGTGAGAAGCTTCGCCGCCGATGATCAGTGTGCGCGCCGGCAGGAGCGCGGCGGAAGGCAATTGGTCCAGCAAAGCCGCCAGATGGGTCGGAGCAATCTTGAGGTAATCAATGCGCTGCTGAACCATGTAATCTGCCAGGCTCCTGGCATCCAGGGCGCGCTCTTCGTCAATCAAATGCAGCGTGCCCCCCCGCGCCAACGCCGGAAAGATCATCGTTTGACAGGAATCCACCGTCAGTGGCTGCAGCATGGCATAGCGTCCGGTGGCGTCCAGATCAAGACGCTCTGCCACCGCCCAGATATAATTAAGTAATTGCCGGTGTTCCAGCAGCACGCCTTTGGGCAAGCCCGAGGTGCCGGAAGTGTACAGCACATAAACCAGGTTTTTGGGCGAGGAGGACGGCACCGGGTTGTCCGTCGCTTGCGCGTCAGGCGGTAGTGGCGGATCATCCATCAGAACCAGAGGGAGAGTTCCTGAAGGCAGCCGGTCGGCATAGGTTCGCCGGGTCACCAATGCCGCCAAATGGGCGTCCTCCAGCACCAGCCGGGCTCGATCCGGGGGCCACTTGTGATCAAATGGAACATACGCGCCACCGGCCTTCAGAATTCCGAGCAGAGCCACCACCATTTCCAGCGAACGTTCCAGGCAGAGTCCGACCAGAACATCGGGCCCGACCGCCAGCGAACGCAGATGATGCGCCAACTGATTGGCCCGCAGATTGAGTTCCCGGTAGGTCAGGGAGTTTTCCCCGAATACCACCGCCACCGCCTCGGGCGTCCGCTCCACCTGTTCCTCAAACAACTGATGAACACATTTGTCCACCGGATAATGCCGTTCGGTCTGATTCCAATTGACCAGGATTTGATGACGTTCTCCTTCCGGCATGAGTTGCAACTGACGGAGCGGCTGTTCGGGATCACCCGCAATAGAACGGAATACTTCGCCCAGATGACCGGCCATGCGGGCGGCGCAGTCCGCGGTGAAGAGGTCGGTGGCATATTCGAGATGGCATTGCCAGTCATCCCTCGCAGCCTCGATGCTCAAGGTCAGATCGCGTTTGCTCGTTCCGGGTTCAACTGGCACCGGCCGGCCTTGGACTTGCGCCAACTGAAAGTCGGGCAGCCCCTGCTCCAACAAGACAAACATTGCTTGAAACAAAGGCGATTGGGCCGGTGCGCGTTCCTTGATCGCGAGTTCCACCATCTGTTCAAAGGGCAGCCCCGCATGGCTGAATGCCGCCAGCAGCGTAGTGCGCACCTGGCGCACCACTTCCCGAAAACTCTGGCGGCCTTCCAGCCGCACGCGAATCGGCAGGGTGTTGAGGAACAAACCCAGCAGGCTTTGCACCTCCGGACGTTCCCGGCCGGTGATCGGCGTTCCTACCACGATATCATTCTGTCCGGAGGAGCGATGCAGCCAGACCTGAAAAGCCGCCAGCACCACGGAGAACAAGGTGGTGTCTTCCTCCCGCGCCAGCTCGCGAAATCTCGCCACCAGCGGACCGCTGAGCGCAAATTGATGCGCCGCGCCCCGGCCGCTGGGCTGGGCGGGACGGGGCAGGGCGAGGGGAAGTTCCAGCGCGGGCGGTAATTCCTGAAGTTGCCCGCGCCAGTATTCGCGCAGCGTTTCCAACGGTTGTCCGGTCAGGCGCTGCCGCTGCCACGCGGCATAATCGGCATACTGCACCGGCAACTCCGGCAATGGGGCAAGGTGCGCCGGTCCGTTGGCGGCATAAAGCAGTTCCAATTCCTGAAAGAACAACCGCAGCGACCATTCATCCACGATGCTGTGGTGGAAGCAGAACAGCAACACCTGATCCTCGTCCGCCAAATCAATCCAGGTCACCTGCCACAAGGGCGCTTGGGCCAGATCAAACGCGTGCCGGGCTTCCTTTCGCAACCCATCCTCCAACGCCGCGGGTTTCTGTTCCAGGGGCAGGGAGCGCAGGTCCACTTCTTGCCACGGCAACGGCACCGCGGAGCCCGCCCTAATCAACTGGGACAAATTGCCTGACGCTTGCACCAACGCCGTTCGCAGCACCTCGTGACGGGATTGTATCTCCGTCAAGGCACGTCGCACTTTTGCCCGATCCATCTGGCCCTGGAAGCGCCAAGCGACCGGCAGATTATAAGCGGTCGGGTCGGGCAAGGTCTGTTGCAACAGCCACATCGCCTGTTGGCCAAAGGACATCGGCAGCGGCTGGTGCCGGTCCGTCTTTTGAATGGCGGAGTTTATTGGAGAACACCCTTCCAACGCTTCAATTTGCTTGCCTAGCCGCTCGATCGTGGGATGTTCAAAGACTTGGCGCAAGGAAACCTCCAAGCCAAGTTGCCGATTGATTTGCGAGCACAGGATGACGGCCAACAAGGAATGTCCGCCCAAGTGGAAGAAATTATCGTGAACACCCACTTGTTTCTGACGCAGGACAGTCTGCCAAATGCCTGCCAGTTGTTCCTCCACGGCATTCCGCGGGGCCACATAGGCCATGCCTGCCGCCAGCTCCCGGCCGTCCATTTTGGCCAATGCCTTTCGGTCGAGCTTGCCATTGGCATTGATGGGCAGCGCCGCCACTTGCACAAACCGGGCCGGCACCATGTAGTTGGGCAGCCTGGCCTCCAGCCACGTTCGCAGGGAAGGCGCCGATAGTTCGTGGCCTGACCGGCTTACCACATAGGCCACGATGATTTTATCAATGCCGTCACCTTGCGCGCTGGCCGCACTCGTCCTGACCGCCGGATGCGCATTCAGTGCCATTTCAATCTCCCCCAGCTCAATCCGGAAGCCACGTACTTTGATCTGAAAATCCACCCGCCCCAGATACTCGAGGTCGCCCTCTGGCCGCCACCGCGCCAAATCTCCCGTCTGGTATAATTTTGCCCCGGGCGTGCGGCGGAAGGGATTTGGTATGAAACGCTCCGCCGTCAGTTCCGGTTGGTGCAAATAGCCGCGCGCCAGGCAATCTCCTCCAAGGTATAAACCGCCAGCCAACCCCAACGGGGTTGGATTCAGGTCTTCATCCAATAAATAAACCTGACAATTTGGCAGCGGTCGTCCGATGGAGGGCAAGTCCGGCCAATCTGCCGGCGCGCCAATCAATTCCCAACTGGTGGCCACGTGGGTCTCTGTGGGCCCATAATGGTTCCAAAAACGGCAATTTGGCAAGTGGTTGAAAAAATTCCGCAGGCCTGGGCTCACCCGCAACTGCTCTCCCGCCACGGCGACTTCTTGCAAGCAGGCGAGTTTTTGGCCTGCCCAGGAACCGGCTATTTGCTCCAACATGACGTAAGGCAGAAAGACCCGATTAATGTCCGTGGCCGAGATTGCGGACAGGAGTTCCCTGGGATTGGCGCGCACCTCATCGCTGATTAACAGCAACGTGCCTCCGGTGACCAAGGTGGAAAATATTTCTTGGAACGAAACGTCGAAACCCAGGCTGGCAAATTGCAAGGTGCGGTGGCCAACCCCCATGCGGGAAACCTTACTTTGCCAAGTCAGCAGATTGACGAGGGCTTGGTGCGGCATCTGCACGCCTTTGGGCTGGCCGGTGGAGCCGGAAGTAAACAGCACATAGGCCAGATGATTTGGAGCGGCAACGGCGGCGGGGTTTTGCCGCTCGGTTTCGTGCGCTGACTCGCCGAAGATTGATTCCAAAATCACCCATTGGCCGGCCGCCCCGGATGCTTCCAAGCCGGTTTGAAACTGCGCGGCCAAGGTTTTCCGGGTGACTGCCAGTTGGCTTTTGGTTTCAGCCAACAGAACAGCCTGGCGTTGTTGCGGCAGGGCCGGATCCAGTGGCACATAAGCTCCGCCCGCTTTCAGGATGCCCAGGATGGTTACCACCATTTCCAAAGAGCGATCCAGAAACACAACGACCAAATGATCTGGTCCCACGCCCCGTTGGCGCAGATGATGTGCTAGTTGATTGGCCCGCTGATTAAGCTCGTGATAAGTCAGCGCGTTTTCCTCGAATACCACCGCCACCGCCTCGGGCGTCCGTTCCACTTGTTCCTCGAACAACTGATGCACGCATTTGTTCCGCGGATACTGCCGCTCCGTCGCGTTCCATTCCACCAGAATTTGATGGTGCTCCGGTGCTGGCAACATATTTAGCTGCCTGATCGGGCATTCCGGGTTTTCGCTGATCGAGGCCAATAGCGCTTGCCAATGTCCCGCCATTCGTTCCACGGTTCTGGCCTCGAACAAATCCGTGGCATACTCAAATTCACATTGCCACTCCTCCCCTTCCGCCAAGACGCTGAGCAGCAGATCGTTCTTGCTCGTCTTGGTATGCAAGGCCAGCGGACGGCCTTGCGCGGCTCCGAGCGACAGTGCGGTCACCCCCTCCTCCACCAGCACAAACATGGTCTGATACAATGGCTGCAGGCCAGCTTCCCGCCGGCTGATCGCCAGTTCGACCATCAGTTCAAAGGGCAGCTCCGCATGCTTCAGGCCTTCCAGAACTGTCGTGCGGACTTGGTGCAAAGCTTCCCTGAAACTGTGTTTTCCTTCCAGCTTGGCGCGGATTGGCAAAGTATTAAGAAAATAGCCAAACACTGATTCGACTTCCGGCAGTTCCCGTTGCGCCAGGGGGGTGCCCACAATAATGTCCGGCTGGCCGGTGTACCGCTGCAACCAGATGTGATAGGCGGTCAACATGACCGTGAACAGGGTCGTGCTTTCGGCTTTCGCCAAGTTTCGCACGCCGCTCACGGTCGCCGCCTTGAGCCTAAAGGCATGGACGGCTCCGCGACCACTGGCCCGGGGCGGACGGTGCCGGTCAACCGGCAGTTGCAGTGCCGACGGCAAATCTCGGAGTTGCTCCCGCCAATACGCCTGCTGGCTTTCCAGTAATGTCCCGCAAAGACGTTGCCGCTGCCAGGCGGCGTAATCGGCATAGTGCACGGTTAACGCCGGCAGTTGGGTTGGGTGACCGTAGCCCAACAACTCATACAGGTCTGCCAGTTCCGAGCAAAAGTGGCGCAAGGACCATTCATCCACGATGCTGTGATGGAACGTGGTTGCCAGCACCTGCTCCTCCGCCGCCAGTCTTACCCATGCCACCCGCCACAGTGGAGCTTGTGCCAGGTCAAACACCTGGCGCGCCTCGGCCAGCAACCGCGTTTCCAAAGCGTCCTGCCGCTGGCCGGTTGGTATCCCGGACAGGTCTATGGTTTGCCAGCAAACCTGCAACTCTCCAGCAGGGAGGATTTTTTGAACCAAGGCCTCCCCTGTCTGCACCAATGCCGTTCGTAACATCTCATGCCGATCCATGAGGATCTGCAAGGCTTGCCGCAATCTGGCCTCGTCCACCTGGCCTGTAAAAAGCCAGGCGAGCGGCTGGTTGTAGGCGGCCGAATCGGGCAAGGTCTGCTGCAAGAGCCACATTCCCTGCTGGCCATAAGACAACGGCAGTGGTTGCCGCCGGTCCACGCGCTCGATAACGGGTTGGTTCGAAGGATTATCCTTCAAGGCCGCCAACTGGCCGGCTAATCGCTCGATCGTGGGATGTTCAAAGACTTGGCGCAAGGAAACCTCCAAGCCAAGCTGGCGATTGATTTGCGAGCACAGGATGACGGCCAACAAGGAATGTCCGCCCAAGTGGAAGAAATTATCATGAACACCCACTAGTTTCTGACGCAGGACTGTCTGCCAAATGCCTGCCAGTTGCTCCTCCAAGGCAATTCGCGGGGCCACATAGACCATGCCCGCCGCCAGCTCCCGGCCGTCTATTTTGGTCAATGCCTTTCGATCCAGTTTGCCATTGGCGTTGATGGGCAGCACCGCCACCTGCACGAATCGGGCGGGCACCATGTATTCAGGCAGCCGGGCCTCCAGCCACGCCCGCAGGGAAGGCACCGACAGTTCCACGCCCGACCGGCTGACCACATAGGCCACGATGATTTTTTCAATGCCATCACCTTGTGCGCTGACCGCACTGGCGCTGACCGCTGGATGCGCATCAAGCCCTGCCTCAATCTCTCCCAATTCAACCCGGAAGCCACGGACTTTGACCTGCAAATCCGCCCGCCCCAAAAATTCCAAGATGCCGTCAGACCGCCAGCGGGCGAGATCGCCAGTCCGGTAGAGACGAGCACCCGGTTCGCTGCTGAAGGGGTCGGCGACAAAACGTTCCGCTGTCAATTCCGGTTGGTTGTGGTAGCCCCGTGCCAAGCCTGCTCCGCCAACGAACATTTCTCCCGGTACGCCGATGGGTGAGGGCTTGCCGTGCGAATCGAGAACGTAAACCTGCAAGTCGGAAATCGGTACGCCGATTAACATTGGGGACTGCACATCATGCTTCGTTAATGGCCTATAAGTGACATGCACCGTTGTCTCTGTGATGCCGTACATATTGACGAGTTGCGGATGCGCATCTCCGTGCCTCTCAAACCAAGGCTTGAGGCTTTGCGGCTGAAGCGCTTCGCCTCCAAAAATGAGGTAGCGTAAGGCAAGTTCTGGCGGCGAGCCGGTGGCGGATTCTGCTTGGATTAATTGAGAAAACGCACTCGGTGTCTGGTTCAGTACCGTGATGCTCTCCTCCGCGAGCAATTTGAGAAATGCTTCTGGGCACCGGCTGACGAAATACGACACCACCACCAGCCTCCCGCCGTGGAGCAGAGCACCCCACATTTCCCAAACCGAAAAATCGAACGCGTAGGAGTGGAACATCGTCCACACATCCCGTTCACCAAAATGAAACCAATCGGCGGTGGCCTGCATGAGCCGGGTCACATTATGATGTGTGATGAGCACGCCTTTGGGTCTGCCGGTCGAACCTGAGGTGTAAATCACATAAGCAAGATGGTCGGCAGTAACTCCCGTCACCGGCGCCCGGTCACTTTCTTGCTGGATGGTTTTCCAATCGCTGTCCAGGAAGATGACCTTTGCCGCCGTGGATGGCAGCTTTTCCCGAAGCGCTTTCTGGGTGAGAATCACCGGCGCATTCGCATCCGCCTGCATGAAGGCAACCCGGTCAGCTGGATAAGCCGGGTCAATCGGCACGTAGGCCCCGCCCGCCTTGAGGATACCGAGCAAGCCAACGATCATTTCCAGCGAACGTTCCACACAGATGGCCACCAGCATCTCCGGTCCCACGCCCAACGCGCGCAAGCGATGGGCCAGTTGGTTGGCGCGGGCATTGAGTTCCCGATAGGTAAGCGATGTTTTTTCAAACACCACCGCCACCGCTTCAGGCGTCCGTTCCACCTGTTGCTCGAACAATTGGTGAATACACTTGTCCCGCGGATACTCCCGCTTCGTCCCGTTCCATTCGACCAGCAACTTATGCCGTTCGGCTTCGAAAACCGGACTAATCTGGATGCCCTCACTATCAGCGAATTTACTCACAAATATTTTGAATACTTTGATTTGCCGCCAGCAGAAAGTTCATTCGTCACGTCGCGACCTTGCCATTGTCCTGCGCGCATGGGGTGCAAAATCATTTGGCAAGCAGGCGGGTTGAGTTGGCAAAAGCCTTTTGGCAGCGCGAAAAAATCAAGACTAGTCGCGCGCCGCATTTGCTGTTATTTTCAGCTCCCCATGCCTTTTCCACTGGCACATCCGGCTGCGGTCTTGCCGCTAAGGCGTTTTTGCCCGCGGCAGCTCAGCTTTCCCGCGCTCATCATCGGCAGTCTTACCCCCGATGTCGGCTACGCTTTTAGCCGCTGCAAGCTGGAGATTTTCTCGCATCGGCCTTTGGCTGGCCCATTCGGTTTCTGTCTGCCAGTGGGTCTGGTGCTGGTGCTGGGATTTTATCTTCTCCGGCGGCCCGTCGTGCGGCTTCTGCCAGCACGTCACCGGTGGGCATTCCTGCCGCTGTGCCAGCGGCCGGCCGGCTCTCCGTTCCTGATCGGCTGCTCATTGGTGCTTGGGGCCTTGACCCACGAGTTGCTGGATGCCCTGACCCATCCCGAAGACTGGCTGGTGCGATATCTGCCCGTGCTGCTGGCACCAGTTCCGGGGCTGAGGCATTCTCATCTCCAGATTTGTGATCTGCTGTACGCAATATGTACCTTTTCCGGCGTGGCCTGGCTGACTTTATGCTACCTCCGCTGGTGGGAGCAGGGTATCGGTACCGCCATCCCGCGAAGTATGCAGTGGGGCAGCGCTCTTTTGCTGGCCGGCGCGATCCTTATTTTGGCTCTTGCCTCGCGCGTCTTGCATCCCCGGATGGGGATGATCACCGCTGGGACCTATTCGGTTCTGTTGGTACTTGGATTTCTTCTGGCAACTGGCTGGCTTTTTGGCCAGCCCGCGAGCCGGAAATAGAGAGTGGCTTAGTACTTTCGATTCGCGAAGGACTGGGCAGCGCGAATCCGAAGTCGCTTTGAAAACTAAAGATGTTGACGATACCAAGCCAGGGCTTCGGATAGGCCCTCGGGGACCAAATGAGAAGGCTGATAGCCGAGGAGGCGCACTGCTTTGGAAATATCCGCCTCGGAGTGGCGGACGTCCCCTGAGCGGAATTCGTCATGGATGGGCAGGCAATGCTTCAGATGGGGATAATCCGGCAGCAGGCGGTCACGCAGCAGACTGAATAGCTGATTGAGGCTGGTTCGCATGCAGACCGCGACATTGTAGATTTGATTGACGGCTTCCGCTTGCTGCGCGGTTGCCGCCAGCAAATTGGCCTGCACGACGTTGGCCACGTAACAAAAATCACGGGATGTTTCGCCGTCGCCATGAATTTGAATCGGCTCGTTTTTGATCATGGCGGCAACCCACTTGGGAATCACGGCGGCATAAGGTCCGTTGGGATCCTGCCGCGCTCCGAAGACATTGAAATAGCGCAGTCCCACGATTTCCATTCCATAACACCGGGCGAACACCTCGGCATAAAGTTCATTGGCCCGCTTGGTCACCGCGTAGGGGGAAAGGCAATGCCCAATCTTGGCCTCGACTTTGGGCAATTGGGGATGATCCCCGTAAACGGAACTGCTGGAGGCATAAACCAGGCGTTTCACGCCGTGGTCGCGCGCCGCAAGCAAGATATTCAAAAAGCCGGTGACGTTGCTGGCATGGGAGTCCGCCGGGTTGGCGAGGGACCGCGGCACGGAACCCAGCCCGGCTTGGTGTAGAACATAATCCACGTTTGCGCAGGCCCGCTGGCAGGTGTCCAGATCCCGGGTGTCTCCCTCCAAGGGGTGGAAGTTGTTCCATCGGTCGGGACCGACCAGTTCCCTGACTTGTTCCAGATTTTGGCGGCAGCCGGTCGCGTAATTGTCCAGACCAACCACCTGCTGGTTCAAACGCAGCAGCGTCTCCAGCAAATGCGAGCCGATGAATCCCGCGACCCCGGTGACCAGCCAAGCCCTTGGTTCAGCCGGCATCTGTTGCTTCAATTGTTCGTAAGTGCTCATGCCATGGGGAAACCATCAGACCACCGGCACGGGGTTTGGCTTGCCTGCTTCTGGCAAGCCAAACAACTGGTGTTTTCCATTTTCCGTCCCGTTTTTTTCCCGGTTGTGCGGGCCTTCCGGTTTGGCAATTGAGGGAACCATCTGGCTATGCGGCGCGGCACCAGGTTTGTAATCGGGCACAGCCGCTTGCAGCAGCAACTTCAGTTTGCCCTCTTCAACCTGATGCAGGCTATCGCGAAAGTTTTGCAGCGTCTGGCGGAGCACGGCCAAATCCCTGGGCTGCGAAAGAAAGCGGAAGATTTTGGGATGGGTGGTGGGCGCGAAATTTTCCCCTTTGCGGGTTATTTCTTCAAAGAGTTTCTCGCCCGGCCGGATGCCGGTGAATTCAATTTGAATGTCTTCATCCGGTTTGAGTCCGCTCGATTCGATCATTTGTCGGGCCAAATCCACGATTTTAACGGGCCGGCCCATATCCAGAACGAAAATCTCTCCGCCGGTCCCTTGGGCCGCGCTCTGGAGCACCAGCATGGAAGCTTCAGGGATCGTCATAAAATAGCGGGTCATCTCCGGATGGGTCACCTTCACCGGGCCGCCCTCGGCAATTTGCCGGTGGAACACCGGGATGACGCTGCCGGAGGAACCCAGGACGTTGCCAAAGCGAACGGCCATAAACTTGGTCTGGCCGGGGTAGGCGGCATGAAGCGCCTGCACGTAAATCTCTGCCAGTCGTTTGGTGGCCCCCATGACGCTGGTTGGATTGATGGCCTTGTCAGTGGAAATCAGGGTGAACCGTTCCACGCCAAACTCGAGCGCCAGGTCGGCGAGTTGGGCGGTGCCAAGACTGTTGTTCTGGATCGCCTCGTCCGGCTGATGCTCCATCATCGGCACATGCTTGTGCGCCGCCGCATGAAAAACCACCTCGGGATGGAATCGCTCAAAAATCTGTCGCATGCGTGCCTGATCCAAAATATCACTGACCAGCGGGACAATCCTTTGGCCATGCTCCAAGCGGATCAACTCTTGCTCGACTTGAAACACATTCGGTTCTGACCGGTCCAATAGCAACAGCAGTTTGCAGCGATAGGAGGCAATCTGCCGGCACAACTCACTGCCAATGCTGCCGCCGGCCCCGGTCACCAGTACCACCCGGTCCTGCAAGACATGCCGGATGTTTTCCACCTCCAATTCGACCTTCTCCCGGCCGAGCAAATCTTGGATTTCCACGTTGCGCAACTGGCTGACCCGCACCTGTCCCAAGGCCAATTGATCCAGCGAAGGCACGGTTTTGCAGGGCACATTGGCCGCCCGCAGCAGCCGCACGATTTCACCGATGCGCTTGGCCGGGGCCGACGGCATCGCGATGATCGCCTCCTGGATTTGCAGTTTTTCCATCACCTCCGGCAGCATTTCCGGCGGGCCCAGAACCGGGATGTCATGCACGCGGGAATTGTATTTTTGCGGATCGTCATCAAAAAACGCGACTGGGAATAATCCGGAGCCGGCTTTCAGGGACAACTCTTTGGCCAGTACCGCGCCCGTGTCACCCGCGCCCAGAATGACGACGCGCCGACGCTGCCGGCCAGGGCCTTTTCTTCTGACCGTGGAGGATTCTTGAAAATTGCGCATGGCCAGGCGGATCCCGGCCAAACCCATCAGGCTGAATATGAAGTCCATCGCCAACACCCCTCGCGGCGGGGCGAAACCCTCTCCCCATACCATCCAGACAACCAAGGAAACAATCAAACTGAAAAACAGGGCGTGAAACATACGCCGCAGATCCGGAGTGCTGAAATAGGCGAGCAACGGCCGCAATTGGTAGAAAATTCCCAGCAGCACCAACTGCAAGGGGACCAGCCAGATCAGGACGAAATATCTTTCCTGACAGGAGGCGGGATCCACCACGAAATCAAAGCGCAAGTCGTAGGCCATCCACAGGCTGGCAGTGAGCTCCGCGGAATACAAAAAGAGCAACAGCACCAGGCGCTGGGGCGGCGAAAAGTTTAAGTGAAACTTTTTCATAAAGGAACAGATCCAAGGCGCACGATTCGGATCGTCTAGGTTTCCAACCGCGGCCAGGCGGACGCAAACGTGACGCTCACCGGCACGTTTTTCAGCATCTCGCGAATTTCTTGGAGCCGCGCCGGACTGGCTTCCGGCAGGGCCACAATCACCTCGTCAATTTCCGATTGCCATTCCGCGCTGAGCAGGCATTCCGGCATGCCCAGGACCGGAATGTCGTAGGGCCGTTGGTTCCAAGTATGCGGATCATCGTCAAAGAAAGCGACCACCCGCCAAGGGATGGATTTGCTCGTGGTAAAATCCAGGGCCAGGTTCGTTGCCTGTTTGCCGGTGCCGATGATGGCCACCCGCCGCAGTGCTTGCGGGTTGGCGGATTTGGAGTTGCTTGAGTTTTCACGCAGCCAGCGGCAGGACAAGCGCACTCCGCACAACAAACAGAGGGAAAGCAGGCAATCAATTAAGAGGAGGCTCAGGGCCGGATCCAGGTGGCCTTGGGAGAACTTGGACAACCCGAATTGAAGCAGAAAGGCCAGGCCAAGGGCGGTGGCCGTTCGCCGCATTTCGGAAATGCTGAAGTAGCTGATCATGCCGCGCAACTGCCCCCGCCAAAACAAAAGCATCAGTTGGGGGAAAATAATCCAAGGCAGGTAGCGGCGGAATTGTTCAAAGTCCTGGCGGGTGGTGCCAAAGTCGGAGCGCAGCTCGTAAGCGAGCCAGAAGCTGGTCACCAGCGTGAGGGTGTAAACGATCAAGACCCCAAGCCAATAGGGACACAACGTTTGGATGATGATCCAAAGATCCCGGAGCAAATTGGCGCGTTGGGCATACTGCAGGTTCAGCTCAATCTTCCGGGGCAGGCAATAGCGCAGATAAAAGGCCTCCACATCCTCGGCGCCGCGCAAGAGCACTTCTTCGTTGCGGAACAGCATCGTGGACATGTCCGTTATGCCCGGCTTGAATTTCAGAATCTCGCGCTGTTCTGGCGTATAGTACGCCACGTACTTTTCGACCTCCGGCCGCGGCCCGACAAAGCCCATGTCGCCCAGCAGCACATTCCAGAGCTGCGGCAGTTCATCCAGCTTGGTTTTGCGCAGCCAGCGGCCGATCCAAGTGATGCGCGGGTCCGCCTCCTGGGTCAATGGCACCCCCAGTTTGTCGGCGTTGATCACCATGGACCGAAATTTCCAGATGCGAAAGGGCTTCCCAAACTGGCCAATCCGGGTCTGTCCGTAAAAGACCGGCCCCCGGTCCGTGAGCTTGATCAGCAGGGCAATGAGGAAGCCCGCTGGCCACAGGGCCAGAAGTCCGAGCCCGGCACAAGTGATGTCGAAGGCTCGTTTATGTCCCGGATAAATCCAGACTGGTTCGCCAGCATTCATTGTATTGGATGAACTATTTGATCTTCCCTCCCGTCCCGGTCAAAGATCGCAGATCTATCTTTTGCAAAACTTGCGGTGGGCGGCAACAATATCCTTGATCGAGCCGCACACATACAACACGTCCTCCTCGGTCATATCCGGATAAATCGGCAAGGTGATGATTCGGGGGTACAAAGCACAGGCGGCCGGCAAGTCCTGCGGCGCAAAGCCATAGGTTTCACGGTAATAGGGGTGCATGTGCAACGGCAGCCAATGGACCGAAGTCCCGATGCCACGTTGCTGCAATGCGGTGATGAACTCCGCCCGATCAATCTCTAACCGTTCGAGCTGCAACCGGATGGTGAAGAGATGCCAGGAGTGAATGCGGTTTGGCTGGACTTGTGGGAGGGTGAGTTCTTCCACCTCCTTCAGGGTTGCTTGATAAAGCCCGGCCACTTCCGTCCGCCGCCGATGAAACCGATCTGCTTTGCGCAACTGATGGATGCCGAGGGCTGCCGCGATGTCCGTGAGATTGTATTTGAATCCCGGGGCAATGATCTCGTAATACCAGGAACCTTCCGCCGTGTAACGTTTCCAAGCATCGCGCGAAATACCGTGCAGGGACATGATCCGCATCCGTTCCGCATATTCGTCGCTCGCCGTGCAGGCCATGCCGCCCTCGCCCGTGGTGATGGTTTTGTTCGCGTAGAACGAATAGCAACTAATATCCGCGTCGGTGCCAACTGGCAGCCAACGGCTCGCTTC
>Ga0364874_10441_pt1 | contig 22813 bp, 15 predicted proteins | sample ExccelAu500001D4_2_FD_206922 | JGI IMG/M metagenome (GOLD analysis project Ga0364874, IMG submission 206922) | Enriched cells from Trout Bog Lake Hypolimnion, Wisconsin, USA - BchlTB.Aug07.5000.01.D4 | ecosystem: Environmental > Aquatic > Freshwater > Lake > Hypolimnion/Profundal zone | place... | reverse complement strand
TGTAACTGGCATCACAGCTTTGTTGTCTATTGATTTTCTAAAACTGGTGAGTATTGCTTTTCTGATTGCTACACCTATTGCCTGGTATGTTATGCATCAATGGTTGCAGGATTATCCATACCGTGTCAATATTCATTGGTGGGTGTTTTTACTTGCAGGATCTGTATCAGTTTCCATATCATTGATTACTGTAAGTTTTCAATCCATCAAAGCTGCAATTGCCAACCCGGTGAATAGTTTGAGGAGTGAATAAGAGAATTTGAATATGGCAGTCAGGAGGCTGGAGTTGAATATTTGAATTAGGATGTTGAAGGATAGATGATGGATGTGATGATCAAATACATAGTATTTTTTTAAATAAATATATTATACTATACAATGATTAAAAATTATTTTAGAATTGCCTTTCGGTCATTATTGAAAAATAAAGTGTTCACCCTGATTCATATTTTGGGGCTGGCCATTGGTATTTCTGCTTCCCTGGTGATTTATTTACTGGTCAATTTTCATCTAGGTTTTGACAAGTTTGAAAAAGATGGGAATCGGATATACAGGGCAGTTTCGACTTTTAGTTTTTCAGGGGAGGTTTTCCGTAATTCCGGGATCACTTCACCCATGGGTGAAGCTATGCGGAAAGAACTTACAGGGCTGGAAGCTATTGCACCTTTCAGGACATATGGGGAAGATGTAAAAGTATCTGTGCCGTATAAAAATGAAAACAACCCTGTTGTTTATAAAAAACAAGGGGAAATTATTTTTGCAGATGAAAGCTTTTGCAAGTTGATTGGATATGAATGGATAGCTGGTTCTCCGGTTATTGCTTTAGCAAAACCCTATCAGGTGGTATTGACTGAAAGTATGACTAAGAAATATTTTCCTGGTCTTAAACCGCAGGATGCCGTAGGGAAGTATTTGTATTTTAACGATACTGTCAGAACAATTATTAGCGGTGTATTAAAAGATATCAAAGCCAATACCGATTTCACATTTAATACAGTTATATCAATGGCTACGCTGGATAGTACCAGTTTAAGGCCTGATGATTGGTATGAATGGAACAATACAAACAGTGCTTCACAATTACTTGTAAAACTGGCTGCTGGAACACCAGTTTCCAGAATTGAAAAAGAAATGCACAGTTTGTATGATAAATACAGAAAAATAGATAAGGACGACCATAGTACGGTATCCTTTTCTTTGCAACCACTGTCTGATATCCATTTCAATGCAGAATTTGGCGGTTATACTTTACCCCTGGCCAATAAATCCACATTATACAGTTTAATGATAGTAGCTGTATTTTTATTACTGCTGGCCTGCATTAATTTTATAAATCTATCAACTGCCAATGCATCCGGGCGATCAAAAGAGATTGGTATCCGTAAAACTTTAGGCAGCACAAAAAAACAGCTCGTCATTCAGTTTCTTAGTGAAACTTTTTTATTAACATTATCAGCAGCAGTTTTATCGGTGCTTTTAACTCCTTTTTTATTAAAGATTTTTGCAGATTTTATTCCAAAAGACCTGCATTTTGACTTGTTGGGGCAGCCCAGTATTTTTTTATTTTTGACAATACTCATCCTGGCAGTAACCTTATTTTCCGGATTTTATCCGGCATTGGTACTTTCAGGATATAAACCTGTGCTGGTTTTAAAGAATCAGGCCTATTCCAATACAGGGAAAACCAGGTCGGCCTGGCTCAGGAAATCATTAACCATATCTCAGTTCATTATAGCACAGATATTTATCATGGCCACCATACTGGTGAGCAAACAAATTAACTATTCAATTCATAAAAACCAGGGATTTCAAAAAGACGCCATTTTACATCTCAATACTAATTTTTATGATACTATACAAGGACATAAATACCTGTTGGCTGATAAAATAAAAGCATTGCCCGGTGTTAAGATGGTATGTATATGCACAAATCCTCCTTCTTCAAACAGTACTTGGAGCAGTACCATGAAATATAGGGATGGTAAAAAGGAAATAGAAACCAATGTTGAACAGAAGTATGGAGATACCAATTATATTAAGCTATATGGATTGAACTTGATAGCCGGGAATAATTTGGAACAGTCAGATACTGTTAATGCCTTTATTTTGAATGAAACCTATGCACATATCCTTGGTTTTCATCAACCCGAAAAATTAGTTGGCAAATATATTGAATGGAATAACAAACAAATTATCATCAAAGGAATAGTGACTGACTTTCATGAACGATCCCTGCATGAACCTATTAAGCCACTTGTTATTGGAAGTTGGGCAAAAAATACCCGGAATATCAGTATAGCCTTACAACCACAGAACGAATCTGGAACTGCATGGAAAAATACAATTGGCCAAATTGAAAAAGCCTGGAAGGAAGTGTATCCAAAAGACGATTTTGAATATCATTTTTTTGATGAGCAACTGGCAAAGTACTATGACTCAGAGCAGCATATAGCAGATTTACTGAAATGGGCCACAGGGCTTGCAATTTTCATCAGTAGTCTTGGACTGCTGGGACTGGTTATTTATTCAACCAATATTCGCACAAAAGAAATTGGAGTGCGTAAAGTATTAGGAGCATCTGTTACGAAAATTGTGATAATTATTTCAAAGGAATTCTTCCTGTTGATTGCATTTGCCTTTATCATAGCGGCGCCAATTGCTTATGCAGGGATGTACAGGTGGTTGGAGAATTTTGCTTATCATACAAAGATCAGCTGGTGGATATTTTTACTGGGTGTTTCTGTTATGATTGTTATTGCGGTATTGACACTTGGTTATCAAACCATCAGGGCCGCAAAAGCAAACCCGGTAAAGAGTTTGAGGAGTGAATAAGGGTATAGTTGGAAGCCAGGATTTGGAAATTTAGATGGCGGATAGATATAAATTCTTTCAGAAGTAATTTTAAATAATATAATAATGTTATACAGTTATATTAAAACTGCATGGAGAAATATAAAATCGAATAAGGTATATTCCTTTATCAATATTACAGGTTTGGCAGTGGGCATGGCTGTTGCTGTTATTATTGGCCTGTGGGTATGGGATGAATTATCTTTTAATAAAGATTTTGATCATTACAAGAGGATTGCCGTTGTGATGCAAAACCAGACTTTTAATGGTGAAATAACCAGTCAGACTGCAGTGCCTTTTCTAATGGCAGATGAATTAAGAAAAAAGTATGGCAGTGATTTTAAGTATGTTACCATGAGTTCCTGGACATTCAGGCATTTAATAAGCTCGGGTGAGAAAAAAATATACAGTTCAGGTAATTTTTTTGAACCTCAGATTACTGAAATGTTATCCCTGAAAATGAGAGAGGGAACCAGAGATGCTTTGCAGGACCGCCATTCTGCCATAGTATCTGTTTCTACTGCAAAAGCATTATTTGGAAAAAATGATGCCATCAATCAACATATTAGAATTGATAATAAGTTTGATGTAATAATAACCGGTGTTTATGAGGACATAGCATACAATTCTGATTTTAGGGACTTGACATTTATTGCTCCCTGGCAGTTATATATTGATGATAATAACTGGCCCGAAAAAACTAGCAATCCCTGGCGTTCAAATGCATTTCAAACATTTGTACAGTTGGCAGATCATGCAAGCATGCAGCTTGTTTCGGATAAAATAAAAGATGTAAAACTGCATAGCGTAAGTAAGGAAGATGCTGCATTTAAGCCTGTAGTTTTTCTCCATCCTATGAAGGACTGGCATTTGTATACAAGTTTTAAAAATGGGGTAATTACAGGGGGGCGAATAGAATATGTATGGTTATTTGGTATAATTGGCCTGTTTGTTTTATTACTGGCCTGTATCAATTTTATGAACCTGAGTACTGCCCGTTCTGAAAAGCGGGTGAAAGAAGTTGGAATAAGAAAAGCAATTGGATCCTTACGTATCCAGCTGGTAAGGCAATTTTATGCAGAATCAATTTTGGTAGCAGTATTTGCTTTTTTACTCTCCTTATTATTTGTGCAACTGGTATTGCCTTATTTTAATACTGTTTCAGGCAAAAAGATGGCAGTATTATGGTTGAATCCATTTTTCTGGTTAATATCAATTGTTTTTATTCTGATCACGGGATTAATAGCAGGCAGTTATCCTGCTTTATATTTATCCTCTTTCCAACCGGTGAAAGTACTAAAAGGTACATTCAGGGCAGGCAAATTGGCGGCTTTACCTCGTAAGTTTCTGGTTGTTTTACAGTTTACTGTTTCTGTGATGCTGATTATAGGAACAATTGTAGTCTTTCGGCAGATACAGTTTGCCAGGAACAGGCCGGTAGGGTATAACCGGAATGGTTTAATTGTAGCGGTAATGGCATCACCGGATATACACAATCATTTTGATATTGTAAGAACTGAACTTAAGAATACAAATGCAATAACAGAAATGGCTGAATCATCCGGTCCAACCACATATGTTGGCGAAGTTGACAATGGGTTTGAATGGAATGGAAAAGCTCCTGGTGTTCAGGGTAATTTTGGGGCAGTCTTTGTATCTCATGATTTTGGAAAAACTATTGGTTGGAAGATATTGGAAGGAAGGGATTTTTCAAGGGATTTTGAAACTGATTCCTCAGCCATTATTTTAAATGAAACTGCGGTTCGTTTTATGGGACTGAAGCACCCGGTTGGAGAAACAATCAAGTGGGATGGTAAAGCATTTCATGTTATTGGCATAATGAAAGATATGGTGATGCAATCTCCCTATGATCCGGTATTTCGTACTGTTTTTGTTTTGAATACCGGGGCTCAGGATATTATTAATATGCGGATAAATCCTAACATGAGTATCCATGATGCCATTGCAAAAATAGAACCTGTATTTAGAAGATATAGCCCATCCCAGCCATTTGACTTTGAATTTACAGATGATTTATATGCCAGAAAATTTGGGGATGAAGAACGAATTGGAAAGATAGCGGGCATTTTTGCCATCCTGGCTATTTTTATCAGTTGTTTGGGATTATTTGGTATGGCATCCTTTATGGCAGAGCAACGTACCAAAGAAATTGGGGTTCGTAAAGTATTAGGTGCATCTGTGAAGGACCTATGGGTAATGTTATCAAAAGATTTTGTATTACTGGTGACCATTTCTTTATGTATTTCTTCTCCGGTTTCTTATTATTTTATGGAAAACTGGCTGAAAAAATACGAGTACCATTCAGAAATTTCTGCATGGATATTTGGATGTGCAGCATTAGCAGCTTTACTCATTACCTTTCTTACCGTCAGTTATCATTCTGTTAAAGCAGCTATTGCCAACCCTGTGAAGAGTTTAAGAAGCGAATAATAATATGTCCGAAAATGAACATTAAGTGTCCGATATCGAACAATTTTTAATAGCAATTATTATGAAAGCCTTACCAACAAAGGATTTTATCTTCTGGCACGCCATTGGTATTGATTGATAGTCAATGACGGGTCTCAGCTGATTTTTTTAGAAATAGATAAAACAAAAAATAAATGTTTAGAAATTATATAAAAATAGCCTGGAGGAATTTATTGAAAAATAAAATGTTCTCCTTAATTAATATCCTCGGATTGGCTATTGGGTTATCCTGTTTTCTACTAATATCCCTTTATGTTTTAGATGAACTGAGTTTTGACCGTTTTTTTAAAAATTCAGATCGGATATACCGTATTAATGCCAGTATAAGGTTTGGCGGGTCTGATTTTAATTATCCGCTAACTTCTGATATGATGGGACAAACTTTAAAAAAGGATTATCCACAAGTTGAGGAATATGCCCGTATATACAATTCGAATGGAAATAAACTGATTAAAAAAGGCAATGACTTTATTAATGAAAGAAATGTATGCCATGCAGATTCTACCTTCTTCCGCATTTTTGATTTGCCCGCTATATCAGGAGACCTGCATTCTGCTTTGAATGAACCTAATACAGTTGTTATTACTGAAAAAGTGGCCATTAAATATTATGGCAGTACTACTGCTGCATTGGGTAAATCACTGGAAACCAATGATGAAAAAAATAACCTTTATAAAATAACGGCCGTTTTAAAAGACATTCCCGATAATGCGCATTTTAATTTTGATTTTTATTTCTCGATGAAGAATGCCGGGTATAATTGGGGGCAGTACATGAGTCATAATTTTCATACCTACCTGTTGTTGAAACAGGGTACTGATTATAGAAATTTTGAAAAGAAATTTAATGAATATATTAATAAGTACTGTATTCCCGCATTGAAACAGATCATGCAGATCAATAGTATTGAAGATTTTAATAAAACGGGTAATAAGCTGGAGTATAACCTTACTCCATTAACAAAAATACACTTATATTCTGGTATGCTATATGAGTTCAGGCAAGGAGGTAACATTCAGTATATCTATATTTTTTCTATTGTGGCGCTGTTTATATTATTGATTGCCTGTATCAATTTCATGAATCTGACCACGGCCAAATCTATCAGCCGGGCAAAAGAAGTGGGTATACGCAAAGTGCTTGGAACAGAGAAGAAAGACCTGATTGCACAATTTCTGGTAGAGTGTATTGTTATGGTAGTATTATCCCTGATTTTGGCAATAGGAATAGCCTATCTGATATTGCCGGCCTTTAATTCATTGTCGGGTAAAACGATGACCATGAAAAGCTTATATGCTCCGATGGTATTACCCTTACTGGTTTCTTTACCCATAATTGTAGGGATGCTGGCGGGGATTTATCCTGCATTTTTCATGTCGTCTTTCAAACCGATTGAGGTCTTAAAAGGGAAATTAAAGCAGAACAATAAAGGTTTTAGCTTAAGAAGTATACTGGTGATTTTTCAGTTTACAACTTCCATCATTCTGATAATTGGAACTATTGTTATTTACCGGCAGCTGCATTTTATACAAAACAGGAATGTTGGGTTTAATAAAGACCAGGTATTGATTATCAATGATACTTATGCATTGAACAATAACCTGGCTTCCTATAAAAATGAAATGCAGCAAATAACAGGAATTAAATCTGCCACTATCAGTGGTTTTTTACCTGTACCATCCAACAGAAGTGATAATGTATTTTCAACCAGTTCTGTAATGGATACTAAAAATGGTTTTTCTATGCAAACCTGGAATATTGATTGTGATTATATCAAAACAATGGGAATGGAACTTGTAAAAGGCAGATCATTTTTACCAGGATATATCAATGATTCTAATACTGTAATCATTAATGAAACAACTGCAAAAACGATTGGAATGGAAGACCCTTTGGGTAAAAAGTTATACAGTACTTATTACAGCAATTCTAACCAGTTGATTCCGTATACCATTATTGGAGTGGTGAAGAATTTTAATTATGAATCCCTGAAACAAACGGTAGCACCCCTTGGATTTTTTTTAAAGAAAAGCACTGGTTCTGTCTCTTTTAAAATCAATGCATCCCATGCAAATGAAATTGTAAAACAAGCTGAATTAAAATGGAAAACTATGACTCCTGGTATGCCATTCAGTTATCGGTTTATGGATGATGCATTCAATGATATGTACAATACGGAACAAAAGATTGGTAAAATTATTCTGATCTTCTCAGTCCTTGCTATATTAATTGCCTGCCTGGGTTTATTTGGCCTGTCTATTTTTATTGCAGAACAGCGGAAAAAAGAAATAGGTATTAGAAAAGTATTGGGCTCCAGTATTATGGGAGTAGTGCAATTATTGTCATTAGACTTTCTGAAACTGGTCATTTTTTCATTTGTATTAGCTTGTCCCTTTGCCTGGTATTTTATGCATCAGTGGCTGGAAAATTTTGCTTACAGGGTAGATATCAGCTGGTGGATATTTTTACTTGCGGCATTTTTAGCCGTGTTTATTGCATTGGTAACGGTTAGTTATCAGGCGGTAAAAGCAGCTGTAGCTAATCCGGTAAGGAGTTTGAGGACGGAGTAGAAGAGGAGGGAGAAGGGAGTAAGGAGGCAGGATGAGGGAGATTGGAGGATAAATGTTAGTTAGGATTTTGAAGAATAGATGTAAATGTATATATAGCCATGATAAATAATTATATAAAAACAGCCTGGAGAAACTTACTGAAGCAAAAATTATTTTCTTCTATTAACAATAAGAATATCAAGATAAGAAAGTTTGGAAACACTTATACAGCACTTTACTTCTTTAAAATATTTGATTTTAAGTTAAAAGAAGGAGATAAAACCAAGGCTTTGTCTAAGCCTAATGGTGTAGTAGTTACCCAATCAGCTGCCAGACATTTTTTTGGAAATGAAAGTCCAATGGGTAAAACCCTTCGTTTTGCTAACGGAGAAAAATTTGTGGATTGTATTAAGGATATTTTCCGACTATTTTCATTGAACATTACAATATTGATTGGTCTATCCATTCTGATTGCTGCACCTATTTCTTATTTGTTAATGAATGTATGGCTGAATTTTTATGCTTTCAGGACAAATATTAGTCCCTGGATCTATGTGTCTGGTTTCTTTATTGCCTTGTTCATCGTATTGATTACTATAATCTGGCAAACCTTTTTGGTAACAGTACAGAATCCAATAAAAAGTTTAAGAACCGAATAAATTGCTTAAGAAAAAAGTTAAATACTGATAATATGATTGAATTAAAAAATATTTTTAAATGGGTAAACAGCGGTGGCAGCAGGATATTTCTACTGAAGGATATTAATATTACGATAAAGGAAGGGGAATTTGTAAGTATCATGGGACCATCCGGGTCTGGCAAATCAACTTTATTGAATGTAATAGGAATGCTGGATGAGTTTAATGAAGGGGAGTATCTGTATGCAAATCAGCCAGTACATACCATGAAAGAAAAAAATAAGGCGCAGTTGTTTAAAGAAAATATTGGTTTTGTTTTTCAGGCATATCATTTAATAGATGAGCTGACCGTATATGAGAATATTGAAACACCATTACTATATAAAAATGTAAAGGCTTCCGAAAGGCAGGCCATCGTTGCAGATATACTGGACAGATTTAATATAGTAGGAAAGAAAGACCTTTTTCCGGCTCAATTATCCGGAGGCCAGCAGCAACTGGTTGGGGTAGCCAGGGCATTAGTTTCAAAGCCTGCATTAATATTAGCTGATGAGCCAACCGGTAATTTAAACAGTAAACAGGGGGAGGAAATCATGAACCTGTTTAAGCAATTAAATAAAGAAGATGGGGTAACCATTATTCAGGTAACCCATTCAGAAAAAAACGCAGCTTATGGCAGTTCCATTATTCATTTACTGGATGGCCGTGTTGAAAAATAAGTTTTAAAGCAACCATTCTTTTAAATATTTATATTATGTTCAAAAAACTATTTTTGATTTTATTATCAGGTTTCATTATTTCCAGCTTAATGAGCCAGAGCCTCACTTCCTCACAAACACTGTATAATTTACAGCAATGTATGGAAATTGCATATAAAAATAATCCTGATGTAAAGCAGTCAGAATTATCTGCTGAAAATGCCAGGATAAATTATGACCAGTCAAAAGGGAATATGTTTCCAACTTTAAATGCTGGAATAACACATACCTTATATAATGGAAGAAGTATCAATCCTTATACCAATTCATATATAGATCAAAGCAATACCGCCGCATCGTATCAGTTATATTCCAGTGTTACTTTATGGAATGGCAGCAGCCTGCAGCATTATATGCAGCAAAATGCACTCAGTTATGAAGCCGGAAAGATGGATGCTCAAAATTCCAGAGACAAATTAACCATCAGCCTTATTTTGGATTACCTGACAATATTAAGTACACAGGAACAATTGAATATTGCCGAAAAACAAGTTCTTGCCTCTAAAAAGAAAGTGGAAATTTTAGAACTTAAAAATAATGACGGAGCCATATCCCCTTCAGATTTATATGATATGAAGGGCCAGCTGGCTTCTGATGAATTAACAGTGGTTACTACAAAAAACAATCTTGAGAGTGCAAAGCTTGCATTGGTACAATTGATGAATATGCCGTATACAAAGGAAATGCAATTAGCACCAATAAGTGATGGAATAGTACCCCAGCCTTATGATGCTACAGTTCAGGAAATTTATGATAATGCTTCTAAAAGGCTTGCAGCAGTTAAATCTGCTGATCTGAAAGTTGCCAGTGCTGAAAAAAGTATTCAAACCGTGAAAGGGCAGTTAATGCCAACTATTTACCTGTATGGAGGATTATATTCTAATTATTCCAGTGCTGCAACCACAGAACAATATATTAATTCAACTGATATTGCCACCAATAGTTATGTTTTATTAAACAATGTAAAGAATACGGTATACAGTACACAACAAAATTATACCTCTTTACCATTATCATATGGCAATCAAATTTCCAATAACCTTAATTCACAAATTGGAATTGGATTAACAGTTCCTATATTAAATAGTTTTCTCTATAAAAATAAGCTCAGGTTAGCAAAAGTGGCAGAAAAGCAGGCTACTGTGCAGGCACAAACAACAAAAATTCAATTAAGACAGGCAATTGAGCAGGATTATGTGAATCTGAATTCTAGTTATCATACCTATCTTACATTAATAAATCAGGTAAGTTATTTTGAAAAATCATTACATGCTGCTGATATTAGGTTTGCAGCAGGTGCAATTGCAATTGTAGATTATGTGATTGCCAAAAATAATTATGACCGTGCAAACATTAACTTAATAGCTGCTAAATATGATTATATATTGAGAACCAAAGTCCTTGATTTTTTTCAGAGCAGGAATATTTATTAATTTTAGTTTGAAGCTGAACAATTAAATTTATGCTGTATTAAAGAATTCCAGAATCATGATTAAAATTTTCCAACTGCTGATTTGTTTAGTGATATGCCATGGTTTAACTGCACAGCAAGTGCAGAAAAACTTTAGAAATTCAAATCAGCCAATGGAAATCAGGGTAAAAGACTTGCTGCATCAGCTAACGATGGCAGAGAAAATTAGTTTATTAGGTTATAACAGCAAACCAGTGGAAAGATTAGGAATACCTGCCTATAACTGGTGGAATGAGGCTTTGCATGGGGTGGCAAGGGCAGGAAAAGCTACAGTATTTCCTCAGGCTATAGGAATGGCAGCATCTTTTGATGATGCTTTGATGTATGAGGTTGCGGATGCCATTTCAACAGAGGCAAGGGCGAAATATAATCTGGCGATTCAACAGGACAGGCATTTGCAATATATGGGACTCAGTTTCTGGTCGCCCAATATCAATATCTTCCGGGATCCACGCTGGGGAAGGGGGCAGGAAACTTATGGGGAAGACCCTTTCTTAACTGCATCCATGGGAACCTCTTTTATGAAAGGATTACAGGGAAGTGATCCATTCGTACTAAAAGCATCTGCCTGTGCCAAGCATTTTGCAGTACATAGTGGTCCGGAAGCATCCAGGCATAAAATAGATGTTCAGGTAGATGAAAAAGACCTCCGGGAAACCTATTTATATGCATTTAAGAAAATGGTGGATGCAGGTGTGGAATCTGTGATGTGTGCATATAACCGGGTAAACGGAGAACCCTGCTGTACAGGACCCACTTTATTGCAGAAAATATTACGTACAGAATGGGGATTTAAGGGGCATGTGGTAACAGACTGCTGGGCACTTGAAGATGTATGGAGCCGCCACAAAGCATTACCAGGAAGCGTAGAAACTGCGGCCGCTGCTATTAAAGCAGGTGTTAACCTGGATTGCAGTAACCTTTTGCAGGACGATGTATTGAAAGCTATTGAAAGAAAATTACTTTCAGAAAAAGAAGTAGACAGTGCATTGGCGGGCATATTAAGAACAGAATTCAAGCTGGGTTTTTTTGATTCAGCATCACTGAACCCCTATAAAAAATTTGGTGCAGACAGTATTTCCAATGCCTACCATATTGCCTTAAGCAAAAAAATGGCGACTGAAAGCATGGTATTATTAAAAAATGAAGGAAACATATTGCCACTCAATATCAATCAATATAATTCCTATATGGTAATTGGCCCAACTGCGGCTTCCACAGATGCTTTACTGGGTAATTATCATGGGATGAGCAGTAAGACAGTCAATTTTGCAGAAGGTATTACAGCTGCAGTAAATGAAGGTACACGTGTAGAATATGACCAGGGATGTGATTTTACTGATACTGTTCATTTTGGAGGTATCTGGGCTTCGGGAAATGCAGCAATGACCATTGCTGTAATTGGTTTTACACCTGTATATGAAGGAGAAGAAGGGGATGCGTTTCTGGCAGCAGGGGGAGGTGACAGAAAAAGTTTAAGTCTGCCGGCTTCTCAGATTGCCTTTATGAAAGCATTAAGAAAAGGCACCAGTCATCCTATAATTGCTGTGATTACAGCTGGCAGTGCAGTTGATGTGGCGGCAATTGCACCCTATGCTGATGCTATCATATATGCCTGGTATCCGGGTGAACAGGGAGGCATTGCATTGGCAGACCTGATATTTGGAAAAGTATCTCCATCTGGAAGGTTGCCGGTAAGTTTTTACCAATCTTTTGATGATTTGCCTTCTTATACAGATTATAATATGAAAGGAAGAACCTACCGGTATTTTCAGGGCAGGATGCAATATCCATTTGGCTTTGGCTTAAGCTATACTTCCTTTAATTATACCTGGCTTAAGCAACCTAAGGCAGACATTACGGAAAAGGATAGTCTTAGTTTCAGCATTAAAATTAAGAATACAGGAAACTTTGACGGAGCGGAAGTAGTTCAGGCATATATAGAATATCCCAAACTGGATAGAATGCCGGTAAAAGAATTAAAAGCATTTAAAAATATATCCATCAGTAAGGGAGAAGAATCTTCAATTACTATAACTATTCCAGTAACTGAATTAAAAAAGTGGGATTTATTACATCAGGAATGGAAATTATATCCGGGTGAATACCATCTTTGTCTGGCTAAAAATGCAGCAGAAAATATATTGACTGCAAAATTCTTAGTTCGCTAATTCTTTAATCAATCTAAAACATTCAATTTCTTAAAAGTTTAATTTCTTTTAAAAAGAAAGCTGCCATAGAAATGGCAGCTTTTCAACCCTTAAAACATCTGAGAACAAATAATCATAAAACTATTTACTAAGTTAATCAGCTATTGTTATTCTGTCATTACCTTTTATGAAAAATATCTGAAATCGAAATTCTGTAAATGAATTTAATTTGAGTATAATATTAATAAATGCACCAAGATTATCTTATTGGATATTTATAATCATTTACTAATAATTATAAATTAATGTACATATTAAAATCATTGTATAATTCTGCAGTTTTATTTTATCATTTCGATTTTAGATATTAGTTCAGTAGGGTATTGACAAAAGAAAAGCTAAACCATAATTTAGTATTACGTTAATTTAAACGTAAGTAAATGTTGGTTTAAGGGGCAGAGCTGCTATATTTATAGCAGCTCTTTACAATAAAAAAGGAATAATTAAGATTAATCTATGATTGAATGTAAGTGTGTAGTTGATCAATTGTTTCTTTCTGATGTAATAGATATTCAGAAATAACATCCAGAATTGAGATCAATCCGCATAATTCATCAGTATGATCAAAAACAGGCAGATACCTTATATTGCTATCACTCATAATTTGCATACAGGTATCAATAGAAAAGTCAGGAGTTATCCTGGGAAGCCCGATGCTCATGATTTCAGTAACCAGTGTTTCATCAGAAGTTTTACCCAGCAAAATAACTTTTCGTGCATAATCTCTTTCTGTAAGCAGACCTATATATCCATCATTTTCTTTAATAACGACTGACCCAATATTTTTCTCTGACATCAGTTTCAGGGCATCCAATACTTTGGTTTGAGCATTAACTGAGACAGTATTGTTTCCTTTTCTTTGAAGAATATGCGCTACTTTTTTCATAACCAATTTTTCGTTTAGCAGAAAATTACAACAATTTCAAATAACTAATTTCAAAAAAAACTGGAATATTTTTTTTATTATTTTGGTTGATATGTTTCTAACTGTATTTTTGTGCTGGAGAGATGGCAGAGCGGTTTAATGCGGCGGTCTTGAAAACCGTTGACTGTTAAAGGTCCGGGGGTTCGAATCCCTCTCTCTCCGCCAAAATGACAGTAAAACGTAATCTTATAAGAGGTTACGTTTTTTTATTGCGCAGAGGGTGTACTAAATATCATAACTCATAAATTGCAGGACTGTCTCATATTGTATCTTTGTTACCCATGCAACATCTAAAAGCACTGAATCATTATTTCTGGAAATATAAAACACGGCTATTGCTGGGTATTATATTTATTATTGTTTCTAACTATTTCAGAATCCTTACTCCACAGGTGTCAGGGTATGTAATTGATAAAGTTGAGCAGGCTATCAAATCCAATACTGGAAATGCATCTGTTTCAATAGTCAGAAATAATAATTACAACTGGTTAGTTAAGGCTTTTACAGAAAAGATAGAAAATGATCAAACTTCCTTAAAACAGAATGTGATTTTATGTGGTATAACGTTGTTATTATTGGCCGTTTTGAGTGGTGTTTTTATGTTTTTAATGCGGCAGACTATCATTGTAATGAGCCGGCATATTGAATTTGATCAGAAAAATGAAGTCTTCCGGCATTATCAGCAACTGGATGCCCAATTTTATAAAACTCATAGTACCGGAGACCTGATGAACCGGATAGCAGAAGATATCAGCCGGGTAAGGATGTATACCGGACCTGCTATAATGTACCTGATTAATTTGGCAGCTACAATAGGTTTCAGCCTGTATTTTATGTTTCATGAGAATATAAGGTTAACTGTTTATGTACTTTCTCCATTACCCATTCTTGCCATTACCATTTATTATGTAAATACAATTATTCATAAGAAAAGTGAAAAAATACAGGCCTTGTTATCAGATTTGACTACTACAGCACAGGAATCTTATTCCGGTATAAGGGTAATTAAATCATTTGTTCAGGAAAGTGCCATGTTTTCTTTCTTTTCAGCTAATAGTGAAGCATATAAAAAAAATGCTGTGAGCCTGGCAAGGGTTGAAGCCATTTATTTCCCTTCTATGGCCTTATTAATTGGCCTCAGTAATATAATTACTATTGCAATTGGAGGATACTACCTGGTGAATCATCAATATAATGTAACATCAGGGACCATTACAGAATTTGTAATTTATGTAAATATGCTCACATTTCCGGTGAGTGCAATTGGGTGGACAGCCAGCATGATACAGAGAGCTGCGGCATCTCAAAAAAGATTAAATGAATTTCTGCAAACAAAGCCAACTATTTCAGACAAATCTGATCTACCACATATTTTAAAGGGAGATATAATATTTAATAATATTGATTTTACCTATCCTCATACCGGAATTAGCGCGTTAAAAAACTTTAATTTGACTATAAAAGAAGGGGAAAAGGTATTATTACTAGGTAGAACTGGCAGCGGAAAATCCACTTTAGCCCAGATATTACTCCATTTTTATGAGCCCGATAAGGGAAATATATCAATAGGAGGAATGGATATTAAGCAAATTCCCCTTCAAAGTTTAAGGGAGCAGATCAGTTATGTTCCCCAGGATATTTTTCTATTTAGTGATTCAGTAGCTAATAATATCCGTTTTGGAGTTCAGGGGAATGATTCTCTTGAAAAAGTTAAGGAAGCAGCATCTTTTGCTAGTGTTGATAAGGAGATTATGGGTTTTAAGAAGCAATATGATACCATGATAGGAGAACGCGGCGTTACCTTAAGCGGAGGCCAGAAACAAAGGATTTCAATTGCCAGGGCACTGATTAAAGACCCTCAAATTATTATATTTGATGATTGTTTAAGTGCAGTTGATGCCAATACTGAAAACAGGATAGTACAGAACCTGTATCGTTTTTTGCATGACAAAACTGCTATTATTATTACCCACCGCATATTTACTTCCTTTAAATTTGATAAAATTATCGTACTGGAAGATGGGAAAATAGACGAGGAGGGAACTCATGAAGAATTATTGAAGCAAAATGGTTATTATGCAGAATTATATCAGATGCAAAGAACCGAAGGCGTTCATGAATAATGATAAAACAAAATAAACTTCTTTTGCAAAATTTTGGCAATTCCCAAACAATACTATATTTGCTACTCAATTTAAAAAGGTATTCGTAATCTAAAATCAATTAACGTGGCGTACGAGAATAACGACAAGAAACAGGAAAGTGTTTACAGTAAAAGAATCAGAGCCGGAAAAAGGAGAACTTATTTTTTCGATGTAAGAGCAACACGTGGTAATGATTATTATTTAACTATTACAGAAAGCAGGAAACGCTTTGATGATAATGGGTATGACAGGCATAAAATCTTTTTATATAAAGAAGATTTTAATAAATTTATCAAAGCACTGGGTGAAGCGATAGATTACGTGAAAACTGATTTAATGCCTGATTTTGATTTTGACGCATTTAACCATGAATATAATGATGCAGAAGGGGGAGATGGAATAGAAGTACCAGCACAGGATGTAGTTGCTGAACCAGCTGCGGCTTATGTAGCAACTCCAGTACCTGCAGCTCCGGTTGCTCCGGTTCCGCCACCTGCAGCTCCTTTGGATAATGGAGCCCATGAAGAAGTTGATAAATGGTAATTTACTTTGAATTAGTAAAAAAGCCGTTCTTTAAGAACGGCTTTTTTGTTATCAGATAGTTTTCAGCATCCAAATATCACATCCACAGTGGCCACTTGAACCCATTGGATGATCAATCAGTTCAAAACCAAGTTTCTTATACACATTAACGGCTTGATTCAATTCTGGCATAGTTTCCAGATAAATTTTAGTATACCCGGCATTTTTAGCAGTATCCATACAAAGTGATATCATTTTTTTACCAAGTCCAAATCCCCTTGCTTCCGGACTTAAATACATTTTCACCAGTTCACAAATACCTTCGGGTAAATTGCTGGTTGGGAAGATACCGGCACCACCTAAAATTTTACCATCCTTTTCAGCAACAAAATAAAAACTGCCCGGTGTTTTACTGAATAATTCAAATAAATGATCAGTACTATCATCATAGTACACTGTCCCTAATTTATTTGCATTAAACTCTACCAATGAAGATCTGATTATTTTTGCCAGATCCTTATTGTCATTCTGCTTTATTTCTCTGATGGAGAATGTTTCCATTTTTCCTAAACTTTTCTGAATATTTTATAAAGATTAATTAAGCCATTTGTTGAAACATCATGAGAATCAACTGCTGCTGTATTTTCCAATTCTGGTAAAATTTTATTAGCCAGTTGCTTACCTAATTCAACACCCCATTGGTCGAAACTGAAAATATTCCAGATAATTCCCTGTACAAAGATCTTGTGTTCATAAAAGGCAATTAAAGTACCTAAAGTAAATGGAGTTATTTCTTTAACCAGGATAGAATTTGTAGGTTTATTACCTTCAAACACTTTAAATGGAGTAAGTCTTTTTATTTCTTCTTCAGATTTACCTCCTTTAACCAGTTCTTCCTTTACTTCATTTTCAGTTTTACCATTCATTAAAGCCTCGGTTTGTGCAAAGAAATTAGACAGTAATTTTATATGATGGTCGCCAATTGGATTATGACTGATGGCCGGGGCAATAAAATCTGCAGGAATCAGTATGGTACCCTGATGAATCAGCTGATAAAATGCATGCTGTCCGTTAGTTCCTGGTTCTCCCCAAATTACAGGCCCAGTAGCGTAATTTACTAAATTACCGTTACGGTCAATACTTTTACCATTGCTTTCCATATTTCCTTGTTGGAAATAAGCTGCAAATCTATGCAGGTACTGGTCGTATGGTAATATCACTTCACTCTGTGCACCAAAGAAATTAGTATACCAGATACCTAATAAAGCCATTAATACGGGGATGTTTTTTTCAAATTTTTCAGTCCTGAAATGTTCATCAGCTGCAAAAGCACCTTTAAGCAATTGTTCAAAATTATTATACCCTATTGTTAATGCAATAGACAACCCAATAGCACTCCATAAGGAATACCTGCCACCCACCCAATCCCAGAATTCAAACATATTGGCAGTATCTATTCCGAATTTAACAACTTCTTTTTCATTGGTACTTAAAGCTGCAAAATGTTTGGCAATATGACTTTCCTCAATAGCATGTTTCAAAAACCAGTTTCTGGCAGTATGCGCATTAGTCATAGTTTCCTGTGTGGTAAAAGTTTTAGAAGCCACCAGGAATAAGGTTTCATCAGGAGTAATTTTTTTTAGGGTTTCTGCTATATGAGTACCATCCACATTACTTACAAAAAAAGACTGAATACCATCTACCCAAAATGGTTTAAGGGCTTCAGTTACCATTACAGGCCCCAGGTCACTACCTCCAATACCGATGTTAACAATATATTTAATTGATTTTCCAGTATACCCTTTCCAATTGCCGGAATGAATCTGCTGACAAAAATCCTTCATCTGAGACTGTACTTTTCTAACAGCCGGCATAACATCATTTCCATCAGTTATAACGGGGGTATTGGAAAAATGCCTTAATGCAGTATGTAAAACAGCCCTGTTTTCAGTTTCGTTGATCTTTTCACCTTCAAACATTGCCTTTATAGCAGTGGTCAATTCACAGTCATTTGCTAGTTGTAATAATAACTGCAATGTTTTTTTATTGATAATATTTTTTGAATAATCGAAAAAAATATCATCAAAACCGATAGAAAAATTCTTAAACCTTTCAGGGTCATTGACAAATAAATCTTTCATTTGTGAACGGCTCATTTCTTCTTCAAAATGCTTTTTCAAAAGAATCCAGGCTTGTGTATTAGTTGGATTAATTTTTGGTAACATGCGCTAATTTTTTTTATGATCTATAAAAAGTGAATGAATTCAATTGTTTTTTTGACTTTTTCCGGTGTTATATCCAAATGCAGTACCATTCTTACCTGAGTAGGGGATATGGCAATCATAAGAATTTGGTGTTCTTTCATTTTCGCAACAAATGCTGCTGGTGTAAACCGGCCTTTAATTTCAAAAATGATAATATTGGTATCCACAGGCATAATTTCTCCTGTAAAATCTTTTTCGGCCAAAGCCTGGGCTATTGAACGGGCATGCTGATGATCTGTTGCCAATCTTTCAATGTTATGATCAATAGCATATAACCCTGCAGCTGCAAGGTAACCGGCCTGACGCATTCCTCCTCCAAAAACCTTTCTGATACGGCGTGCCTGCTTGATAAATGCTTTATTACCCACTAAAACACTACCTACAGGGGCCCCTAATCCCTTACTTAAGCAAATAGAAATAGAATCAAACAATTCTCCATATTGAAGGGCAGTTTCATTTTTGGCTACCAGGGCATTAAATATTCGAGCACCATCCAGATGAAATTTCATGTTATTTTGAATACAAACCTCTTTAATAGCTTGAATATCAGCAAAATTATAACAGCTGCCTCCACCCCGGTTGGCGGTATTTTCTAAAGATACAAGACTGGAGACTGGTTTATGAATATCTTCCGGATTGATAGCATTTCTTACCTGTTCAGCAGTTATACGCCCTCTGTCACCATGAATCAAACGAACAGAGCATCCACTATTAAAAGCAATTCCGCCCGCTTCATATTGATAAATATGGGATAAAAAATCGCATATCACTTCTTCACCAGGTTTTGTATGAACTTTAATAGCAATTTGATTCGTCATTGTTCCACTTGGGCAAAATAGACCAGCATCCATACCAAAAAGGGAAGCCAGCCTGTTTTCAAGTTCATTTAATGAAGCATCTTCACCAAAAACATCATCACCTACAGTAGCTTTAACCATATATTCCAGCATTCCGGCTGAAGGCCGAGTAACAGTATCAGAGCGATAATCAATTATTTCCGGATTCATGCTGCGAAGATAATGGCTTAATTAACAACTTTTTTATTCCCAAAATCTTAGTTTTTTCCACAAACATTAGTAAAATCCATTGCAGTAACGTAACTTTGCACGCCTTGATAAAAAAAGAGGAGTTGTTTTTAACGCTTTTTGTTGCTACTTTAATACAACTTTTTGCGTCTTTTAACGTTTAGTCCAATAAATTAGTAATATTATACCATGAGGCAGCTCAAAATTGCAACACAGATTACCAACAGAGATTCTCAAGCCGTAGAAAAGTATCTGCAGGAAATTTCTAAAATTCCGATGATCACTCCCGAAGAGGAAACAACACTGGCACAGAAGATCAAGATGGGTAACCAGAGAGCACTTGACAAACTGGTACAAGCCAATTTACGTTTTGTGGTTTCAGTTGCAAAACAGTACCAACATCAGGGTTTATCGTTAAGCGATCTCATCAACGAGGGAAATCTCGGCCTTATAAAGGCGGCTCAGCGCTTTGATGAAACAAAAGGGTTTAAATTTATTTCTTATGCTGTATGGTGGATTCGTCAGTCTATTTTACAGGCATTGGCAGAACAGGGAAGATTGGTTCGCCTTCCTCAGAACAAAATAGGCACATACAACAAAGCCAACAAAGCTTATATGGCTTTTGAACAGGAACATGAAAGAGAACCTTCAACTGAAGAATTAAGTGAAATTCTGGAAATGAGTGAAACGGAAATTAACAATATTTTCCAGAGTAATACACGGCATACGTCTCTTGATGCACCAGTTCATGAAGCGGAAGATGTTGCAATGGGCGACCTGCTGGAAGGAAGTGATGATACAGATGAAGACGTAATGAAAGATTCTTTAAGAGAAGAAATCAGAAGGGTTTTAAAATCACTTAGCCCAAGAGAAGCAGAAATAGTAAATGCATATTTTGGTCTGGATGGTGAAAATGGGGTTACTATTGAACAAATTGGAATGAAATACGATCTTACCAAAGAACGTATACGCCAGATTAAGGAAAGAGCCATCAAGCGTTTACAGAAAGCGAGGTACAGTAACGCTTTGAAAGCATATTTAGGTTAGTAGGAAAGAAGGTAAAGTTGAATTTAACCCTTTGATGAATCATCAGAGGGTTTTTCATTTATATAATCTTTTTACAGTTAGTTAGTCAGATGTATTTTAAATTTGAACTATGAAACAACTTCTGGTATTTTCAGGTATTGTATTTTTATTTAGTTCCTGTGTTAAAAATATCAATTTTACTACAATTCAGCAATCTCCAGTATTAGTAGTGGATGGTTCTATTGAAGAGAATCAGCCACCCCAGATTGTATTAACCAATTCACTCAGTTACTTTTCAGCTATCAGTCCTGCTTTAATTAACGGCGCTTTTATTCACGGGGCCAAACTTACTTTAAATGATGGAACCAGAACTGTTACTTTAAGGGAGTATACAATACCGGATACATTAGGGTACCAGTTTTCATATTATTCTGTTGATTCTTCAACTGCTGGGTCAATAATGATAGGACAGGAGGGAAGAACTTATACCTTAAGCATTGATATTAATGGGATTGTTTATACCGGAGTAACCAGTATCCCCTACCTTACCTGGAAAATTGATAATTTATGGTGGGTACCTTCAGTTAATAATCCAGATACAACAAAAGTAATTATGATGGCAATGGCAACAGACCCATCCGGACCATCACATTATATCCGTTATTTTACAAAAGTGAACAAAGGTCAGTTTCTACCTGGTCAGAATAGTGTATCAGATGATGAAATTGTGAAAGGGAGTACTTATAGCATTCAGGTAAGCCAGGGTATTGACAGGAATAATCCTCCCTCTGTAAAAGATTATGGCTTTTTTAGCAGGGGTGACACTGCTACCTTAAAATTCTGCAATATTGATAAAGCAACTTATACTTTCTGGAATACCTGGGAATTTGCTTTTTCCTCTATTGGAAACCCATTTTCTACTCCCGGTGCAGTAATAGGTAATATAAGTAATGGAGCTTTAGGTGCTTTTTGCGGATATTCGGTTCAGTATATTTCACTGATTATCCCCAAGAAATAATACTGAAAATAATATCCGTATTTATAACCTTTCGTATCTGTATTTTTGAAGAATTGAAATTTTTAAATTTATTATGCCATGTCAATAGAATCAAGTGAAAAAGTTCATGTACTGATTATAGGATCCGGGCCAGCCGGCTATACAGCTGCCATTTATGCTGCCCGGGCCAATATGAAACCTGTTTTATATCAGGGTATTCAACCAGGGGGGCAATTAACCATTACCACAGAAGTTGAAAACTATCCTGGTTACCCAGATGGCATTCAGGGCCCTGAAATGATGGTGCAATTTGAAAAACAGGCAACCAGAATGGGTGCAGATATCAGGTATGGATTGGCTACAAAGGTTGATTTTTCTATCAGGCCCTTTAAAGTTTGGATTGATGAAGAAAAGTTAATGGAAGCAGATGCAGTGATCATTGCAACAGGTGCTTCTGCCAAATGGCTGGGTTTACCAAGTGAACAAAAGTTAAACGGAATGGGAGTTAGTGCCTGTGCTGTATGTGATGGATTTTTCTTCAGGGGAAAAGAAGTTGCCATAGTTGGGGCCGGTGATACTGCTGCTGAGGAAGCTTTGTACTTGTCTAAATTGTGTTCTACGGTTCATATGATTGTCCGCCGGGACCAGATGAGAGCCAGTAAAGTGATGCAGGATAGGGTAACCGGCACCTCAAATATTAAAGTATACTGGAATAGTGAAACTGATGAAATTTTAGGAGAACATAAAGTAGAAGCAGTACGCATTAAAAATAATAAAACAGGTGAAAAAACAGATGTTCCTGTCAGTGCTTTTTTTGTTGCAATTGGGCATCAGCCAAACAGTGCAATTTTTAAGGAATTTCTGGATATGGATGAAACCGGTTATATAAAAACAATACCCGGGACATCCAAGACCAAAATTGATGGGATTTTTGCAGCAGGAGA
>Ga0364874_10440_pt1 | contig 22840 bp, 23 predicted proteins | sample ExccelAu500001D4_2_FD_206922 | JGI IMG/M metagenome (GOLD analysis project Ga0364874, IMG submission 206922) | Enriched cells from Trout Bog Lake Hypolimnion, Wisconsin, USA - BchlTB.Aug07.5000.01.D4 | ecosystem: Environmental > Aquatic > Freshwater > Lake > Hypolimnion/Profundal zone | place... | reverse complement strand
GTTGGCCCGCTACATCGTGGACGAGGTCCAGGACGTGTACCGCTTGCAAGGCGTGAAGATCAACGACAAGCACATCGAAGTGATTGTTCGCCAGATGCTGCGCCGTGTGGTGGTCGAGGCCACGGGTGACTCCGGTTACATCAACGGTGAACAGGTCGAGCGTTCCGAGATGCTCAACACCAACGACCGTTTGCGCGGCGAGGGCAAGGTGCCTGCCGTGTTCACGAATCTGTTGCTGGGTATCACCAAGGCATCGCTGTCCACCGACAGCTTCATCAGCGCGGCTTCCTTCCAGGAAACCACCCGCGTGCTGACTGAAGCCGCCATCATGGGCAAGCGCGACGAGCTGCGTGGCCTGAAGGAAAACGTGATTGTGGGCCGCCTGATTCCTGCCGGAACCGGTCTGGCCTACCACGAAGCCCGCAAGGTGCGCGAATCGATGGACGACGCCGAGCGCCGTGCCATCTCGGAAGCCGAAGCTGCCGAGCTGGCGGGTGAGACTTCAGACGCTTCCGCGGACGAGGGCGTAGCCGGCGACTAATCGCCGTTAGCTGCTCAATGCGCAGCGCCCCAAGCCCTCGTTAAGCGGGCTTGGGGCGTTTTCATTGGTGGCTGGATTTTTAAAGTATGCTGCTTCCATGAGCGCGTCTGTCCTGATTTGGCTGCTATGTGCCACCGGCGGGTTCTGGTGCGTGGGCCTTTACAACCGGTTGATGCGCATGCGTGCTCGTGCCCTGGATGCGCTGGGTTCCTTGGAGAAAAATCTACGCGGCTATGCCAGCCTGATTCAGGTTCAGTTCCCGGATGAAGAGGGTTGCTACATTCCCCTGCAGTGGGCGGGCTTGGTCAGCAAGGTGAAGGCACTGGAGCTGCAGTGCAAGCTTAGCCGGGCTGCACCGTTGCAGACCGGACCCTTGCAAACACTGGCCCAAACCGTGGATGAGATAGCGATGGAATGGACCGCTTTGCGCGAACAACCGGCCGATCTGGCCGGGCCCAGCACGCCGCATGCCATGCAAAAGCTGTGGGACGAGGCGGCCTTGAAGGTGAGTACGGCGCGCGGTGGTTTTAACCAGATAGTGGAACTTTATAACGAGGCGCTGCACCAGTTTCCGGCCAGTCTGGTGGTCGGCATGATGGGCTTCAAACCGGCCGGCAAGCTTTAAGCGATCAATGCAAAACAAACAAGAACAAATTCCGCTGTGGCGGCAACTGCTGGCCACGGCACAGGTCATACAGGCGGTAGCTGAGGGCCAATCGGGTGGGGCGGCGGTCGAAGCTGTTGCGGCCGAGCTGCGTCCCGGCGTCCAGGCCCTGGCCTTTCATGCCTGGCGCAATCTGGGCCGTGCCCAGGCGCTGCGCCAATGCTTGGCCAAGCGGCCACCACCGCCGGAGGTGGACGCTTTGCTGTGTGTGGCCCTGGCCCTGGCGTGGAAGGACGAAGGTGCGCCCTATGATGCCTTTACCTTGGTGAACCAATGCGTGGAGGCGGCCAAGCGCCACCCAGCCACGCGGCCCCAGGCCAACTTCGTCAATGCCTGCCTGCGCCGCTTTCTGCGCGAGCGCGAAGCGCTGGTAGTAGCCACCGATAGCGACCTAGTAGCGCGCTGGAACCATCCGCTGTGGTGGATCAAACGCCTGAAGAATGACCATCCGCAGCATTGGCAGGAGCTGCTGGCGGCGGGCAACCGCCAGGCCCCCATGACGCTGCGCGTCAATGCCTTGCAGACCAGCGTGCCCGACTATCTGGCTGAGCTGGAAGCCTCTGGCATCGCCGCCCAGGTGGCAGGCCCGTACGGCATCGTTCTGGCCAAGCCGGTGCCGGTGGGCCAGTTGCCGGGCTTTGCCAGCGGGCGTGTCTCGGTGCAGGACAGCGCTGCGCAACTGGCGGCGCCATTGCTGCTGCAGGGCCTGCTTGCGCCCCAGCGCGTGCTGGACGCATGTGCCGCGCCGGGCGGCAAGACCGGGCATTTGCTGGAATTGGGCGTGCCGCATGTCACGGCACTGGACGTCGATGCCGCCCGCTGCGAGCGCATAGGCCAGAACCTAGCAAGGCTTGGCCTGCGGGCCGAAGTCATCGCGGCCGACGCCGCCCGACCCGACCTGTGGTGGGATGGCAAACTGTTTGATGCCATTTTGCTGGATGCGCCCTGCACCGCCTCCGGCATTGTGCGCAGACATCCGGACGTGCGCTGGTTGCGCCGCGAAACCGACATCGCCCAGCTGGCGGCACTGCAACACAAGCTACTGCAAGCCCTGTGGCCGCTGCTGGCACCGGGGGGACGGCTGTTGTATTGCACCTGTTCGGTGTTTAGGGCCGAGGGAGCCGAGCAGGTGAAAGCGTTTCTTGCACACCACACAGATGGCACGCTATTGCCTTCCCCTGGTCATTTAATCCCGGCAAAGTCCGCCAAACACGCCACAGTCCCGGACAATTCAGCTCCTGATCATGACGGATTCTTTTACGCGCTCCTGCAAAAACGACTGGCTTAGGCACGCCTTGCGCCTGCTCCTTGCCTGCTTTTTGGTGGCAGGAGCCTGGGCGCGTGCGGAAGGGCTCACCGAGATCACGCAATTGCGCATCGAGCGCTCCGAAGACGAATGGCAGTTGTCGGCCCAGCTGCAGTTCGACATGCCGACGGCAGTGGAAGACGCCTTGCTCAAGGGCATTCCGATGGTGTTTGTGATCAGCGCCGATGTGCTGCGAGACCGCTGGTATTGGTGGACCGACAAGAAGGTGCTGTCTACCGAGCGCGCCATGCGCCTGGCCTACCAGCCGTTGACGCGTCGCTGGCGCCTGAATGTCAACGCTGGCGCTTCTGCCAGCAGTGGTGTGGGCCTGGCACTGAACCAGAGTTTTGACACGCTGGCCCAGGCGCTATCGGCCATCAAACGGATTTCCAAGTGGAAAATAGCCGATGCCGCCGAGTTGGACTCCGGTGTCAAATACCGACTGGATTTTCGCTTCAGACTCGACCTCGGTCAGTTGCCCAGGCCTTTCCAGATAGGCGCGATCGGCCAGTCGGATTGGGACATTTCGGTCAGCGCCCAGGTACCTCTGGTGGTGACACCGTCCAATGAACAGCGCTGACATTGCGCAGAGCGCTGGCTTGAGCCACACCTCGCGTGCGGTGCGGCGCACGGTCGCCATCGGTTCGGTCAGCATGGTGGCCATTGGCATGGTGTTGCTCTACATGCTGATGCAGGCCACCAACAATCGTGACCTGTATGAGCGCAACTATGCGCTGCTGTTCTACGTCAATGTCGCTGTGGCAGCGGTGCTGTTCGTGGCCATCACCTGGGTTGCCTACCGCCTATACCAGCGCGTGCGCCAGGGTCGCTTTGGCAGCCGGCTGCTGGTCAAGTTGGCGGCCATTTTTGCACTGGTGGGGTTTATGCCGGGCTTGCTGATTTATGTGGTGTCCTACCAGTTTGTGTCACGCTCCATAGAAACTTGGTTTGACGTCAAGGTGGAGGGCGCGCTTGAAGCCGGACTGAACCTGGGGCGAGCCACGCTCGACACCTTGTCCAATGAGTTCACGCTGAAGGTGCGCAATGCCTCGCCGCAGCTCAACGATGTGTCCGAAGGCAGCGCGGGCCAGCAGCTGGAAAAGCTGATCGACCCACTGGGTGCCTCCGATATTGCCATCTGGACCGGCAGCGGCAAGCTGGTGGCCAGCGCTGGACAGGCCCGCATCCAGCTCAGCCCCGACAAGCCCAGCAGCGCCCAGTTCCGTAGCGCGCGCAGTGAGCGCTTCGTGACCTGGATCGACGGTCTGGAAGACGCCGCGCCCGACACTGAACCGAATGCGCGCATCCGGGTGCTGGTGCCATTGGCGCTGTCCGGCCTGGGCCTGAATCCCGAGCCACGCTTCCTGCTGGTGTCCAAGGCATTGCCACGCACCCTGGTGGCGAACGCTCTCGCGGTGGATGTGGCAAACCGTGAGTACCAGGAACGTGCCTTGGCGCGCGAGGGGCTCAAGCGCATGTATATCGGCACCCTGACCCTGAGTCTGTTTTTGGCCGTGTTTGCAGCGGTGCTGATGGCCGTGGTGCTGGGCAACCAGTTGGCGCGCCCCCTGTTGGTTTTGGCCGAAGGCGTCAGCCAGGTCGCGGCCGGCGACCTCAGGCCCAAGCTGGCGATGCAGGGACGCGATGAGCTGGGCGGCTTGACGCGGGCCTTTGCCACCATGACGGCGCAACTGGCCGACGCGCGTCAGGCAGTGGAGCACAGCATGTCTCAGGTGGACGCCGCCCGTGCCAATTTGCAAACCATACTCGACAACCTGACGGCCGGTGTGATCGTGCTGGGGCCGAACGGCGAACTGCTGTCATCCAACCCCGGTGCCACCCGCATTCTGAAGGTCCCCTTGGCAGCGCATGGCGGCCAGGCGCTGGCCAGCATTGCCGGGCTAGAGGAATTTGGCCGCGCCGTGCAAACACAGTTTGGCGAATTCCTTTCTGCCAAGCTGGAACACGGTCTGGACCATTGGCAAAACACCTTTGAGCTGGGTGGCAACCAGGCTCCCATGCACTCGCCGTTTGACCGGGCGCTGACCATCGTGGCACGTGGCGCCGAGCTTCCGGGCAATTCCCGCTTGCTGGTGTTTGACGATATTTCTGAAATCGTCTCGGCCCAGCGGGCCCAGGCCTGGGGCGAAGTGGCGCGTCGCCTGGCCCATGAAATCAAAAACCCGTTGACCCCGATCCAACTCTCGGCCGAGCGTCTGGAAATCAAACTCAGCGGCAAGCTGGAAAAAACCGAGCAGCTGATACTCAATAAATCCGTGAAAACTATTGTCGACCAGGTCGATGCCATGAAGCGCTTGGTCAACGAGTTTCGAGACTATGGCCGCCTGCCCGCTGCGGAACTCCAAGCAGTGGATCTCAATGCCCTGGTACAGGATGTGGCCCACCTGTACGAAACCGAAACCCAATGTGTGCCGGTGGCGCTGGAGCTCGACGACCAATGCCCTAGCGTGCGCGGGGATGCACAGCAGTTGCGCCAGGTGCTGCACAACCTGCTGCAAAACGCACAGGATGCCAGCGAGACCCAGGCCGCAGAAAATAATGACGTCGGCCCGATCGTCATTCGCACGGTGTGGCAGGAGGCCAAGGGCAGGGTCCGCCTAAGCGTGCTGGACCAGGGTTCTGGTTTTGCCGAGGCCATACTCAAGCGCGCCTTCGAGCCCTATGTCACCACCAAGATCAAAGGCACCGGCCTGGGCTTGGCCGTGGTCAAGAAAATTGCCGATGAACATGGCTCCCGCGTCGACGTTGCCAATCGCCTTGTGGATGGACATATCGTGGGCGCGCAAGTGTCGTTATCATTGCCTGTTGTAAATACCTCACAAACTTAAGCATTACAAAGATTCCAAGGGAACGCGCGCGCACATGGCAAACATATTGGTGGTGGATGACGAGCACGGCATTCGAGACCTGCTCTGGGAAATTCTGAATGACGAAGGTCACCAGGTGGAACTGGCAGAGAATGCGGCCCAGGCCCGAGCCGCCCGTTCGCGCGAGCGCCCCGATCTGGTGTTGCTGGACATCTGGATGCCCGATACCGATGGCGTGAGCCTGCTCAAGGAGTGGTCTAGCACCGGTTTACTCAACATGCCGGTGATCATGATGAGCGGGCACGCCACCATAGACACCGCGGTGGAGGCCACCAAGATAGGCGCAATGGCCTTTCTTGAAAAGCCCATCACCATGCAGAAGCTGCTCAAGGCCGTGGAGCAGGGCCTGGCGCGTGGCAGTTTGCGCAAGGCCACCACCATGGAAGCCGTGACTCTGGAAGCTCCGGCCAGCGAGGACCTGGGTGCGGCGCAGCCCTTCGTCGCGCAGGACACTGGCCCGCAGCCGAACCAAAACTTCATGCTCGACAAGCCCCTGCGCGAAGCCCGCGACGAGTTTGAGAAGGCCTATTTCGAGTACCACCTGGCACGCGAGAACGGATCCATGACCCGGGTTGCGGAAAAGACAGGCCTGGAGCGCACCCACCTGTATCGCAAGCTCAAACAGCTGGGCGTTGACCTCACCCGTGGCAAACGCAGCCTGATTTGACGTCGCGTTGCAAAGATTGCCGTAAAAAGTACCAATTCTTGCTGCTATAATTCAAGGCTTGGCCCGGTAGCTCAGTCGGTAGAGCAGAGGATTGAAAATCCTTGTGTCGGTGGTTCGATTCCGCCCCAGGCCACCAGATAGATGCAAGTACCCAAGCGGCTTGCAACGGAAGTGCCCACTAACAAGTGGGCATTTTTGTTTCTGCTGTTGGTCGGCTTGTAGGCAATCTGTAGGCAACTTTGCAAAATGCAGCGCCAGCAAAACCCGGCCTATGGCACCCTCACCAGCACCAGACAACAAAAAATCCAGCGGGTTTAGTGCTGGGTCTGGTCTTGGTGGTCGCCATGTGGGGGGTGTCCCCACTTTTGGCGAGACTCTAGTTTTCCCTAGCAGGGAGTGTGCGGGCTTGGCGTTGCACGGCCCATGCGCTCGGGGTGTCGTCAGTTCCAACGGGACTACAGCGCCAGCCCTGAGCTTTAAGTGATGCGTCACGGAAAGCCTGCCAGCAGCGTGACAAGGCGTGACGGAATGTGACGGCGGTCAAGTCATCCTAGGTCAAGTGAAATACCCCCCACTGTATGTGTCTGTCGTGGCGCTGGTTGCGAACCTAGTGCGCCGGTTTCGTTCTGGAATCGCTCAGGATTAGAAGCGGCTTACTTTACCTTTGCCATTGGGGAATGGTTGACTAAATCAGGTGGGCAATCGTTCGGGTAAAGCGTCGGTGGCTGCGCACTACGGTGGCAGTGGACTACGCGCTCAAAAGTGAGCCGGTAAGGGGGTCGCACTTTGGGGGGTGCCTTGGTCGACGTCCTCAAAATTGATGCGGTCGTTTAACTCATTGTTGAGCCGAACCGTAGTGCAATGGCAGCGTCTACCCTTGGCGTAACCTTGCCGTCCTGCTTACGGCTGAAGTATAGGTTTTATAAGGTAGGGGGTGAAGTCACTTCACCCTTCTTTTGCTTGGCTGTTCATGGCCTTGTCACCTGAGCTAGGCGAATGGCTGCCCTGCTGACCCGCACGCCTGAAAAGCACTTGATAACCAGTGCGGTGCCGCCTGTTTCCCGCAGCTCCTCGATAAGCGCCATGTCGTCGCGGTATTCCTGCTTGGTCTCATGGTGTTCGCAGCAGTCTCCCAAGTCCACACCCCCAATGCCGTTACCGCACTCTGGCGCTGGGTTTTTGCGTTTTGGGTTGATGTAGAGGGCTGCGCAGTTGGCACAAGTGCGGGGTGTGATGTTCATGGCGGTGGGTCCTTAAAAGTTGATGGATTGCTGTTTGCCGGTATCGGCGGGTGCAGGGCTGCACTCGGGCGCTGTGATGGGCTGCGATGGTTGCAGCGGTGCAGAATTTGCGGGTGTGGGCAGGTCGTGGCAAAACTCGTCTGCAATGTCCAGGCTGGCGGATAGCAAGGTCATTTCATAACTGAGGTCGGCATGCTTGTGGTCTGAGTGGTTGACCATGTAGCTGTGCAGGTCGTCCAGTCGGTCGCGCAGCACCAGCAAACGGCGCTCCAGCGTCGCAATGGTCTTGGCTGACTCGTTGTCTGCGGCAACTGCTCCAAAGCGCTCCAGGATGGCCCTGAGCTGCCAGGGGTGCAGGTAGACGGTTGAAGGCTCATTCATGCAGTCGTCGTGTTGAGCCAGGCTGATGAACTGGCCTTTGTCGTCTGTCATCAGTTCGGCGGTGACTTGGTAATGGGCGATGGTGGTCATGGCGATGTGTCCTAGTGCGTGAGTGATTGGGATGTGGCGGTCAGGCTGGCGATGTAGCCGATTTCCCTGATGGCCACCCAAATTCCCCCACTTGTGGCCACCCCAAATTCCTCCACCCGGAGGGCGGCGTAACGGCGGGTTGAATCCCGTTTTTTCACCGCCTCGGGCGGCACCAGGCAGGACGTTAACTTCACCCCCTCACTTGCGAGGGGAAACCTGATTGAACGTCTTGAAACCACACCTAAAAACCACCCTATCGACTCTGCTGGAGTCCAATACCAGCCACCGCCAAATTGAACGTGTTACCGGAATTGATCGAAAGACCATTCGCAGCTATGTCAACCGCATAGAGGAGCTCAAGGCAAATTCCTCCGGGGTGGCCACCGGCACCCCCGATCAAATTCCCCCACCCCGGCCACCGGCTCAGTCCAAACTAACGGCCTCCAACTGCGAGCCATACCGCGCCTTCATCGAAGCACAGCTGCGCTTTAAGCGAAACTACATGGCCATTTATCAGGACCTGGTTGACCAGCATGGGTTTACCGGTGCCTACAACAGCGTCAAACGCTTCGCCGGTGGCATGTGCAAGCATGAGCCGGAACAATTTGACCGACTGGAATTTTCCCCTGGCGAGGAGTGTCAGGTCGACTACGGAGAGGGTGCTCTCACCCGTGTTGTTGGCTCTGATCGCTTTCGCAAGCCACGCCTGTTTGTGATGACCTTGCGCTACTCCCGACGCAGCTATCGCAGGGTGGTGTGGAAGTCCAGCCAAGAGGAATGGGCCCGATTACATGAAGATGCCTGGCGCTATTTTGGTGGCGCCTGCCGCTACGTGGTCCTAGACAACCTCAAGGAAGGTGTCATCAAGCCCGACCTGTACGAGCCTCAGCTCAATTCTGTGTACGCAGCCACCCTGAAGCACTACGGTGTCGTGGCGGATCCGGCACGGGTGCGGGACCCCAATCGCAAAGGGGTCGTTGAACATGCCATCGGCCACACACAAGCCACCGCCCTGAAGGGGCGTCGATTCGAGTCGATTGAGGAGCAAAACCAGCACCTCGAACACTGGGAAACCAAGTGGGCCGCGCAGCGTATCCATGGCAACGAACGCCGCCAAGTGGAGGCCATGTTCCAGGAAGAGAAACCCCATCTCTTGGCCCTGCCCATACTGGGCATGCAGTACTTTACCGAGGGCCAGTACACCGTCTACGACGACTCGTGCGTGCGCGTCGCCCATAGCAGCTACGCTGCCCGTCCAGCGCCCATTGGCAGTCGGGTTCTGGTGCGCCTGTTTGCGCGTCGCCTGGAAATCCGCGATCTCAAGACGCAAGCCCTGCTGCGCTGCCATGACCGGGCTGAGCGACCCGGCACGGTGGTGCTGCCCATGGAGGAGCGGGTCTTCAATCCCTCGCGCGAAACGCAGCGCATTCTGGGCCAAGCCAAAGCGATCGGTGTAGCTGCGCACCGGCTGTGTGAGATCTTGTTTGAGCGCGAAGGGCGTGTGGGCCAGCGCAAGCTTTGGGGCATTGTTGGCTTGGTGCGGCGATACCCACGCCGGCTGATAGACACCGCCTGCGCGCGTGCCATGCAGGAGGGCGTGTACAGCTACGGCCATGTCAAGACGTTGACCGAGCAACTCATGGAGGAGGCCCTGATTCTGCTGGACGCCCCCACGACGGGCGAGGTGGCCCTGACCCAGAGCCATGCCCTGATTCGCCCTGGCAATGACTACGCCGACCTGTTCACCCTGGGCGCCCAGCAAAGCGCCACCCTGGCATCACCCCACGCAACAGCCCAAACACAAGCCCAAGTAGGAGCCTCACTATGACCATGAGCAAACAAGAGATTGAGCGCGCCCTCACAGAGCTGCGCCTGTCGGGAATGGCCGCCACACTGGACACCCGCGTCCTGCAGGCCCAGGCCAGCCAACAACCGTTCCTTGAAACGTTTTGCATGCTGCTCCAAGATGAGCTCGACCGGCGGCGCTCCCGCTTGACCGAACGCCGATTCAAGCAGTGCGGCCTGGACGAACGCCTCACACTGGCAGACTTTGACTGGCACTTCAATCCCAAGGTGCCACGCCACGCATGCTTCGAGCTACACACCCTGAAGTTCATCACTGAGGGAACGAACGTAATGCTCATTGGCAAGCCCGGCACCGGCAAGAGCCACATTGCTAAGGCCGTGGCCTACCAGGCCACGCTACAGGGCCACGATGTGCGTTACGTGGAGGCTGACAGCGTATTTGCGCATTACTGCCTGGCCAGCCCCGCTGAGCAGGCCAAATTGCTCAAGGGCATGCTGGAGCCAGACGTGCTGGTACTGGATGATCTCTTTCTGGCCCGGCGCATCTCGGATGGTGCCGCAGAACTGCTCCAGACGGTGGTTCACCGGCGATACAAACTACGCCGCCCCATTGTGTTGACCTCCAACAGGATCGTGGAGGATTGGGGCAAATACCTCGGCGACAACACAATGAGTACGACCATTCTGGACAGATTGATGCACCGTTCGGCGCTGCTGGCGTTTGAGGGCAAGAGCTACCGAATGCATCAGGCCGCCACGCGACTAAGCGGCTCCAGTGCAGCGTGATGGACGCGCCCGCCGTGGACAACTGTCCTGCCCACAGGGCGAGCCTGTGGACAGCCGGTGCTGTGCACCGGTACGCCAGTTGCCCACCGCTCCCCGGCACTTCGCCTACGGCCTGACGCGCTGCGCTTGCCAAACAGCCGATTAAAAATGAAACCAAAAAGAGAGGAAATCACAAACAAAGGGGCCCGGCACCGGGTGGGCAAAAAGACTGATAATTTACCTGTCCTGCCTGGAGGAATTTGACTGGCCAAAGGTGGAGGAATTTGAAGTGGCCATCAGGGATTTGGCTTTGTGTCAGCCAGTGATGGCGGGGGACGTACTTCACAGAGTCCAAATACGGCGTAGGGATGGCAACATAAAAAGACGGCATACCGGGCTTCCTTCCAACTGCAATAGATGGCTTCTCTAGATGGTTTCCGTGTGGCGGAATAGAGAGGGGGGCAAAAGTGGCTCTGATTGTTCCGTGTGGCGGAATAGGGAGGATGTCGCCTATTCCGTGTGGCGGAACAATGGGAGAGGCCCCTATTCCGTGTGGCGGAATAAGAACTTTTTTATTGCGCTTGCACTTCGGTGCCGGGCGCTTGGGCTTTGCGGGTGCGGTGCGGTATGCCCCGCGCTGGAACGCCTCTGCCGCTCCGAAGTCGTAGCCGGGTATCTTGTCCAGGGTCTGCCAGGTGATTGCGTACCAGCTTGCTTTGTTGGGTCGGTGTCCCATCACCGTCTCATGGATAAAGCCAGCGGCCATCAATTCGAGCTTGGCCTTTTGAATCGCGCCAGCAGAAAACCATCCACGTTTCGAGAGGTAAGCAACTGAAGCCAGCAAGCGGCCATTGTTATCGCGGACAAACTGCCGGGCAAACTCCAGCAGCAGGGACCGGGCCGGGTGACTCAAACCGGCGTAGGCGGCGCTATCGAGCACGGCCCAGGGCAAAGCAGCAAACCCGCCTGCTTCGCGTCCTGAGTCCCGTTTGTTGTTTGTGCGGGTGCCTTTAGACATTTACACCGCCATCAAACAGGTTGCCTTGGTCAGGGTCGAACTTTCCAGCAGAGCGGGCGGCATTGCGCTTGGCGGCTTCGGCCTTGGCCTTGGGTGCGTGCTTGCGAGTCTTGGCGCGTGCTTCCTTCACGCGACGGCAAAACACCAGCGCACCAGCATCAAAGGCGCGGCGAATCGTTGCCCGGTCCAGGTAGTACACCTTCACCACTGCCACACGTCCGTCATTGGTGCCAACATCAATATCAACCCGGTCGATGGCCCAGCCGTAGTCCTGCTCCAGGTAATTCACCACTGCGGCAAGTCGGGTAGTGCTGCAATCGAAAACGGCTTCCATGCCGGTCAGGCGTTCGCCCTCCAGGAGGCGGGAAAGAACCTCGGCTGTAACGGTGTCGCAGCGGTCGGGAAAGCCACCCAAGAGGCGGGCGGCATCGTTAGAATTGCGCTTGTCTGGGGCGCTCGGTGTTTCTTCGGGGATGCCGGGCGTTTTCATTTGTAGCCCCCAACAATCTGCACCACCATGCCCAGAGCGAAGCAATAGGCATATGGCAGGGCTTGGACGATTGCCACGGCCACCGGCATAAAGCGGGCGGCCATTACGCAGCCACTCCCAGCACACGGCGCAATTCCGATACCGGCCAGGCCAAGCGGCCATTGATGCGCATGGGGCGCAATGGGCCATCTTCCCGCATTGCCCAAAGCCTGAGCGTTTGTTGCGCTCGGTTCAGGTGATACGCAGCCTCGTTTGTTGGCAGTGCGGCGCGGGGCTCGCGCTCCAGTGATACGGGTTGAAAAGTGATTGCAGCCATGGTGTAAACCTCTCGGTTTGTTGAATATGGCGCAATGGTTTTCGGGCGGCTATCCTCCCCCGCAAGTGTCCCTGTATCCCCAAATTAGGGGTATACCCCGCAGGCTTTAGCCCTTAATTGCAATCTCAGAATTGCCGGTTAGACGCTCCCACGCCTTGTTAAAAACGGTCGTTCCAGTGAATAGGCCACTATTTCCAATCGCGGCGCGAATGCCGTGCTTCACTCCTTTTTTACCAGCGGCATTTTTTGGCAACTCCAGGGGGTTTAAACCTTGTCTCCTTATTTCTCCAAGAATGGCAGCGTCCTGGGCACGCGCCCTTTGAATAGGTAATAGTGGCGTATCACCTTGGTCGTTAGTCGTGACCAATGCGGCCACCACGGGCGCGGGCGCTGCGGCGTCAATGGCTGGCGCTGTTTGTCGGGCCTTGGCAGCAGTTTCTATTGCCACCACGTCAGCCACAGTCACCAACATATCAGCAGGCTCTAGGCGGTCTTTCCATGGTGTTGCAGCAGGCTCTAGGCGTACTCTTTTCATATCCAAGCTCAAGGCCCATATTGGGTGTCCATCAAAGCCAAGCCGGTTAATTTTGTCTACTGTCTCAGGTGTGGCAATCAATAGCCCACGGTAGTGATATTTTTGGCGCTCCCGTGTCACCACATCAAACAAGTCTTCAATCGCCTTTTTCTTTTCTTGGGCGGCAGTTATCTCTTTGCGAAGCTCTATAGCTTGCGGTGTCGTTAGTGATTCACCATCGCGCAACATGCCAGATATGCGGCGCTGCATTTTAGATTCCGACTCATAAATAAATGCGGTTAGTGTTTCATGTTCTCGTTTATGGTCAGCATCAAACTGCATTATTCTTTGCCCACGTCCATCAATCACCAGTCCGTCAAAATTGAAACATAGGGGCAGAGCCATGCTTGCGGCATGTTCAAGTATTTGCCTTTGGGTCTTGCCCCAGCGTGCGGCCAGTTCTGGCAGGTTAAGCGTGGTCGATTCAAACATTCACACCCCTTCAGGTGTTGCTTCAAATAGAAACCCCTGCCAGGTCGGTGAAGGTCCGACTTTTCGCCAGCGGTAATTAGTCGCGGGCTAGGCTGGGGCAAAACGGTTATTTCGCGTTAGTCATCAAGCCGGGGCAGGCGCTCACCGTTACTCTTGAGGGCTTGTGCAGCTTGTGTGTAGCTACTGGCGCGGCCTTCTGGCGTGAAGTTGTTGTAAGCCCAATCATTCACGCTGTGAGCCTCTAAGCCCAGTAAGTCCATATTGATTTGCACCATGCGCAGCAGTGCGCCGATATGGTTGCCATTAAAGTATGAAGGCGGGTCACCGTCGTCGTGCAATTCCGCATCAAGCGCGTGCTGTTCGGCAATCTGCAAAATTACCTCACTGCCACGGGTGATTGCAGCCACCTTTTCCGCAAAGCGCAGCATTACACTGGCGCGAATATTTGTGTTCTGCAATCCAGGATTAGCCCATTGGTGGGGTGTAAACACCGGATGTTCCTTAGAATCGTTCTCAGCCATTGGTGAACTCACTTTCATTTATGGTCAGGGGCTGGCGCTGTGTCTCACCACTTGCCAGCCCCGCCTGTTTGCCCTGATGGTCGCGTCAGGGCTTCGCGTTATTCGTTACTGCCTTTGGCTGGCGCAATGTATTTGACGTGCAGGTCGGCCAGGTCTTGCATGGCTTCAAGGTAGGCGGGCGCCCATGCCTGTATCGGCGTCTCACCATTCACCCAGCGTGAAGGCGTGTTCTTGCTAACCCCTGTCTTGCGGCAGAAGTCCGATTGTTTCCAGCCCAGCCGGTCGAGTGCTGCGGTGAATTGCTCAGGTGTCATAGTGGGTAGGGTCGTGGTGTTGATTTGTTGGGTGTAGTGTATCGCCTTCTTTCCCTTATTGGGGAAATTTATGTGCAATACGTCACCTTTGTTAACATAACGCCTGTTTGATAAAGTAGACGGTGTGGGTATCTTTTGTACCCAATGCGGGAATATTCAACACAATCAAGCACTTGCCAGCACCAGCACCACAGCCCAAAAAATAGGCAATCGGCAGATGTGTAAAGTCAGCGAAGTTATCCACAGGCGCCATCAGTGCATGCGCACCAGTTCACTGGGCCAAACCTGCCAGCGTAGGTTAGGGCTTGTCTGCCATGGCTCGCACGCCAGAGCCACCACAATCATGCCGGGCGTGATGGCTGGGGCGTCAAGCTGAACTATGCCCTCCAGCCCCCCGACTTCGCGCCACAGGCCGGGCAGGGCTTCAGGTGTTGGCTGTTTCATGGCGTTACCCGGCCACCACGCGCAGCGCACCGGGCGCGGCCTTGGCGTCGAACACAATCCCGGCCTGCTCCAGCATCCAAGCCTCGATTTTTTCATGGTGCACGCGCAGCAGGTCCAGCGGGCGGCGGATGTAGTTCTGTTCTCTCACGCCTTGCGGCGCATGGCCTTGAATCTGTGCGCTGATACCGCCGGGAATGTCCAGCCACTCGCACAGACTGGCAAACGAACGGCGCAGGCCATGCAAGGTAAGGCCACCAAGGCCAGCAGCAGCGCAGGCGGTGCGGTGGGCAATGCTTGGCTCTGTCAGGCGTCCGCTGGCGCTTGTGGGGCTGGAAAACACCCACTCGTTACGCTTGGGCAGGCTTGCCAGCAGTTGCGCCACATAGGGCGTGAGCGGCACCGGCCGGACGTCCTCAATTTTGTCTTTCAGGGTCAGGCCACGCCATTGCAGATTGACGTCTGCCCACTTCAGTTCGGCCAGTTCTTCACGTCTGGCCCCAGTCAGCAGCAGGCATTGAAGGTAAGCGGCAATGGTGGGGTTTTGAATCTGGCGAACATGGGCAAACCATGCCTTCAGTTGCTCACGCTGGATGTAATCGTTTTTGGGCTTGGATGTACCGGCCATCTCGCGGGTTTTCTTGCCACTGGCGGCGGATGCATCGGCCAGGGCCTTGTAGTCTGTCTCGGCCGCAGCCCAGCGTAGAAACGCCTTCAGGATGCGCAGCGCCAGGCGGGTGCGGGTAGGGCGTGCTTTGCCTTCTTTTTCGGCCCAGGCCTGCACCGTGTCGGCGTCAACGTCTGACAGCTTCATATCCATGAAATAGGCCAGCGGCCCGGCCATGGTCAACACGCCTTTGCTGCGCTTGCGCTCCAGTCCACCGGCTTGCCCCATCTTTTCATGGTCACGGTAGTGCAGGGCGCTCCAGTGCTGTTTGCGCTCGGCCAGGTACACGGCCCAGACTTCGCCCACGGTCACGGCGGCAGATTTGGCGGCTTCAATCTTTGCGGCGGCGGCCACCTTCTTTTCAGCGGCGGCGGCTTGGCGGTCGCGCTCCACCTCGCGTGGGTCTGTGCCAGCGTCAACCAACATTTTGAGCCCTTGGGCCTTGGTGCGTGCTTGCTTTATCGGCCAATCGGTCTGGGTGCCGATATTGATTCGGATGGTCTGCCCATTCAACCGGGCTTCAAACACATAGGTCTTGCGGCCTGTTGGGGTCACGCGGAGCGCCAGGGAGGGGGTGTCGGTGTCCCACAGAAACGCTTGGGCCTTGTCTGCCGGGCAGGTGAATGCAGCCACCCGGCCAGCGGTCAGGTTCACGCGGTTGATTTGCTGTTTCATGGCTTCCCCAAAATCTGTAGGCAATCTGTAGGCAGCTTTGCACAATGTAGGTGCATGCTAATCAACGCCTAAGCTGTCTGCCCGTCCAGTGCTTCGCTTATAAGCTGTTGATTTATATAGAGTGTACCAACATGCATCAACAGTGCCAAACAGTATTATTTGGGGATTGAAAATCCTTGTGTCGGTGGTTCGATTCCGCCCCAGGCCACCAAACTCACTTTTGCACACTCAGTGCAAGCCTCCAAAAAGCCCTTTGTTTTCAATAACTTAGGGCTTTTTTGTTGTCTTCCGCGCCCCGGTTCCAACAGCCCAAAACCAGCACTTTTGCAGTAACTTCTGCAGTAACTTTCGCAGTAAGTTTTTTTGCCGGTTCTGAAGCCCGACACGAAGGTGCCAGAGCATCCATTCGAACCGATAAAAAGACCGCGCTGGTTACTTCTCACGTTGCTGCATCACTCCGATCGACCGGGGCGCGCGTGGCAGTGAAGGAGAGACCGTGGCAACGGAACTCATCAAAAGCGATCGCACCATCAGCTTGCTCAAAAAGGGGGCCAAACGGATCAACGATGGCGGGGGACTCTACTTGCTCCCCTTTGCAGGTGGAGACACCCACTACTGGCGTCTGGACTATGTATTCCAAGGGCGCCGTAAGACCTTGAGCCTTGGGTCACACCCTCAGGTGACACTGGAAATGGCCAGAGAAAGGGCGCAAGAGTCGCGCGCTGTCTTGGCGGCTGGATTGGATCCGACCAACGAACGCCGCAACACGCGGGAGGCGAATGTGAAGGCCGCACAGGCTAAACGCCGTGCTCTTTCAGGTCAGCCGCAGGAAGGCAGCTTTGAGTGCGTGGCACGGCGATGGTTTGCGGTCAAAGAGAGCCAGTGGATGGAGAACTACGGCTCCAAAGTGATTCGCAGGTTGGAGCTCCACGCGTTTCCGAAGTTCGGTCGCAAGCGCTTGCAAGAAATCTCGCCCAAGATCGTCCTAGACGCATGCCGCACGGTGGAGGCCCGCGACACCTTGGAAACCGCCCATCGGTTGCGTGAACACTGCTCATCCGTTTTCCGGTTTGCGATTGCCGAGGGTGCTGATTTGCGAGACCCCTGTCACGAAATCAGGGACGCTCTGAAGCGCCCCCCGGTGCGCCACTTCGCTGCAATCACCAAGCCCGCCGAACTGACTGGTCTGCTAAGGGACATCGACAACTACAGCGGAACCCTGTGCGTGCGCTCTGCTTTGAAACTCTCTCCCATGCTGATGGTGCGTCCAAGTGAATTGCGTCTGGCGCGATGGGAAGAATTCGACCTTGATCACGGTATCTGGTACGTGCCATCCATCCGTATGAAGCGCACCAAAGATCAAAAAATCAACGGCGAGCCGCACTTGGTTCCCCTGGCGCGCCAGGCAGTGCAGATTTTGGAGGACTTGTTTCAGGTGACTGGAGAAAGCGGTTGCGTCTTTCCATCGACCAATAAACCGGGTCGGTTCATTTCGGAGAACACGCTCAACAAGGCCATGCGCCTCATGGGGTACACATCCAGCCAAACCACAGCGCATGGCTTCCGCGCGACTGCGAGAACACTCATTGTTGAAATGCTTCAGATTCCAGAATCGGTTGTGGAGGCGCAGCTCGCCCATGCCGTAAAGGATGCTAACGGCAGCGCTTACAACCGCACGGAGTTCATCAAGCTTCGATTCAGCATGATGCAGGTATGGGCGGACTACCTAGAGGATCTGCGCCTTGGTCGAGCCACAATTGAACATCCGGTGTTGCCCGAATTCACGCCCGTATCCTCACGGCTCCATGCATCTAAGCAACACCTTGGCCATAGCACCGTTTGATTGATGCGTACCAATCAATGCGCATCAATCAGTTGATGAGTGCCCTTCAACTGGAATCGCAAAAACGGGCTCAATCGTCTGACAAGCACGAAAATTTTAGACAGAATAGAAGGCAGAAATTAATAAACCCTAGTTCATTCAAATAACACACCCGCCATGCCAATGCGAGTCATGCCCAAGCAAGATGCGATCGAGAAATCGATGCGCACCCGCAAGCGCATGGGATTTGGAGATGGGCTGTACTTAATCAGCGGGAAGAGTGATGGGCACCACTATTGGCGCGTTGACTACACATTCGCTGGAAGACGACAGACTCTCAGTCTGGGTGTCTTCCCGCTTGTCGCTCCTGAAAAAGCAAGGCAACAGGCTGACGCCCACATTGCTCTGGCCAAGACCGGTAAAGACCCATCGACCGCACGGCAAGCAAGTAAAAAACAACCTGCGAACGGTCGAACCGGTAGCCCCCTGCACAAATTCGAAATCCTGCATCCCGAATCATTTCAAGTGCAAGCGACAGAGTGGATGGAATACGCCGGGCGCAATTGGAGCGAAAACACCTTAGACCCTACCGCCAGCAGGTTGGAGACCTACCTGCTTCCCGAATTGGGTCATAAGTTGATGCACGAGGTGGGCTCAAAGGAAGTTTCAACAATCATTAAATCGATAGTGCTCGAAGGTAAAGCTGACACAGCCCAGCGCGTTTGGGAGATTGGCAGCAGGGTAAGTGAATACAGCATGGCCTTTGAGGTGACAAATTCGAACCCGTTTGTCAAAGCGAAATCGCTGTTGCCGAAACACAATACCAAGCACTATGCGGCAGTGACACATCCGACAAAGCTGGCAAACCTACTTGCCAAGATATACGCATATAAAGGAACGTTCCTAGGTAAGCAACCGGCCAAGACACGTTGACGGCGTAACAGTTACGTGATCAGCGGTGTCCAGTTGTGTGGCAGCAGTTCATCGATGCGGCTGTTCTTCTGAGTCGGCAGGCGTGCCAGCACGTCCTTCAGGTACGCATACGGGTCGTGCCCGTTGAGTTTGGCGCTTTGGATCAGACTCATCACTGCCGCCGCCCGTTGGCCCGCACGCAGTGAGCCCGCAAATAACCAGTTGCCCCTGCCGATGGCAATCGGCCGTATCTGGTTCTCGATCCAGTTGTTGTCGATGGGCAGGCGCCCGTCCTCCACAAACCGGGTCAATGCAACCCAGCGTTTCAAGCTGTAGTCCAACGCTTTGGCGATGGCCGTTCCATCGGTGACGCGTTGGCGCTGCAGCAGCATCCACTGGTGCAAGGCGTCAACCAGTGGTTTGGATTTGTCTTTGCGGATGAGGCCTCGCTCATCGGCACTGAGATGTTTGACTTCCCGCTCGACTTCATATAACTGCCCGATGGTGGTCAGCGCCTGTTGGGCAACCTCGCTCTTGTTGCTGACGTGCAGGTCAAAGAACTTGCGCCGGGCGTGCGCCATGCAGCCCACCTCGGTGATGGCAGTTCCAAAACTTGCTTTGTAGCCACTGAAGTCATCACAAACCAGCCCACCACTCCAGTCTCCCAGGAATGCGCGGGCATGTTCGCCTGCGCGTGATTCGCAGAAGTCGTAAATCACGCCCTTTAAATCTTCGAAGGCCCCCGGCGCATAGGCCCAGAGGTAGGCCCGGTGCGTCTTCTTGTTGCCCGGCTTGAGCATCGCCACCGGGGTCTCATCGGCATGCAGCACTGCTGACTTGAACATGGCTGTCTTCAGCGCATCAACCAGCGGCTGCAACTGCACGCCGCAGACGCCCACCCACTGCGCCAGGGTAGAGCGGGCTATTGGATAGCCGGAGCGCCCAAAGATGGTCTCCTGGCGGTACAGGGGCAAATGGTCAGAATACTTGGCTACCAGTACCTGTGCCAGCAAGCCCGACGTGGGCAGGCCCTTGTCGATAATCTGTGCGGGCACCGGCGCTTGCGTCAGGGTCTGGCACTCGGAGCAAGCCCACTTGCCACGGACATGACGCTGCACCGTGAGCACGCCCGGTGTGTAGTCCAGCTTCTCGCTGACATCTTCGCCGATGCGCTTTAACTGGCAACCGCAGCTGCAGGTGGTGCTGTCGGGTTCGTGGTGCAGATCAACACGGGGGAGCTCTGGCGGCAAGGCTGCGCGTTTAGGTTGCTGGCGGGGTTCTTTGGCTGGGGTGGTTGGTGGCGCCAGGTTCTGGAGCTCTTGCTCAATGGCTGCAATGTCGGCATCAATGGTTTCATCGAGCAGACTGGCTTGGCCGGCATCGAGCTGTTCGCGGCTGCGGCCAAACTTCCAGCGCTTGAGCACCGCCATCTCATGCGTGAGTTGGTCGATCTTGGCCTGGCGATACAGAATCTCGCGGTCCTTGGCTGTGATGGCCTGATCCAGGTTGGTGATCTGTTGGTCGAGCGTATCGATGTGCAGATTGTGCGCGTCGATTTGTTGGTCACGCGCACTGATGGTCTGGTCGCGACTGGCGACTTGGGCAATCAAATCACGGGCGACTTCGCGCAGTTGCTTTGCGTTCAAACCGGACAGTAATTCAGGGGCCACAACCATGAACGCAAGTGTGCCAGCGCCTCTGAAGACTGCCTATTGGCGCATCCCCCAATAGACGCAAACGCACCCCGCAATCCAGAATCACACCACGCTGATAATGCCGCCCTCGCCAATGCGCGACCAGGGCAAACCCAGCACCAAAGCATCCAATTGGGCTCGGCTCAGACTCACGCGATTGGCACTCCCTGTTCCACCTGTTTGTGGCCAGACGAAGTGCCCCTGGTGCAGCCGCCGGGCTGCCAGCCAGATGCCGATACCGTCATGCACAAGCACCTTCATGCGGTTGGCGCGTCGGTTAGCAAAGAGGTAGGCCGTGTGCGGGTGCGCAGCACCAAATACGCCGACCACACGGGCCAGCGCCGTGTCCGTGCCGGCGCGCATGTCCAAGGGCACGGTGGACAGCCATACCGCGTCGATGCGGATCACTGCAAACACTCGCGAAGCCACTGCGCACAAGCCGCACCTCCGGCAAGCGGCCAGTGCACGACGATGCTGGTGTTTGCACGCTTGACCTCAATGCGGATGTCGCCAGTGGGTTGGGCCGGTGCTGGCGGTTCTGTGGCCGCGCTTAGGGTGACTGGCACAAAGGTCTGTGGCCGATTGATCAGCGTGCCCAGGCTATGTTCGCGCAACCAGCGGTGCACTATGTTGGCGTTGATGCCGTGGTGCATTGCCACCCCGGCGATGGACGCGCCGGGCTGGGCGCAGGCGCTGACAACCTGCAGCTTGAGTTCAGGGCTATAGAACCGCCTTGAGCGGGATGGTGTGGTGCGAGTCTCGCTCGCCATGGTGTGCACGATGTTCATCGTGCACACTATCTCCAGATGTCAGCACGCCTTCAATGTGTATTCGCCGGACGCATACGTTCCTAGTTCGAAGCGCACTGAAACTACTGACTATGCTGCATGTGCGGCCCGGAAACCTGCGCAAGGCAAAGTGGGATGAATTTGATTTGAAAAATGGTTGGTGGCGTATTCCTGGCGAACACATGAAAGATTCCAGGCATGAGAAGCTAACCAATCAACCACATGTGGTTCCCCCCCGCGTCACAATAGATGTCGCCTTCTTAGCATCCTAGCCCCGCCCGCGGGCCAAGCGTTCTTAAAGAAACATGGGGCCAAGCGTCCGCACTTTAGGCTCGCCTGGACTATGCATCACTCCCACGTTTGAGCTAAAAAGCGAATGGCAGCGCCGATATGACCGACGTTACATTGGTGCGAGCTCGCGGTGGTTACAGCCACAGCTGGGTGAGCCCGCTTCTTAGCATGGTCCGGGAATCGTCGGCGACATTGGTGAGCGTAGCAATACGCATCCCGTTTGAGAGAGTGAGTCAAATTCGACGCTTCCCATGGCGCTGCCATTCGTTGACTATTTTGGAGGACAGTATGGCAGTTCGCAAGAGGGAAGATGAGGTATTTCCAAAGGCTGCAGGAATCGACGTGGGTGCTTCGAGCCACTGGGTGGCAGTGCCCGCCCATGTGACAGAGAAGTCGGTTCGTGAGTTCGGTGCAATGACTGACGATCTCAACGCGATGGCCGACTGGCTATTAGAGTGCGGCGTGGACACGGTAGCACTTGAATCCACCGGGGTGTACTGGATCCCTTTGTACGAGGTACTCGAGCAAAGGGGACTAAAGGTATGGCTGGTGGATGCGCGGCAGATGAAAATTGTGCCGGGACGCAAAAGCGATGTGATGGACTGTCAGTGGATACAGAAGCTCATGAGCCTGGGCTTCTTGCGGGCCGCATTCCGTCCAGATGCGCAGGTGCTTGTACTGCGGGCGGTAGAGCGCCAACGTCAGCTTCTGATCACCGAGCAGGGCAGTTGGGTGCAGCGCATGCAAAAGGCGCTGGTGCAAATGAATATCCAGCTCACCGAAGTTCTCACGGATGTGATGGGCCTAACTGGCCAGGCCATCATCCGCGCGATTGTGGCGGGTGAGCGTGATCCCAATGCACTGGCGCAGCACCGCAATGGCCGCGTGAAGGCGAGCATCGAGGAGATCGCACGGGCACTGACAGGCAACTGGCGTGAGGAGCACCTGTTCGTGCTGAAGCAGTCTCTGGCGATGCACGACGACATCGCACGCCACCTCGCTGAATGCGAGGCCAAGCTGCAGACCTCGCTCAGAGATTTGGGACAAAAGCGGGTGGATCTTGGCAAGGCCCCTAGAGCTGGCAGCAAGCTGCACGCCGAATACGAGGCACGCCAGATTCTGGCCAACTGGGCGGGCGTTGACCTAACCCGTATCGACGGGCTTGGCCTGACTGCGGCGACGAAGATACTCACCGAAATTGGCGTCGACCTGAGTCGCTTTGCAAGCGTGAAGCAATTCTGCTCATGGCTGGGCTTATGCCCAGGGACCAAAATAAGCGGAGGCAAAATTCTGTCATCCAAGACCAAGCGTTCAACCAACCGAGTGCGTCAGGTGCTCAAAGTGGCTGCCATGAGTTTGAGCCACAGCAAGTCCGCACTGGGTGCTTTTTATAGACGGATGTGTGCCCGAATGGACAAGCCCAGTGCCAATACTGCAGTGGCACACAAACTGGCCCGAATGGTGTACTTCATGATGACGCGTGGTGAGGCTTTCGTGGACCAGGGTCAGCAGCGCTACGAAGAGCAGCAGCTTCAG
>Ga0364874_10438_pt1 | contig 22885 bp, 27 predicted proteins | sample ExccelAu500001D4_2_FD_206922 | JGI IMG/M metagenome (GOLD analysis project Ga0364874, IMG submission 206922) | Enriched cells from Trout Bog Lake Hypolimnion, Wisconsin, USA - BchlTB.Aug07.5000.01.D4 | ecosystem: Environmental > Aquatic > Freshwater > Lake > Hypolimnion/Profundal zone | place... | reverse complement strand
TTTACTGCCGAAAAAAATGGGAGCGCACTCATGAACGCTCCCAAACGTACAAACACCAGAAACCAAGTGTAAAAATCAAAGTCCATCTTATGGCGAAGGTTGAAGGCTGAAAGCTGAAGCGGTAAAAGTTCCCGCCCTCCGTGGCTGGTCTTTGAATTCATCCTTCATAATTCATTTTTCAACGGGTTCAGTGCGCCACCTGCGGCATTTTTTGGATAACTGCCGTGGTAAAATCAATCAGTGAGCGGACGATCCACGGGAGCAGCAGCAGGAGAATGACGATTACCCCCAGCGCCTTGGGCACAAAGGCCAGCGTTTGTTCATGAATGGAAGTGACGGCTTGAAAGAGGCTGATAGCCAAACCGACCACCATTGCCGTCAGCAGGATTGGCGTGGCGATGGTCACGGCTTGAAAAATCATGCTCTTCAGCAATTCAATGGCGAATTCGGGATTCATGTTTTTGTTTCGGGATGCGTGATTTGGCGGTGCGAAGGGGGTGTAGTCTTTGCGCTTCACCGTTACATGCCAAAACTCCGCACCAGCGACTGCACGATCAGCGACCAGCCGTCCACCAGCACGAACAGCAGCAACTTGAGCGGGATGGATATGGTGGTGGGCGGCATCATCATCATGCCCATGCTCATTAGCACGGTGGCCACCACGATGTCGATCAGTATGAATGGCACGTAAATCAGGAAACCCATTTGGAACGCCGTGCGCAGTTCACTGATGATGAAGGCGGGCGTGACCACGCGCAGCGGCAAATCTTCGACCTTCGTTGGGGCGAGCTTGGCCATGGAGACAAACAGTTCCACGTCCTTGGGCCGCGTCTGCTTGAGCATGAACTCGCGGATATTGCCGCTCGCGGCATCCAGCGCCTGTGGTCCAGTGATTTTATGCGCCTGATAGGGCGTGATAGCATCCCGGCTGATGTTATCCCAGACCGGAGCCATGATGAAAAACGTGATGAACAATGACAGTCCGATGATGATCTGATTGCCGGGCGCACCTTGCAATTGCAGGGCCGACCGCACAAAGCCCAGCACAATGACCACGCGCGTGAAGCAGGTCATCAGCAGCAAAATCGAGGGCGCGAGTGATAGCAGGGTGATGAGAAACAGGATCTTGATGCCCACATCCACATCCGGGGCATTGGGCATTGGTCCGAGCGAGAGGGAGAGCGGGCCGAGACTGGTGGAGAGATTGGTCTGGGCCGGGGCGGAGGCGGTGCCGAGGAAGAGTGGCAAAATCAGGAGCAGCGGCGAACGAGCACGGGAAAACATCGCACCGCCAACCTCGAACAGCCAATGCCTAATGCTTCGCGTCGGACCGCCTTGGAAGGTGGGCGTTGAAAGTTGAGTACGGGAGGTTGCCATTTTACTTCCCTTTCAATACTTGGGCCAGAGCTTGGGCAAATGGCATGGGGGCCGCTGGTTTTTCGGCTGCGGTGGGTTCCATTGGTTCGGCGTCAGGCAGATGACTTAATAGATTAATACCCGTCGGCGTAGTTGCGACGAGGAAACGCTGTTGTTCGTAAGCAACGACAAAGATGGCCTGCCGCGCACCCAGCGAACGGGTTTCCAAAATGTTCAGCTTTGGCGGCTGATGGCGCGGGAGCGTGAGCCGTTGCCAGTTTTTAAACAGCCAGACGCCGCCGAGAAACAGGCCCAGCACCAAAGCGAGGGCGCCGGTAACGCGCACCAGCGAGACGCCCGCTTCAGGAAACGGTGGCACGGTGAGCGGCGTGTTGGTGACGGTATCGGCAAATGAAGAATGAAGAATGAAAAATGAAAAACACCCCCCCGCTACTTTGGTTGGTAAATTCTTCATTCGACATTGTCCTTCTTCATTTCTGCTTTAGGCAGGGATAGCGGGCTGGCCAATGACTTCGGTGATCTTGACGCCGTAGCGGTCTTCGATGACGACAACTTCGCCGCGCGCGATGAGTTTACCGTTCACGCTCAGATCCACCGGCGCGTCGGCGGGCTTGTCGAGCTGGATGACGGAGCCGATGTTAAGCTGGAGCACGTCGCGCATGGGCAGCTTGCAACCACCGAGTTCGATGGTGAGGCTGACGGGCACATCGAGCACAAGGCTCAGGTTCGAGGAATTTTCAAAGGTGGCATTCATGTAGTAATCGGGGCGGTGAGTTGGACGGCCCATTTGGCATCGCTGGTGCCGGGCCGGCCGAGGAATTTGGGAATATTGCCGAATCGAACTAATACCTGCGCCGCGCAGGCGGGGTCGAGCGTAATGAGATCGCCCGCCTTCAGCCGGGTAATGTCGCCGGCAGACATCTTCAAGCCTTGCCATTCGGCGGTGATGGGCACCTTGACCTCATCGAAACCAGCATTCCACTGGGTTTTCGTGGCCCGGCTCTGCGCGGCATCAGTAGGTAGGGTGGGGTTAATCAGGCGCATGAGCGGTTCCACGGTGCTGTAGGGAAAAACCATTTGAAACGTCTCGCTCTGCTCGGCAATGGTGCCTTGCACGGTGAGAATGAGCATGGAGGTTTCCGGCGGCGAGGTCTGGAGAAACTTGCTGTTGTTTTCGTGGCCCAGAATGGAGGGGTGCAGGTCGCGCATTTCCGGCCAGTGATTGCACCATTCTGCCAGCATGAGCATGGAAGTTTGGTCGCTCAAGGCCACTTCAATATCCGTCAAATCGCGGTTGTCCGACGGCATCTGGCCCGGCCCGCCAAGCAGCCGGTCCACCAAGGTTAGCGCGAGGCGCGGGGGGATGACCAGTAGGCAGGCTCCTTTGAGCGGATTAGTTTTAAACAACGTGATGTAGGCGGGATTGCTCAGGCCCTCGATAAATTTCTGGTAGGTTTCAATGTAAATCTTGGAGAGCTGGAGGGTGAATTCCAACCGGAGAAACATGGCCAGCCGGGCGGCGAGTGAACGCACAAATTGCTCTTGGCGCTGGCGGATGCGGCGGAGTTCGCTGGCGGCGAGGAACCCCGATTGCCGAAAGTCGTGGGGTCGAATGTCCGTGGCCTTGCGGCGTTCCCGCCCGCCTTTGGAGGTGAGAATGAAGATGTCGTCGCCGGTTGTCGTGGTCGCTTCCATGCGGCTTATTGGATGCCGAACTCGGTAAGGTAGATTTCCTTGACGATGTCCCCGCCGAGGATGTTGTTGAAGCCGTTGATCAACTCCGTGCGAATCAAATTGCGCGCACCGGGTTTTTCCAGATCGGCCAGCGTTTTGCTGCCGAGCGTGCCCATGCACATGTCGCGAAGCTGGGCGTCATCTTCCTCCATTTTTTTCTTGAATTCTTCCCCGCCGGTGCCAACCACCGTGATGCTGACCAGCAGATAGCGCGACCCCATGGTGCCGGCGACATTGCAGAGTAATTTGTTAAACGGCACGCTCGTTTTTTTGCCCTCGGCGGCGGTTTTGGCTTTGCCGCCCGCCGCACTTTCCGGGGCTTCTTTGATCCCCAAACTTTTTTGCAACTGAGGCACAATGACAAATTTCGTCATGCCAAACGCCAGCAGTGGCATGAGCACCACCGCGATGATGAGCGGGAGCCAAGCGGCCAAACCGCCGCCCGCCTTCGGTTTGGCCTCGGCGGCCGCCTCGGCGGTTTCGCCTTCCGGTTTTTTGCGGTCGTCGGCCATAAAAAATTAGCGCACGAGGTTGACCAGCGTTTGCAGAATATTATCGCTGGTGGTGATCACCTTGCTGTTCGCCTGATAAGCACTTTGCGTGGTGATGAGTGAGGAGAGTTGTGCGGCCAAATCTACGTTGGACATTTCCAGTGAACCAGTGACCAGCGAGCCCATACCGCTACTACGCGGGGCCACTGGGGCTGGCACGGTCGCGGCGGGGGAAGCCGCCGCCAGTCCGGTATAAAGATTGCCTCCGACTTTGATCAACTGTTCTGGGTTGGCGATATTCTGCAGTAAAATCTGACCACGAGTAAACGAAGTGCCATCGGCCAGCAGCACGGAAATTTTTCCATCCGAACCAATCGAGTAGCTCTGCATGGGGGAAGTGTCACCGTTTGGTGCGCCTGTGTTGTCTATTTTAATATTGCCCACTGTGGAGAGGCCTGCATCACTGTAACCCTGCACATACTGGCCGGCGCTGGTCACGAGATTGCTGTTGGAATCCAAGGTGAATTCTCCATCTTGCGTGACGTAGGGATTGCCGCTCGCATCGGTCACAAGGAAAAACCCGTTGCCATTGATCGCCATATCCGTCTGCACGCCGGTGCTGGTAATCGAACCGGCGGTGAAATTATTCGTGATCCCTGCTGTCATCACGCCCGTGCCGATCTGGGTGGAACTGGTGGCATTTGTTCCTAGCGTCTGGCTCAACGTATCCGCAAAACTCATGCTGGCGCTCTTGAAGCCAACCGTGTTGACGTTGGCAATGTTGTTGGCAATGACGTTAAGGCTTTGTTGAAACTGTTCCAAGGCGCTGACGCCGGAGTCGAGGGAGAGTAACATATTTTTATGAGGTTAAAGGTTAATTGCCGGTGGAAGTGGTTGGGGTGGTGGTCGGCGGCGTGACCGAATTGACCTGGCTCAAATTATAGTTGGTACCGCCAACCGTGACTTCCGGCGAGCCGTTGTTCATCACCACGCCGGTCACAATGCCGGAGGTGGTGTGGTTGGTATCCACCTGTAATTGCACCGTGCTGCCGATCAGTCCATTCGCCTGCATCATGGCAAGGGACGAAGAGGACTGACTCGCTTGCTGGAGCGCCGTAAACTGCGCCATCTGGGCTGCCATGTCCGTGTTGGATTGCGGATTCATCGGGTCTTGATATTGCATTTGCGCCACCAACAGCTTGAGAAAATCATTTTGATTCAGCGTGCTGCTCGGGCTGGCGGTGGTGTCCGCGGAAGCTGAAGTCAAAGCCGTGCTGGGGCTGGGGCTGGCCAAGGAAGTGATAGTCATAAGATAAAAATTTGGTTGAGGTTAACGTTTGAATTACGCCCATGATTCCCAGCCGTCATAATCCGTGGCCAGCCGCGCCGAAGCGCCGCCGACATTGCCCACCGTCGCAAACTCTGCAAACGCCGAGGCGTGCAATGCAGCCTCTTCCTGCGCCGCCTGTTGGTGGGAATTGCCATTGTCATTCGCCAAAAAATTCGCTTCGCCAGCCAGCGGTCCCAGTTTGATGCCGCGTTGCTCCAACCGCTGCTGCAATTCCGGCCAGTGCTGATTCATCAGAGGGAAATCGCCGCGTTGCAAAGTGGCGTGGGCTTCAATCGTGCCGTTGCGCTCTCGTAATTCTAGCGACAACTCTGTACCCACAGCCGGCTTGATTGTCACTTGAAGGGAGTCTGATTTGGACTCTACCAACCGCATGGCGTGGAGTGTCACCATGTCCTGCGTCCGTTCCAGCGCCCGCACCCGGGCGTCTGCCAGCGCCGGCAGGTCCACCACGTTAACCGCCCGCGAGGTTTCCGTCGCCGCCACGTGCTCCGTCGGCAGCGTCACACTTAGGTCGTTGCCCCGGTTTTCGGCCGTATTAGTCGGCGCGACCACCATGTGGGGCGGCAAATTTTTCTCCCGCGCCAATTCGGTGGCACTGCTCGGCAAAACTTTCGCATCTAGCCCGGCAACTTTGTTCGTGTTTTCATTCTTTTTCATTGGCGAATCTGTTAGTGCAACTCCCGTGCCAGCCTTTTTCGCCCCGTTGCTTTCCGGGGGAACCGCCATTTTTTTCTCTTCCGAAAGCATGTCCACGGCCGCAGTTGCTGGGGCCTGGACCATTTCTGCGCTGGCATCCGATGCGGCTGGTTCAGGCGCTGATTTTGCCAGCGGCCCGGCATCCGTTGCCGCCGCCAGGGTTTTTAACAGCTCATTTTTCCCCGACGGCGCTGGCGCTGCATCCGTTGTTTGGTGTGCTTTTGCAGATTTTAAATTCGGAATTCCTGTTGCTTCGCTGCCAAGGGCGGTGCCGGCGAGTGCCGGCGATAGCGCTGCGGTTGAATTCGATTTAGCGGTTGCTGGCGGGGAGCCCAAGCCATTGGCGGCGGCAAAAAAAGCAGAAAGCGGTAGCGCCAGTAAAGTCGGCAGTGGTTCCGTGCTGTCGGGCATGAGGGTGATGGAAGGCGGATCGTCCGTCGCCAAAGCAGCGTTTTTAGTTGCAGTTTTTTCAGCCGCCAAGGCGGTTTCCGTCGGCTGGCCGCTAGCGCGCTGATCCACAGCGGTTGGCATTGCTGATTTAATGCCATGAAGTTGCCCGCCGGATGAACAGGTCTGGGTTTGGGCTAGCTGATGCTTGCCGTAGCCCGAAGCCACTCCCGGCTGTCGTCCCGCCATTTTGACTGAACTGGTCGAAAATTTATCTCCGGTCGCTGGGGCAAGGGCTTGATCCATCATCCGGCTGAAGTCATCGCTTGAAGCGAGGTTTTCAGCAGTTTGTTCGGTGACTTCGCCACCGGCTTTGCCGGTGGTGGCTGAGGCCGGAGCACCTCGGCCAAATGGATCAAGGGCTGGCATTGGCCGGGGTATTCGTGGGCGCGTTGGGCAGCACATCTTTCAGACGCTGTGCCAGCATGGCCGCGCGTTTGGCCTGGGGCTGGCCGACTTTACTCATGGCATCAAGAATCGCTCCGGCAATATCGGTTTTCATCGAGAAAAGCAACTTGACCACTTCATTGTCGGGCATTTCAGTCATCATTGCCACGGCTCCATCAGGCGACATGCCGGAGACGACCTTGAGCTGTTTCTTGATGTTTTCTTTTTCCTGTTCTTTGAACATCACCACGCGCCGGTCATAGTCAGCCTGAGCCACGGAGACGGCCTGGGTGATACTGGCGATTTCGCGGCTTTCCACGGTGAGCCGCTGTTCCCAGTCCTTAAGCTCCTGCGTTCGCACGGCCAATGCTTCCCGTTCTTCCTTCATGTTCGAGATCCATTGATCCATTTCCGGGTTACGGAATTTCCATGAAGGATCGTCGGTAGGCGAAGGTGGTTCTTTGGTGGCAGCATTCACCGCGCCGAAATGTGTGGTGTTGAGCGTCAGAAACAGGGTTAGGAAAAACATCAGGCCAGCAGCCCCGATCACGGTCAGCGGCGATTGAAGAATGCGGTTCATGTTAATTCAAACGGGATAATTCCAAGGTCGGTCCGCCTTGGCGTTGCACAGCCAATTCATCGAATATTTTTTGCTCCTCCTGCTGGCATTCGCGCAGCCAGCCCCGGTGCGATTTCTCATGAAACTTGTCCAGCGCCTCGCGCTCGCGGGCGGCGGCATTCAGAAACCGAAACGCCTCCTCGGCAGCGCGGCGGGCCTCATCGAGCGCGGCTTGACATTCATTTCGGCGAATCTCCAGCACCATGCACCAAGTGCGCAATTGTTGGATGCGGTTGGCCGTCGCGCCGTGGGTCAATTCTCCCGAAAGTACGCTGCGGCCGGTCGAAAGTTCGCCATTCGCTGTGTTCAACAGGTGTTCGGCCGCTTCACACGCCGTGAGGGTCCGGGCGTAACGCGTTTGCGCCGCCTGTTCGCGTTGCTTGCGCAACGTGCGCTGTGATTCGAGCGGAAAACTGAAGGTTTTCATGCTGCGATGGGTTGATGGTTAAGCGTTTTCGCCAGGAAATCCCAGCTTTGCGCCGCTGCAAAACCGGCGGTGATATTTTGCCGGAGAAATTTTTCCAGCGGCAGATGCAGCGCAATCGCCTGGTCAATCACCGGGCTGCTTCCAGCAGAATAAGCGCCGATATTGATCAAGTCCTGATTCTTGCGATACACCGCCAAATGCTCGCGCGCGGCGGCGGTCAGCTTGATCCTGTCTGGCGGCAGCAAATCGCGGTTCAACCGGCTCACGCTTTCCAGCACGTCAATTGCGGGATAATGATTTTGCGTGGCCAATTCACGCGTCAAAACAATGTGCCCATCCAGAATGGAACGCACGGAATCCGCAATGGGATCGTTCATGTCGTCGCCTTCCACCAGCACGGTGAAGAGGCCAGTGATGGCACCCTGCTCGCCGGCCCCGGCACGTTCCAGTAATTGCGGTAGCAGCGAAAAAACGGACGGCGTGTAGCCACGTGTCGTTGGTGGTTCGCCGACGGCCAGACCAATTTCGCGTTGGGCCATCGCAAAGCGCGTGACCGAGTCCATCATCAACAAAACATTCTGGCCCGCGTCTCGAAAATGCTCGGCAATCGCCATGGCCAAAAATGCTCCTTTGACACGGTTCAGCGCCGGTTCATTCGAGGTGGCGACGATGACCACAGATTTTTTCCGGCCTCGATCGTCCAGATCGCGTTCCAAAAATTCCCGCACTTCCCGGCCGCGTTCGCCGATCAGCGCGATCACGTTCACATCGGCTTCCGCCTGTGACGCCATCATGCCGAGCAATGTGGATTTGCCCACGCCGCTGCCGGCAAAAATGCCGAGGCGCTGGCCGCGGCCGAGCGGAATGAACGTATCTACCGATTTGATGCCCGTTTGAAAAACTTGGTTGATCCGCTGGCGTTTGAGCGGATGCGGTGGGCGCAGGTTGAGGCCGACCGTATGTTCAGTATGAATGGTGCCGTGGTCATCAATCGGATTACCCAGCCCGTCAATGACACGGCCTTTCAACGCGCTGCCCACGGCCACGCGCATGGGCGCGCCGGTGGCAATGACTTCGCTGCCGGGATGAATGCCATGCAATTCGCCCAACGGCATGAGGAGCAAATGGTGGTTCCGAAACCCAACGACTTCCGCGAGCATGTCGGCCTGGCCGCGCCCCGACTGAATACGGCAAACTTCCCCGAGCGCCGCCAGTGGGCCTTCCGATTCCACCACTAACCCGATGAGCTGAACCACGCGGCCGCACGTCTCCGTGACGCGCGTTTCCCGTACGCGGCGCAGGACCCGTTGCATTCGACTGCCCGTGCATGGAATTGTCGGGGTCATGTTAATTTTGTAGCGGAATTCATGCGCTCAACGATTGCCGCAGTTGCTCAATCTTGGTTTCGCGGCGCGCATCAATCAGGCCAAAGCGCGTCTGGATAATGCAGCCGCCATGCGAAATTTCGCTGGCGCTGGCAAAACGAAGCGGCCCGCTTTCCGGCAGGCCATTGAGAATTTTTGCCTCGTTTTCCCGGAGCAAAGCGAGGTCGTCCGGGTGTAGTTGAATGACAATTTCCGCCGTGTCCTCCGCTTGGCGCAAGGCCTCACGCACTGTGGCTTCCACCATCGCCGCATCCACCGGCATTCCAGCAACAATTTTTTGGGCCGCAGTCAGCGCGAGGTCAATCAGTGCGGTTTCCGCCTCGTGAGCGACTTGCGGCAGCACGCGTTTGAGCGATTCCAAAACGCCCCGTTGCAGTTCGATGGTGGCGTTGCGCTGATGGAGAATTTGTTCGTTCAAGGCGCTTTCGCCGTCGCGCCAGCCCTTTTCGTACGCGACCTGTTCGCGTTCCTTGAGAAACTGCTGCCAATCTTGCACCGGTGAGCCCGCGAGCAGGCAGACATTACGCAGCGGCCGGTCCAATTGGATGGGTTCAGACCATTTCATTTTCAGAGACGCGGGTGTCGTCGAGTTCAATTTCGCCTTCGGCTTCCAGCTTGCGCACGGCATCAATGATGCGGAATTGCGCGGCTTCAATGTCGCGGGCCTTGACGTTGCCGAGGAAGGCAATTTCTTCCTGCACGGATTCGGCGGCGCGGCGGGAGATGTTGCCGAGCAGTAATTTCTTGAGCGGTTCGCTGGCTTTCTTAAGTGCCACCGTGAGGTCGCGCATGTCAATTTCGCGCATGATGCGCTGGATCGCGCCACCGTTAAGCAGCAGCAGATCTTCAAAGGTAAACATTTTTTTGCGGATGGACATGGTCAGCTCGGGATTGCGCGTTTCCAGATTCGTCAACAATTCGCGGCTGACGGTTTTATCCATCGCATTGAGTACGTCCGCCGCCGTCGTCACGCCGCCGGTTTGCGAAAAGGCGCGGGTTTGTTTGACGCCGAGTTTGGTGTTCAGCACTTCCACCACTTTTTCCGCCACCTCGATGGGCGTGGCGGCGAGTGAGGCCAGCCGTTCAATGGCCATCTCCCGTTTTTCCGGCGTGAGCAGGTTCAGCACTTGCGCCGCTTTTTCCGGGGAAAGATAGCTGACAATGAATGTTACGGCCTGCACCTGTTCGTCGCGGATGAGATTAAAAATCTGGCGCGGGTCCATTTCCGTAATGACCTGCATGGAGCCAAGCGGCGTGCGGGTGGTGGTGACGCGGCCCATGACATCGCTGGCTTTGAACGAGCCGATGGCTTTTTCCAGGGTCAAACGCGTCACATCGGCTCCCGCCGCGACTGAAGTGGTCGCCGAGAGCGCCACGGCGGAAAATTCCTGAAGAATTTGCTTTTGTTGTTCGCGGGAAATCAAATTAAACCGGGCCATTTCACGCGAAATGGCTTCGATTTCACGCGGTTGAAACTGCCGGAGTATGACGGCGGCGCTTTCGGAGCCGAGCATCACCAGCAGCGCGGCCAGCATCTGCACTTTGTTTAGGCTAGCACTTTCAGTCTGCTGCTGGTCTTCTTCCGTGGTATCGACGGCGGGCATACGATTAAGTTTCTGGGGTGTGGCCTCGGTTCATCCATTCGCGGATGGCCTGGGTCATGTTGGTGGGGTTTTCTTTGATCAGCCGGTTCAGCACCTCCACGGTTACGACGCCCGGTTCCTCTTCTTCTTCAAACTGGCCAAAGCGCGATGAGCCTTTGCCGTTGGAAGTGGCGGTGGCCGTGCGTTGGCCGCCCAACCGCCCCACGGGCACGCCAATCGGAATATCTTGAATCGGCGTGCGTTTGAAGGTGCGGAGCAAAACCACAAAGGCCACCAAGCCCAAGGCGGGATACAAGGCGTTGCGGGCAATATTCCACCAGAAATCCCGCTTTTGCTGCTGGTCCAACTGCTGTGTCACTTCGGTGGCGAATTGGTCATTGAAAGGTAATTCCGCGAGTTCCACCGTGTCGCCGCGCGTCAGATCGGCTCCCAGCGCATTGCTGACGATGCGGCGGAGCTTGTCCAATTCCTGCGCCGAGCGCACCACCGGCTTGCGGTCGGCCCCGGTGCCTTCAAATTGCTGGGCCACGGTGATCGCGGCCGTGAGCCGCTTGATGCCGCCCGCCCCTTGCGTCATGGCGCTGGTGGTCTTGCCGATTTCATATTCCGTGGTCGTCAGGGTCTTGTGATTCTTGCTGCTGTTGATGGGGGAGGTCGAAGCTACGGCATTGGTTTCACTAACGGTGTTGGCGCTGACGCCGGTCGGGGTGGTGTTAGCCGCCGTGGCTGTATCGTTGTTTTCGTCATTCTTGGTCTGTGTTTTCACGACCTGTCCATCCGGGTCAAATTTTTCTTCGGTTTTGGTAATGGTATCATAATTCACGTCCGCCGAAACGCGCACAATGGCTTGACCGGGACCGAGCACGGTTTCCAGCATGTCCTGTGCTTTCTTGGAGAGATATTGTTCCAAGCTCCGGCGCGTTCCCAGTTGTGAGGAGGTAAGGCCGGCAGCGGATTCGTTATCCGCGATTTCCTGCACATTGCCGAGATTGTCCACCACGGCAACGTGATTGGGTTTGAGGCCTTCCACGGAATTTGCCACGAGGAAACGAATGGAATTAATCGTCTGCGGCTGCAGTTGCGAATTGCCGCGCACGCGGACGAAGACGGAGGCGGTCGGATATTTATCCTTGTCGAGCAACAACCGATTTTCGGGCAGCACGATCATCACGCGGGCGGCTTTGACTTCATCAATCTGGCCGATGGTGCGGGCCAGTTCGCCTTGCAGGGCGCGGAGATAATTGGCTCGTTGCACAAAGTCGCTGATGCCAAAATTCGGTTTGTCGAAAATTTCAAACCCCACACCATCACCCTGCGGAATCCCCTTGCTCGCCAGTTGCATTCGCATCGTATAAACCTTGTCTGCTGGCACCATGATCGCGCCGCCACTCCCGATTTTGTAGGTGATTTTGGCGTCATCGAGCGCGGCTACCACCTTGGCCGATTCCGTGTCCGACAACCCACCATAAAGCAAACCGTATTCCGCACGCGAAGACCAGAACACCGAGGCCGCGAGTCCGGCGACGAGGACAAACGTGGCCGCGATGACACTGACGCGTTGGCTGGCGCCGAGTTGGCCCCAGATGGCGAGGAGCTGCTGGCCAAGCTTGGAAAGGTTTTGGTTCATTTAAATCCTAGACCTGCATGCGCATGATTTCTTGGTAAGATTCGAGCAACCGGTTGCGCACTTCGACCATCAGTTGAAACGAAACATTGGCTTCCTCCATGGAAATCACGGCCTGATGCAACGGCACGTTCTGCCCACTTTGGAGCGCATTGATGGATTGATTGGAAGTTTGCTGTTGTGCGTTGACGTCCGCTACCATTTTGCCTAGCAACGATGAAAATGAATTGCTGTCGGCGGGGGCGACATTCGGCATTGCCGCCGGTAATTCCGACACGCCGTTGCCCGGCAACCGCTCGATTTGTGGGAGCAGGTTGGAAGCGTAAGCTGGAATGGCCGAGAGAGGTGACATTGCCGATGGGGTTTAATAACATGCCATTAGTGATGCCCAATCGCCAGCGTCTGCATGGCCATGGACCGGGCATTTTTTACCACGGCCAAATTGGCTTCATACGTCCGCGAGGCGGAAATCAAATCCGCCATTTCCTCGTGGATGTTGATGCTGGGAATGGAAACCATCCCGTTTGCGTCCGCTTCCGGATTGCCGGGATTGTAAATTTGCAGCGGCGGGCGGGTGTCTTTTTCAACCTTGGCGATTTGTGACGGCAACAGGGCATTGCTGCCGTTCATGGCCTGCTGAAGCGCCGTTTCAAACACGACCACCCGGCGTTGATACGGTTTCCCGTCCACGTCATGGGTCGTATGGGCGTTGGCGATGTTTTGCGAAATGACATCCAAGCGGGTTCGTTCCGCGTCGAGCGCGGCGGAAGTGTTTTGGATGCCAGTGAGAATTTGAATCATAACCGGCGAGGTTATTTGCCTGTGATGGCCATGCGCATTTTCTGGAGCAGGTTGCTGACCATCTGGGTTTCAAGCGAATGGGTCATGGCATTTTGGTTCATGCGCATGAGTTCCTGTTCCAAGTGCACCGAGTTGCCATCTTTGCTGGAGGCTTTGGCGGTGAGGTCGGTGGCGAGCGTTGGTTTTAATGAAGCCAGTGTCTGGGCATCGTTACTGCCCGCTGCCCGCTGGAGTTCCTGTTCAAAACTGGGGGCCAGATCCACCCGTTTATAGCCGGGCGTTTCGAGGTTGGCCAAGTTGTTGTTGATGGCCTGCTGCCGCAGTTCGACGGCGTCTAGGGTTTTCTTGGCCGCAAGATAGTTTGGCTGGTTGAACAGGGATTCTATCATAACAATAATATGACCCTGCGAAGCAACGATGATGCCAGTCGGCAAAAAATGAATGAAATCAGAGGTTTTGCCGCGCTCAAATCCGAACCTGGGCAATTGTTACCCGGCTCCGGTTTGATTACTAGGCAAGGTTGTTAGGGTGGACAAAAATGAATCCATGGCCAGTCAGCCATGAGACGGGCAGATTTTTTGGATGTTTCGGACAAGGGGAAACCGACTATATCAACCGTTGACTGACCTTCACTTTGCTGACGAAGGGCATGGGCGTTCCTTTGGCAATGACTTCCCGCACCCGTTCGGTCGCTTGAGCGCGGATTACATCGGCATCCACGCCTTCCATGAAAAAGCTTATTTCCGGACAATAAAGCCACCATCGACCGTTGGCCGTGCCTTCTACCCAGGTGACTGGAATTTGCCCCACTTGAGGTGCGCGAATGTAAGGGGCTGTCAACATCCGCCCCGCCACTTTCAATAGTTCCACCCAGACGATGGGTTTGGCAAAACATTCATTCGCTCCAGAGCGCAAGGCCATTACCGTCAACAAGCTGTCCATGGAGGCGCTGACCATGATGACCGGCAGATGCAGGGCGTCCTGTTTTTGGCGGAGTTCATGCACCACTTCGAGCGTCTCGCCATCTGGTAATGACCAATCGGCAATAATCAGATCAAATGTTTGGGCCTTTAGCACGGCCCGGGCTTCCACCAGCGAGGCGGCTACCACCACTTCCCCGATCAGCTTAAATTGCTTTTTCAGCAGCCATTGCGACGTGAGACTGTCCTCAATGTATAAAATGCGTTTTACGCTGGCTTGAGTTTCCATTCAGCAATAAACCGTGAGGTTCTGAACGAGGGGTTGGACGCGGTTGTAGTTCAAAACTTTTTCAATATAAGTTGCGTTTAACCGCTGACCTTCGGGTACTAGAAGCAATCCGCTGGGCGTATAGATGCCGCGTGCCAGCACCATGCCGGGGCGGAGTTCGCCCAAAGTCACCTGCCGTTCGCGGCGTGGTACGGCGGCCACGGCTTGGGCACGCAGGAAAATTTTGAGCGCTTCGGGATCAAAGGCGGTGCCGTTGCCCATCTTGATTTTTTCAATGGCTTCAAAATCGGTCAACGGGTAGGAGGCAAACGCTACGGGTACGGCGAGCAGTCGCGCCAGCCACGGAATGTTTTCACCGATGAGCTGATCGGGGTAGCCGTGGCCATCAACGCGTTCGTGGTGGGAGCGGATGACTTGGCCCACCTTGTCGAGGTGGCTCACGAATACGGCCAGTTCCTGGCCGAGAATGGGATGTTGCTCGATCAGGACGCGTTCGGCATCGGGTAACAAATCGGGGTTTTCCTGCCACCGGCGAATGATGCTGCGCGGAATGCCTACCAAACCAATGTCGTGCAAGAGCGCGGCGCTTTCGAGGACGCGTTGTTCGTCCGGCGGCAATTTAATGGTCTGGCCCATCGCACGGGCCAATTCTGTAACCCGGCGGGACTGATTGCCGAGCGAGGGATAAAACGTCTGCATCGTGTGGACGCAGAGTTCAATGGAGCGGAACAAGTTGGTTTCCAGCGCGGAATTGAGCTGGGCCAGTTCTTGATTTTGCCGGGTGGTGAGCTGCACCTGCTGTTCCAGCGAACGATTCAGCTCCACAAGTTGGGCGTTCATGGACTGCGTGGCGGCCTGCAAATGCGCGTTTTGGCAGATGAGTTCGTGTCGCTGGATGGCGTTTTTAAGTGTGGCGATGAACTCTTCATGCAGCCACGGCTTAATGATGAAGCGAAAGATTTCCCCCTTGTTAATGGCCGCAATGACGGTATCGAGATTCAAGACGGCGGTGGCGAGAATGCGGGTGGCATACGGCTGGATTTGCCGGGCCTTGGCGAGGAGTTCCAAGCCAGAGAGTTCTGGCATCAATTGATCAGAAATGATGACGGAAAACTTGCGTTTGTGAAGTTCGGCCAGCGCCTCCAGCGGAGAACTAAACGTAATGGCCTGATAACCAGCCCGGGTAAGGGTTTGCTGCAGGGCAGAAAGAAATATCTTCTCGTCATCAACGACGAGAATCGGTTCGGCGGGCGATGAGATGTCGTCCGGAGTTTTCATTTTCCGGCACCGCCAGCAGGGTCAGGAAACACAAGTCCAGCTAGTATCGCTTTCGGATTGGTAGGAGCGCTGCAATAATTTGAGATTACGGCGGGCTTCGCCCAACTGGCCGATGCGTTCCTGTGCGGTGGTGCGAGCCGATTGTAGCATGAGTTGGTTTTGTCGAGTCAACTCAATTAACCCATTAATAAAAACGTGGATGCTTTTTTCCTTTTCCGTTTGATCTTGTCCGGCCAACCGCCATTCGGTGCGGGCTTTTTGCGTAAGATTTCCCACGAGCGATTGATAATCCTTGATGGCCAACTGACAGTCAGCCAGCAGATCCCAATTGCGGGTTTGAATGGCCTTGCGTTCGGCCAAGGCGAGCCGATGCCACTCGCGGTAGGCGTGCATCAATTCGCTTTCAGCATTCATGTGGGCATCAAGCGGGCGGATAGGAGGCTTTCCGTGGTCTGCGGCACAAGAGAGGCCTCAGTCTGCTGGTGCCTGAGCATGGCGGCCCAAGCATCGCGAAGCTGCCTGATCATGGGCATGATTTCATCAATGCCATTGCGCGATTTTTTTAGATTGCTTGCCATCAGCCGATTTTCAAAAAACAGGTAAAGGTGCCGGAGGGTTTTGGCCAGTTGGCCGCCGGATTCAAGATCCAACGAGCTATTCAATTCTCGGATGATTTCTATGGCCCGCTGGAGATTATTGTGGATGGTGGCGTTGCGTTCGCCAATGTCGGAACAATTAAACCCCAACAACGCCCGATCCAGCGAGTGGATGGCTCCATCAAACAGCATCAACACCAACTGGCCTGGCGGCGCAGTTTGGGTGGCGATCTGCCGATAGGATTTCCAAGGATTCATGGGCGGCATAAAAATACTGGGATCAAAGGCTACGAGGCTTGGAGCCGACTGGCCAGAAAACCGGCGAGCCGGTTTAAAGTGACGTCAGAAGGATAACCGTTGTCATTCACCAAGGCGGTGGCGGCGGCCACTTTTTCGGGGCGCACTTGGGATGATTGTTTGAGCGACTGTTCCAATGTCTGAGTGGATTTCAGCAAAACAGAGCTGTCATCCGCCGGGGCCGCAGTTGGCGTGCTAGGCGCTTTGGCTTGGCGGAGGGGAATGTAATTGGCTCCACCTGTATTAAATTCGACAACCATAATTTTAAATTTTTTCGGGGAATGACTAGTTAGCCACTGATCCCGTTCAAAATGGTCATCGGCGCGATTCATAAAAACTTTAGCTGAGTTTCATCGCTCAGGCAGGGTTTCCAGCAAGGCCGCCGCCGAGTAACGGCCAAACTGCCGGGGGGAATTCAAAGCCACCCAGTTCTTTTCATCGCCAGCCATTTGGAAAAACGGCTGGTGTTGGGCAAATTGCCGCGCAGCCTGCGCCACGGCGGGACGGGCGGCATCAAATTGTTCTTCCGCCGCCCAAATAATTTGGCCGGTACGGGTGTCAACGAGTTTCAACCGCCAACCCACGGCCAGTGGCGCGTAGGCGTGGTAGGTGGTCAATTCCGCAAATAAAACGGCATCGCAACCGTATTCGCGGCGGAGAAAGGCGAAAAAATTGGCCGGCAAATTTTCCGTGCCGGTCCAGGCGGCGCGGCCGGTCCGGCTACGCAGCTGGTCGGCGGCCACGGCAACGGCCTCGAATTTCTTGGTCTTCATGAGCTGTTCCAGCAATATTGGCGAAAGGGCTTCGCAGCCTTCCGGCAGGTCGCTGGAGGTGATTTCTGCAGCTAATGGCAACACGGCCACCCGCTGAAGCTCCAACGAGAGTTTCGGGGGATACGCATAGACGTTATCCGGCCGGAAATCTCGCTGAAAAAGGCTCGTTTGCAGTGGCGAAAATTGGCAACCAACGAAGCTTCCGCTAATCGCGAAAAACCCGATGGTCCAACCAGCCCGCCACACCGTCTTCCGCCAGCGGCCTAGTTTGCTGGCAGATTTGGCACTGGAGTTCATTGGTGTCCTGCACTACCCCGTATCTAAAGTCTGAATCATTCTGATTATTGGTTTCTGGCCAGACGAGTGCGATCGTCTGGAACTCCATGATCCAGTCCCCGACCTTTCGCAAAATCGCTTATGACCTGTCGGTCCTGCGCGTTGGGGCACGCAGAAGATTGGGCATAAATCCCACCGGTTTGGGGTGGGCGCGAGATTGCAGGTGCTAGGCCTGGATTTGTTCGGCAAGTTGGCCGGGCGGTAAAACCCGGGGGCAAACTTGCTGATGTGTGCCGGTGAAAAAATTAATAAGTGCGAGCCGGGGAAACGGCTGCTAGCGCGGGCATTGGCGGCAGCGGTTACCGCCACCAATCCCCGGCTGGCGGCGCAATATTTGCCGCCTAGGTTCAGTTTTTGGTTGGCGAACATGCATTTCATGGCGGATTAGAGGCTGCCGCTGCTTACTCCCTGCGACAGATAGGTCAGTTCCGAGTTGGTTTGCGCTTCAGCGGTTTCCATCGCTTGAAATTCCGAGTTCCATTGGTTCATATCGTTACTGATTTTGGTTTCCAAGTTGGAAATCTGCGTGCTGATGCTGCTGCTTTGCTGGGTCAAATCGGTTTGCCGCACGGTTAGCGTGCCGTTATTGCCGGTGGTGTTCGTTATGAAGGTGTTCATTTGCACCGCCAGCCCCTTGGTGGGATCGGAAAAGAGCGCTTTGATGTCGTTAAGATTCGTCGTTAACAACGAGGTCAGCGTACTGGAGTTGCTCAAGGCAATGGTGTTGTCGTTGCCATTACTCTGAAACCCCAGATCTGCCAGTGAATTTACTTTGCCCGAAGTGCCGGAGATGGCAGTTACCGCCCCGGCCAGTGACCGCAGGCTGGTGACAATACTATTTGCGTTGGTGTCGCCAGTGAGGGTGCCAGGCGTCACCGTGCCATCCGCTGCCGTTGTGACTGCCTGCTGGCTGGTGATGTAAGACTGCGCCGTATTGTAGTCCGTGACAAATTTCTGAATGGCATTGCTGATGGTGGAAGTATCGGAACTGATGTTTATTGTGGCGGAGCCGGGAGCTGACAATGCCGTAACCGACAAGCCAATGATTCCAGAACTGGAACTGTCAATTGTGTTGGACTGGCTAACAATCTGCTGTGGGTTGCCGTTCAAGGTATAGAGTAAATTTTTTCCATGATTCAACTGGCCACTGGCAAGGCCCGTGGCCGCCAAAAAATTGCCCGTAACATCCTGCATTGAAATACCCACGTCGCCGGTGGTGTTGTTAGTGAGCATAAACCGGTTGTTGACCGAGTCATACGAGGCACTCACCCCGGCGGCGGACTCATTGATGTTGCTCATTATATTCTGAATGCTGTCGGTGGTGGGGTTGTAATTGAAGGTAACCCCGTTGATCGTGAACGAGCCACTGCCACTGCTGCCGCCGGTAATGGGAGTCTTCAAATCCGCCGCCGTGATGGTCGCTGCCGTGTTGACGTGGCCCAGCGGCGCGCTGCTGGTGATGGTGCCGGTATTGGTCGTGCTGCCGCCGTTGTTGTTGTAAAGCTGGGCTTCCTGAAGAAAATTGCTGGTGTCGGTGGCGCTGCCCAGCACGATGGGACTGCCGTTACCGCTGGTCAAACTAATTTTATCCGTAGTGGCATTGTAGCTGGCCGTGACTTGGTTGCCCGCTGCCAAGGTGGCCGAGGCGATATTATTAAAAACCGTTTGGAGCGAATCCGATGTGGCAATATTGATTTGGACACCATTCACAGAAAAGGTCCCCGCAGTGACCGGCGATGTAAATCCCGCTGCGCCGACTGTCACCGTGCTGGGGGTGCCGCCCGGAGCTAGCACTTGGCTGATATTGGCGGCTCCATTTATTTGCGCGGCCGTGGCGAGCTGCGTGATATTAAAGGTATAATTGCCGACCGGGGTTCCGGAACTGACACTGGCGCTGGCGACGGTTGGGGTTGAACTGGAAGCAACAACAGTATCAAAAAAAGAGGGCACCAGCAGATTCTGGGCGTCGGTCTGGAGCGTGGTTAAATCGCTGGTGAGCGTGGCATAAGCGGAGTTTTGTGCAGCAATCTTGACCTGCTGGTTTTGCCACTGAGTTTCTGGGGCACGTTCTGCGTTGCCCAGCTCTTGCACGATGCTGGTCCAGTTCATGCCGGAAGCCAGACCGCTAACCGCTAGGCTGGCCGCCGTGCTGCTGACGTTACTGGTAACTCTGCCGATGCTGGTTACTGTGCTGGTTGCCATAGTCTTTTCTCCATTTCTGTGGTTGTCTGTCAATGGACCTCATGATTTGCATCATTGAAAACCAAACTCGGACGGCGCTGGGCGCCGTCCGAGCAATTTCACCGGTCAGACGAATCCGCCCGCTTATGATAAGAGCCGGAGGACTGATTGCGGCATCGAATTCGCTTGGGCTAACATTGCCGTGCCGGATTGGACGAGGATGTTTTGCTTGGCGTAATTGGTGCTTTCTGTTGCCACGTCAACATCGGTGATTTGACTTTTGGCAGCCGACAGGTTGTTACTCAACGAACTTAATTGATCGTTGTAATAACCCAGTGCTTCTTCGTTGGAACCAATGTTGGCGCGATCAGATGCAAGCTGGTTGATTGCCGTCTTGATGTATCCCAACGCGGTTTTAGCATCACTGGTTGATTTAACGTCCGTGGACGTACTCAGTGCATTCGCATAGGAGGTATTGCTGTTCGTCAGGTTAACTCCAGTGTTGGAGAACGTATTTCCATCACTGTCCGAGGTAACACTGAGCGTGTTCCCATTAAACAGGCTGACGCCATTGAAATCCTTGGTAGATACATCCGAGATGTAAGTTTGCAAGGTTTTGAACTCCTGCTGATACAGAGCACGATCGCTCGTCGTCTTGGTAACGTCTTGTGCTGACACGGTGAGTTCACTCATACGTGTCAAAGCATCATTCACCTTTTGCAGATAACCGTCCTGTGTCTGGTTATATGAAATGGCGTTACTAACGTTTTGCTGGGCCGCTCCCGTACGGGCAATTTGAGCATTCAGTTTCATTGAAACAGCCAGCCCGGCGCTATCATCGGACGGGTTAACAATCTTTGACCCGGATGATAGCCGCGCGAGCGAGGCGCTCAGATTCATGCTGTTTTGCTTAAGTTGTGTGGCGGCGTTTAGTGCGGTAGTATTTGTATTAATGACCATAACTGACTCCTTCCATGAGTCACCTCTTGCGAGGTAGATGTTTAATTAAACGGCATCCCTGCCGTTAAGTGGGTTTTGTCAAGGGCACCCACCCGATATTTTCCCTCCGACTGTTTGCGGCCGTCGGCACCGTTTGCAGGTGAGCTACCAGTGAACCACACCGTTAGTTTTATCTCACCGACAACTCCATATCGGCAGGTCCCGCCGACACTTTAGCCGGGAAGTTTATTTTTTCCAAAGAACGCCGTCAGCCCTGGAAGTGGGCACGGCCAACCGCTCCTTAAATATTTCATCCCCAATCGAAACTCGCTCAAAACCATAATCCCAAAACTGGGTGCCAGAATCAAAACCAGCCGTCACCGATCCGCCAATCGGGCGGTTTCCATTGATTCCGGCCGCCTGGCCCCATTCGCTTGCCCGGATGTTCACCCACAATTGCGGCCTTGAAAAATCGCTTGTAACTTCAAGCGTAATTGGCGGCAGTAGGCAAACCGACAGAACTGCCTATTCCGCCCTTTGGCTAGAAGCTTTCCTGAGATTTGGATTCAACGAATTTTACTGAAAACACTGGTTGAAGAGCCCTTGCCAGCGCAGGCGGGAATTTTTCTCGGTGGAGCGCGTTTTGTTTTGCACAATCCGCGCCTGAAAGAAGAAAAATATTGGGGGATTGAATCCCGCCTGCCACTGGCAAAATGGCCTAAATCATGCCGCCGGAACCATCCCGGTTTAGCTGAGGAGCTTCAGCACGGACTGGGGCAGCGAGTTCGCCTGGGCTAACATGGCTGTGCCCGTTTGCACCAGGATGTTCTCCTTGGCGTATTGCGTGCTTTCCGTGGCCACGTCCACATCCGTGATCTGGCTGTTCGCCGCCGACAGGTTGTTTTTCAACGTCGAAAGCTGATTATTGTAATAGGACAGACTTTCTTCGTTGGACCCAATGTTCGCCCGATCCGAGGCCAGTTGGGAAATGGCCGCCTTCACATCCGTCAACGCCTTTTGCGCGCCGGTGATGGACGTGATGTCGTCATTCGTCGTGGCCGTAGTATAGGTGGTGTTATGGGCTAGGTCGATGCCTTGCAGGGCAAACGTGTTACCTTCGCTGTCGGTGGTGACATTGAGGGTGTTCCCATTAAACAGGCTGACGCCGTTGAAATCTTTGGTGGAAACGGTATTAATGTAGTTGCCGAGAGCTTTGAACTCCTGCTGATACAACGCACGATCGCTCGTGGTTTTGGTGATGTCCTGCGCGAGGACGGACAGTTCAGACATGCGGCTGAACGCGCTGTTGACTTGCTGCACATAACCGTCTTGCGTTTGGCTGAACGAAATCGCGTTGTTCACGTTATTCGAAGCCGCGTCAATGCGGGCCATTTGGGCGTTCAACTTCATTGAGACCGCCAGCCCAGCACTGTCATCAGCCGGCGAAGTGATCTTCGAACCGGATGACAAGCGTTGCAAGGAAGCGCTCAGGTTACTTTGGGAGTGCATCAGCAGCGTCGCTGCATTCTGCGCCGACAGGTTAGTATTAATGACCATAACAACTCTTTCCGTGAGTCGCCCCGGGAGGGGCATTTGATTTGCGCAACATCCATGCTGCGGGTGCATCATTTAAGGGCGATGCACCGTTTTTCCCTGTCAGCTCTTTTTGGCTGCTGACCGCCAGTCTCGCGACACCACCTGTATCGGTGGCGGCGCGCGAAACTTGAGGTTCATTCTCGAAATTTTATCCGTGCGGGAAGTGGACAAATCTGTTCGCTTAAATCAAAATCAGCCCGTGCCGCCATCGCCCTTGAAATCGGTTGCCCCCGTGCGCGCCGCAGAAGCCAGCCGCGAACTGGAAGCGGTGCTTCGGACCTTCCTCGCCAGTGGCCAGTGTTACCGCACGCTCTTTGACAGCCTTCCTGGCATGGCCTATCTCGGTCGGCCCGACCGTTCTCGCACCATGGATCTCGTTAGTGAAGGGTGTCGCCTGCTGTTGGACTTGAAGCATGATGACCCATCGTTTCAACTCGCTCCGCTTATTCATCCAGATGACCGGGAAACAGTCTTGAGTCAGTTGCATTCGGCGGCAGCAGAACTCCGGCCCTATGCCTTGGAATATCGGGTGCGGCAGGGGCGGGGCACTTGGCGCACCGTTTGGGATCAGGGGCATTCGTTCCGGCTCGGTTCGCACACGTTATTGCGGGGCCATATTTTGGATGTCACCCAACGCCTGCGGCTGGAACACGAACGGCTGGTGGCCGAACAGCAGTCGCTTCAAAACCAGAAATTCATTGCCCTCAATAAGCTCGCTGGTGGTACCGCTCACGAAT
>Ga0364874_10384_pt1 | contig 22939 bp, 23 predicted proteins | sample ExccelAu500001D4_2_FD_206922 | JGI IMG/M metagenome (GOLD analysis project Ga0364874, IMG submission 206922) | Enriched cells from Trout Bog Lake Hypolimnion, Wisconsin, USA - BchlTB.Aug07.5000.01.D4 | ecosystem: Environmental > Aquatic > Freshwater > Lake > Hypolimnion/Profundal zone | place... | reverse complement strand
CGGCTGGCAAACGGTGCCCCGCATATTGGGAATTGCCGCGCCTGTGAAGCTAACGCGAAGGTTGCCATTCATCTGTGGCTGGAGCGTACTAAGGAAGAACAAGCGAAATGGCTCGGTCTCCACCAATTTCAATTTGCTCTCCATCGCGTGAGCAAATGGATTGGGGAACCCGATACGACTGCCATCAGCCAAATGATTGACGCCGCCGCCGACCGTCCCCTTCACCCGCACGGGAAGGAGAAGACCGATGGCAAATAACATCCTCATCAACGTTCAGGGTCTCCTTGAGGGCAAGCGTGTACGCAAGCTTGGACTCAAGGCGCGGCTCTACTACCCGCTCCTGCTCGGGCTGGCGAACACGTTCGCTCGTCTCGAACTTGACTACGACCTGCTGGCAGACAAGTTCGCCTCTTTCTGCGACTCTGACGCGGACGCGACCAGTATCGCGGTCTGGTTCAAGGAATACGAGAAGGTCAAGCTGGTGCTCCTCTATGCCGGCAACGACGCTGGGGCGGAGGAGCCGACCATGTGGGCTCAGTTCGACACCCCGTCCGAATACAGGCGCTCATACGCTTCGAAGGATGACGCAGCCAGCCCCGCACCACCGGAACCTGCATACACGGACTGGCTCAAATCCATCCACGGAGCGACGTGGGAGCAGTATCACTTGACCAACTATCAGCGGGAGCGGCAGTCGGACATCAGTGGCAAACGGGCTGAGGCTGGTCGCAAGGGTGCGGCGGTGACCAACGCGAAGCGTTGGGGTGCCAACGGCGACAGTCAGCAAAATCAGCAAACGGATTTTGCCGAGTCGGCAAATCAGCAAAGTCGCCTTGGTATAGGTGTAGTTGAAGGTCAAGGTGTAGGTGGAGATGAAGGTGACACTACAATCTCTAACTTAAAGAGCGAGACTGGAAGTGTTTCTATTCTTCCAAATCAATCTCAATCTGGAACTGAAACTGCAAAGACAGTGGCTCCCGTTAGGGTCAGTGGCAAAGCCAACATCCCCGTCCCGAAGAACAAGAAGGATTCCGCCCCCTCGGCAGCGTCGTCAGACGCCAGCTACGACCTCGACGGTACCGCAGAGGAATTCGCCCGTGCGTGGGGACTGCTGATGAAGCACAACGAGAAGTTCGACCCGTCCAAGCTTCCGACCAACTCGGAGAAACTGTGGGTCGCCGACCTCCGCAAGCTGCTGGATGCCTACCCGCCTGAGACCATCCAAGACTTGATGGCTTACAGCCAGTCTGACTCACAGCGCGAATACAACTGGAACTGCAAGGTGTTCTGTGGCAACTGTGAGCGCAACGTCAGGTTCATGGAAGCAACGAAGAAGACTAGCAAATGGAAGCCGGTATGGGAGCGGTACGCGGACATCGTGGGCTCAGGCAACGCGGCGTCCGAGGGGCATCCCTCCCCAAACACTCTCTGTGCCAATTGCGGTGAACCTTGGGTTAGCTGCCCGTGTGTTGACGACGATGACCTCGTTTGATGGCGATGCCGTCGCCAACTTGCGCCTTTGGGTGGCGACCCGGCGACGGCATCGCCATCATGACTGAGGGAGACCGCAATGGATGCACCGCTGTTCATGCTTAGGTCGAAGCTGCCGCTGCCGCAGTAGTCGGCTAGTGAGATGGCTGGCGGTGGCGGTCTTCGCAGCAACGCCGGTCGTCGCATCGGTCGAGGTGGTGTTGATGGGTTGCAGGAACTTCGCTCGGAACTGGAACATGGTGGTTGCCTCCTACAGATGAACTCCGTAGTGGGTCGGCGTCACGCATCTTTCTCTCAAGGCATCCCCGCCGCACCCTCCTTCAGATTGAGAGGAGCCGGATAATGGGCACCAAAGGCTCCTGCACCGGCACAGGCAAGCGATACAAGACGGAGCCGATGTTCGTATTCGCCAAGCGGTGAAAAGGCTTCTAGTTGAAGAAGACAGCAAGAATAAGTCCATCGCCTTCGCTCCCAGCATCACCGCAAAATAGCGTTTCAACCACCGAGAATAGGCTCATGTAGAACGTGCTGGCGTAGCAATCTTCAAGATTGCTTCCCCAGCCGCTCTTGAGCGTAGTAGAAACGATTTCCCCTGAAAATTCCTTCGGACGAACGCTTCGTCTTTCAACTCTCTTACCGTCTTGAGCATCTTGGGCGTAATCGGTGGAGAGAAGAGATTCAGCACCTTGATTCTGGCAGTCGCCATTCCATAAGCGTTGCAGAACATCTCCGTCTTCTTTGACAACTCCAATATTTCAAGTCGGCGAGCGATGCCATAGAGCGGTCGGTAGACAAAGGCGATTTCTCCCGGTTTACACTGGCGGTCAACGCACCACCAGCTTTCTTCGCCACTATTTAGATATTCAAGATGCAGTGTATTGTGTGCGACAAACAGCCAAGTATTCAACGTCTCAATCTGTTGCACGGGAAACCTCCGGGAGCAGGACGTTGTATGGTTTGAGGAACTCTATTGCAGCATCCTTTGTGGCAAAGTCCCCAGTAATCTTGTCGCCGTTCATGTAGATAACTTGAATCTCGTATCGGTCGATTGGCAGCGACGGACTATTCTCCCTGTAGTTCTCAATGAAACTTATTGCGTCTTTGACGTTCACCCATTCGACAGCATTCCCGTGAAGTGGCAAAATCCTTACATTCTTCACGGTTCGCATCGTAACTTTTCGCATTGCTTCAACGAACGTCCGCACTTCATCGCGATTAAGCTTCGCAAGTTCCTTTCCGACCTTAGATTTATCAGAAGCAGTGAGAGCATCCCATTTGCGAAATTTCTTCTCAAATTCAGTGTCAGGCGTTTGTTCGTCGGACGTTGCATCTATTCCCACAACTGAGAAGGCTTTAATTACGGTTTCGTAGGGAAAGTAGGCGACGGCAAATCCAAGGGATTTGAGTTGATTCAATGCACCTTCGGTAAACACACCCGCGAGCACAGCCCCCTTGAAAGGGCAATGCTTACTGTGCGTCTCGCACAGAGGCATTATTGCTCCTTGAATCTCTTGAACCTTATTCCGTGAGTGTTTTGTATACCGTCGCCAAGCTGCCTCAATGAAAGCAACAGGCACCCCGCGTTTTGCGGGAGTACCGCCACGTTCGAGAACAAAATCTAAATCGTGAGTATTGCCGTTCAGGTCTTTCCAGCTTACATTCTTGCCATTTCTCGCGGGGCGCGTCCCCTTCTTGTCGAGAAAAAGGGAATGCTCTTTCGCAAAATCGCTCAGTATCGGCTCAACAGCGATTTCGAGAACGTCGCCAATCATTTGTCCAAACTTATGAGACGGTGAAAGTGCCATGGCTAGCCCTCTATCCAGAGGCGCCCTTCGTGCAGAGGCACCCGATGCTTTCTGTTTTTCCACTTGATGTTACGGTCGCGAGTCTTCTCAAAATCAAAGGAGCGAAATCCTGCCGCTAATGCCAGCGTTCCAAGCCATTGGTCAACTGGAACGTAAACTCCGTATGGTGCTGAGTCCCCAATTACGAAGCAGACCTTTGCACCGGGACTTGTGACTCGGCGAAGGCTCATCCACATTCTGGACATGTCGCTGAAATAGGCTGCAATCATGGTGTGGTAGTTTTTTTTGCCGCCGTGGAGTTCGCGTTCTATTGCCAGCTTCCTGCACACTTCGACAATTTCATCGCGAATTGGCACAAGTAAAGGCGCGTCAAGGATTTCAAGTGTCTGCGAGGTTATGGGTGCAACATGTTGCGAACACGAACGGACTAAAAACTTCCTAACGCTCTCCTGAAGGTCTCCCCAGCCGTTGATTTCACCAGCGAACGTCATTTCCAATCGAGTGGCGTCTGCGTAGTCATAGTTGTTTGCGTATGGAGGGGATGTAATAACAAGGTCTGCCCAGCCATCCTCAATTGACTCACAATCTCTTGCATCTTCTTGGAGAATCTGTGCCTGAGGTCCGCTTGGCAGACCCTGCCTCTTTTCCATGTCTGCTGCAAACAACGCAACCTTGTTGGCAAATGCGGTGAAGGGGTCAACTGAGCGAGCCTTCGACTTGTTTGGTAAAACATACTGCCACTGTGCGGTGCCGACAGGGGAACACTCTCGAAGACTCGCCATCAATGCGAGCCACGAGAGTTCACTTGCTGGCGTGTCCTCTTGGAGGGCGCTCCAACCTGCGCGAAGTGCAAGGAGACGCCTCAGGACTTCAGGTGGAAAACATTGGTTCAAAAGCTTCGGGGAATCCTCTACTGGAATCTTTGGACTCGCTGCAATTGCGCGGTCTAATACACGCTGGGCAAACTCTCGAAACGTCACCGCATTGGAACGCCAGTTGAGTTTTGCACGCGCAATTCTTGCTACAAAAGGGTGCGCTTCAAGTCCAACACTGCAAAGTCCTGCGGCTTCTCCCTCGATGATGGTCGTACCTGACCCAGCAAAGGGGTCAAGCACTGTTCGGCGTCCTTTCGCCTTCTCCTGTTCAATAATCTGCCGCACCCAAGTCGCAGAAAATCCAGCAGAGTATTTAAACCATCGATGGATGGGCAAGGAGAGATTATCGGCAAAGGTTGACGTAGTATTTGACCGCTGCGGTTCGTCCGCTGGAGTGACCTCATACAAGTCAAGTTGCCGGGGTAACGCAGCAATGCGCATTTTTCACCGTGGGATGGTCAGGATGTCTTCAGTGCCCAGTATAGTCTTCCATGGTCATTTGACGACCCGCGAGGGATGGGGTGGTTCACACCGATTATGCCGCCAAGAGTGTTTTATATCGACTGCCGAGCCAGTTGCGGCGAACTGTGGAATCCCCACCCGTCTGATGGTGGTGCGACCGCTATGCTCCGTACCAAAAACGGTGGTCGGAGTCGGCGTGTTCGGCTGCTGATAATCAACGACTTGCGAACCGCACTTTTCTTGGCACAAAAACGTCCGTTTTATAGCCAAAACCCAATTGTGCTGGGTATACAGAGAGTATGAGGATATGCCTGTACGGAAGGGTCTCAACCGACCGCCAAGAGACGCAAAACCAACTGAGCCAGCTTCGAGCATTTGCATCCACTCAAGGGTGGACTATTGTTCGCGAGTATGTGGACATAGCCTCTGGCAAGAGTGGTGACCGTCAGCAGTTCAACGCCCTGTTCGCCGCAGCCGCGAGGCGTGAGTTTGACCTATGCCTCTTCTGGTCGCTGGATAGATTTTCCCGCGAGGGTGTCTTTGAGACCCTCAAGCATCTCCAGACTCTGACCGGCTACGGCGTTGGCTTCCGCAGTTACTCGGAACAGTATCTGGACTCCTGTGGAATGTTTCGCGATGCCGTCATCAGCATCCTCGCCGTCATCGCGAAACAAGAGAGAGTGCGCCTATCAGAGCGGACATTGGCTGGGCTGGCACGGGCGAGGGCACAAGGGCGCGTGGGCGGTCGTCCAAAGGTGGTCTGCGATGTCCGCAAACTTCACCGCCTCCGGGCATCCGGTAGGAGCTTAGCCGCCATTGGCAAGGAGTGTGGAGGTCTGAGCAAGAGCACAGTGGCAAGGCTTCTCGCCGAATGTCCTGCAATGTGAAAATCGGGGAAGACTACGGCAAAACCAAGGTTTGGAACAGGGGCATCTTCATGGGTGCCCCCAGCAGGAGGGCGGTGAGCATGTCAGCAACGAAGGCGGACTTGGACGCGGCGGAGGAAGCTTGGCTAGACTCTCAAGCTGGTTTCAAAAACTACTTGGCTGCGACGGAGGCGCTTTTCCGTGTCTTCTCCGAAGGTTGGTGCGGTCCGCGACGTGCCCTGAAAGATGCGTTTGATGATTACCGTGAAGCCCTACTCAAGAACTCCGAGTACAGTCTGTTGGAGGTTAGCGAGGTCTACCCATCCCGGCGTCCTGAGCGCCAGTGACGCCGTTCCCCAAAACTGAATGTACTCAAACCCTATTAGGAGAAACAACCATGCCATTGAAAGTTGAGTATGTGAAGACGCTGAAGAGTAAGGCAAACGGCACAATGAGCAATCCCGCCACTCCTGAGCCCCACGTTGGCATCTTCTGGCTCTTTCGCGACCGGCTCATCATCGACGCCACGCCACTCTCTGAGGCGGAACCCTACGGCTCAGCCATGACGCACCCTAGAAGCCATATTGACCACTGGACTTGGCTTCAGCACAACAGAGCAGTGCCAGTGGATACGGAGTACGAGCAGTGCCCACGAGGTCGTATTGTCTACGACCAGCGGGAGCAGAGGTATCACTTACTCGCCGATAAATGTATCCTCGGTCGGCGTGATGTGGTCGCCGGGATTATGGAAGCCATGAATCTGCCACCCGGCAAAACGTCTGAAGGACGGGACGAACATTATCGCTGTTTCGACTGCTTATATCCGGTCACTGACGATGAAGACGAATTTTAAGCAAGTCGGCTGGTCTTGACCAAAATGGCTTCGCCGGGGATGCTCATCAGGAAGAAATGACTCAGCGGACTCCTAGAGCACTTCCAGTTGGGATAGTGAGAAATGCATCACCATTGCCTTGATGCACTGCGATGTGTGATGCGATTCTCATTCTATGAGGTCGTTGCCAGAACTCGGTGAGGCGGTTGCGGCAAGGCGCAAGGCTCTCAAGTTGAGCCAGACCTACGTCGCCGCCCACTGCGGACTCACGAGGGAGACCATCGTCCGGTTCGAACGTGGACAACTGACCGAGTTCGGCTCCCGCAAGCTGCTTGCCGTCCTCGCCGTGCTAGGCGTGGAAATCAGTTTCAACGAGGTCGGAGTGTCGGGCACCCTTGATGAGTTGCGGCTTGAGCGTGGCAGGGCATGGGGTGAATCACCAAGCCAGCGGCACCCGCGTCGGCATTCTTAAGCGGGTAAGCGGCGACTGATGACCCTACCCGCCAAGCTGCTGAAAATGAGAATGATACTTCGTCGGCACTGGCAAGATGTATCGGAACGGTAGGTTTGGCAGCTTCGGGATGTTGCAGACCCCCGCAACCAAAAGCACCGACGGCCTGGGAAACCACTTCCCGGCCTTTTTCATTTAAGCCAAATCACTGAAAATACAGCGCAAGTTTTGGTAATAATATAGTTGACACACCACGGCTCTTTTGATATGCTGGTTTTGTCATGGAAACCGATAAAAACTTCCCCAAAAGCCTACTTTTAGCAACCCGCTACTTCTCCAACCCTGATGTCTGTGTTGAATTCGTAGCATCTATGCGCTGGCCTAATGGAGTTGTATGTCCGCACTGCGGCGGATTGAAGCATTCCTATCTCAGCACTCGCCGGATATGGAAATGCATGACAAAAGAATGTCGCAAGCAATTCAGCGTGAAGTCCGGCACTATTTTTGAGGACTCGCCTGTACCTCTGGATAAGTGGCTGACTGCTGTATGGCTAATCGTCAATTGCAAAAACGGCATCAGCAGCTATGAGATTGCACGCGATCTAGATGTCACTCAGAAATCCGCATGGTTCATGCTGCACCGTATCCGGCTTGCATTACAGAGCAGTTCATGGGAGAAGCTAGGCGGCAACGGTGACCCCGTGGAAATCGACGAAACCTTCGTCGGCGGCAAGTTGAAAAATATGCACAAATCCAAGAGGGTTCTGGGAACCTCATACAAAGGCGGCAAGAATAAGGCCATCGTTCTTGGAATGCTGGAACGCGGCGGCAAGGTTCGCGCTGAGGTCATTCAAAATCGTCAGACTGAGACAATGCAGCGTCCAATCCACGCCAATGTGGAAGTGGGCGCACACGTCATCACTGATGAGCATACGACCTATCCCTTCGTCACCAAGCCCTACTACCATGAGGTCATCAATCACGCTGAGGGCTATGTTCGTGAGCATATCCACACCAATGGAATTGAGAACTTCTGGGCATTACTGAAGCGCGGTCTGGGCGGCACCTACATTGCGGTTGAGCCGTTCCACTTGTCCCGCTATGTAGACGAGCAGATGTTCCGCTATAACAACCGCAGCACTCCCAAGAACCCATTGGATGATGCTGACAGGTTCATGCTGGCTGTATCGCAGATTTCAGGGAAGAGACTGACCTATGCAGAACTGACCGGCAAGGTGGCAGGGACGCGGAACTAAATTTTCTTGGATGAATCGTCAGCGGCGGGGGCGGCGGAAGATTTAGCCGCCTGTTTTGCTTGTTTTTCGGATTCGATGCGGGTCTGTAGTTCAGTCTTGGAGACACTTAAAATTTCACGCATGGCTTGCGTGAATCGGGTAAACTCAGAATTGGTAGGAACTGGCTTCAATGGCGTACACCCTCGGTATTCTTGGCGGAAGTCGTGGGGTGGATGGGCATAAATGCTCCCAGAATGGAGCATACGCCGATGTCTGCAAAAAATCAATCTTCCGTCCTTGACGCGCCACTTCAACCAGTAGAGAATGGCGGGAACCTCATGATCGAACAAATCTCAATCAACAATTTTCGATGCTTCAAGCATATCGAAGTTCCCGACCTGAAAAGGGTAAATCTCATCGTCGGTAAGAATTCCAGCGGTAAGAGCGCCTTTATGGAATCGATTTTTTTGACTTCTGGTTCTCTTGCCCCAAATGTTGCTTTCCAAATGCGCCAGATACGAAGAATGGGGAACCAAGTTATTCTGCCATCTGACGCTGCGGGATTTAAAAGTTTATGGGATGACTTGTTTTATGATTTTACTGCGGAAAAGCTATCAATCAAGGTCGTGGGCTCTCCAATCTCAGAGAGCCGCAATATGTCGGCTGAGTTTGTATCTTCCGCTGGCCCTCAAGAGCTACCATTTGGTAAACAGGAAGCGGGTGGTATCTCTTCGCTTAGTTCGCAGACTGGCTCTCTGCCTCAAATTGAATTTACTTGGAAACGACAAAACCATCAAAGCGTAGTTGTTCGACCGAAGGTTACCAATTCCGGTCTTCAATACGATCCGAAGAACATTGAGATTTTTCCATGCATCTGGTTTTCTCCAGGAGCCTCAGAAACCCCGCTAGATAATGCTCAGAGGTTCTCTAATTTGGACAAAGTAGGGGATGCTGATGCTGTCGTGAAAATCCTATCGGAGGAATTTCCTTTCATTGAAGGGTTATCTGTCGACTTTCACGCGGGCGTTGCCATGATGTTTGCGTCGATCAAGGGTAGTTTGAGGAAAATGCCTGTTCCGTTGATCTCGGATGGTGTAAATCGACTGCTGGGAATATGCCTAGGAATCGCTAATAACAGACGAGGAGTCATCCTCATCGACCAACTTGAAGACGGCTTCCATCACAGTCTTTTGCCATCTATTTGGAAATCTATATACTCATTGGCCATCACATACAACGCTCAGCTTTTTGTTAGCACTCATAGTGAAGAGTGTCTCAATGCAATGCGTCCAATTCTCAAGGGCAACGAAAATGACTTTAGCCTTCTGCGTTGCTCACGAATGGAACGTGGATGCACCATCGACGTTCTATCTGGGGATTATCTAGAAACCGCTTTGGAGCAAGATTTTGAAGTGCGCTGAGAAAGAGCTACCGGGTGCTCCTCCCTTTGAGCCAGAAAGCCCATACGTCATTGTGTGCGAGGGATGGCAGGATGCCTCATTCGTTTGCGGTCTATTGCGACATCTAGGAATAACAAACTGTGATGTCACATATCCCACCAAGATAGATGGCGGCAACGGGAAAGAGGGCATCAACAAAGTTGTTGGATTGTTGGCAGGTCGCGCAGCGAGTTTGAGCGGTGTAGCGGTTATTGGTGATGCCGATACCGATCCTGACGAATCATTCAAGAATCTGTGTACTGGTTTTGTTTCCCCATTTAAAGCTCCATCCGTATGTTTTTCAGTTCTACAAGGAAAACGCCACCGCACTGCGGTGTTTCTCATACCTGGAAAAGGAAAGACCGGGACTCTCGAACATCTTTTCTTAGAGGCTATAATTCTGGCCAATAGCACAGCCCTTGATTGCGTAGATAAGTACCGAGACTGCACTCAAACGACCACCGATTGGTCGGAGAACAAAATTGGAAAGATGCGCCTAGCCGCGTATGTTGCGGCTCATTGCAAGAATGACCCGTGTTGCTCACCAGCATTTCTCTGGACAAGCAAGAACCATGTATTTGACATAGCCAGCCCGGCATTTAACGAGGTCTGCGAATTTCTGAGGGAATTTACCGATGAGACCCCTCCTCTTACCGAATAATCCAACTTGGTGCGGCAAGTATATTATTACCCAAGTTTTCTGTTGGGAATTTGCCGACCTCGGGTATATTTATCCCCACTGTCGGCAACGGCAGCCAGCCACACGCTTATGAAATTCCCACCCATTCCAACGAATTACTATGTGCGATGGCTGGCACCTTATCACCCCACATCAAGGAGAACGACCCCATGAAGAAAGCATTACTGAGCAGCCTGGCAATTCTCTTCCTCGCAAGCGGCAGCATTGCAGTGGCACAGACCAGCACCGACGCCAACCCGGATCCGAAGATTCTGCAGGTGACCGTGGAATACACCAAGCCCGGCAAGGGCGGCGCCATGCATGACAAATCTGAATCTGCCTTTATGGCCACCATGGGCAAGGCGAATGTGGATGCCACCACCATCGGCCTGAACTCCCTGAGCGGCAAACCGGCGGCACTCTTTCTCACCTGGTATGACTCCTTCGCCGCGATGGACAAGCTGTACAGCGGCATGATGAAGAACAAATCCCTGATGAGCGATTTGGACAAGGAAAGCATTACTGACGGCGAAATGCTGGATTCGGTCACGCAAGGCATCTACGCAGTGGATACGGATGACAGCTTCCACTCGCACAAGCACAGCCCGGCCATCCGTTTTCTCAGCGTCAGCACCTTCCACATTCGCTCCGGTCACGGTAAAGATTGGGAAGACCTGGTCAAGCTGGTTGAGTCGGGTTATGACAAGGCAGGCGTGCCCGCACACTGGGGCGCGTATGACCTACTCTACGGCGGAACCAACGACACGGAGATTCTGCTGCGCGGCGAAGAATCGCTGGGCACTTTTGACGGCGACCTGACCGACGGCAAGAAGCTGAACGATGCGCTGGGTGCAGACGGCATGAAGAAGCTGCATGAACTCTATGCCGCCGCAGTGGAGTCGCAGAGCGTGCAGTTGTACGCAGTGAATCCGAGCCTGAGCTATGTTCCCGAATCATGGGTGAAGGAAGCACCGGGCTTCTGGAAGTCGCACACGCCGGCCGCAGCACCTGCTGCCAAGCCTGCCGCAGCCAAACCGGCAGCCACAAAGTAAATTTCAGTGGAAACAAATGTAATGTAATGGCCCCGAAGCACAGCCCAGTGCATCGGGGCCATTTGCTTTGTGTATGCAGAATCAAATCCATAGCTGATATGGGACAATGGCACATCTGGAAAATACCCCGGAAAGTACTCCATGCAAGTTACTGATGGGAGCCTCTGTGATGATGTTGACCCTGCGATTCCACGCGCGCCGGATTCTGCGGCAGTGTATTCCACTCGTAATACTCGCAACAGGAATGGCCACCGCCAAGGCGCAATCGGCTTCCTTCACGATTGAACAGGCATTGAGCGCTCCCTATACCTCTTCGCTGACTGCGGCCCCGTCCAAGGGCCGCTTCGCATGGGTGGGAGACGCAAATGGCCGCCGTAATATCTGGGTTGCAGACCCGGCGGGCAGCGGATACACATCGCACGCCATCACACACTACAGCGAAGACGATGGCCAGATGCTGTCGGCACTCACGTGGACGCCTGATGCCGAGAGCATTCTCTACGTACGCGGCAGCGCAGCACAGGGAGAATCGCATCCGGTGCCGAATCCCGAGTGGGCCCCGCTGGGCGCGAAGCAGCAGATATGGATGGTCTCGCTGGCAGGCAGCGAACCTACACTATTGGCCGAAGGCAGTGGGCCATCGCTATCGCCGGATGGCAAGTCACTCGCTTATGTAGCGCATGGCCAGGTCTATCTGCTGAAGCTGGATGAGGAGAAGCCCAAGTCGCGACAACTATTGCAGACACGCGGCTCGGCTGGCGGCATTCTCTGGTCGCCTAATGGAAAAAACATTGCCTTCGTCAGCAATCGCGGGGATCACAGCTTTATCGCGGTCTATAACTTTGCAGCCAACGCCATCAATTATCTTGATCCTTCCACTGACAAAGACGCTAATCCCACATGGTCGCCGGAATCTACACATATAGTTTTTGTGCGTACACCAGTGGACAAATCATCGCTATTCTTTGGCCCGCATCATGAAGGCACGCCGTGGTCGATTCGCATTGCCGATGTTGTCTCCGGCGCTGGTCATGAAATTTTCCACGCGAGCGAAGGTTCGGGCAGTGTCTTCCATGAAGTTGCCGTCTCGCAGCAGCTCTACTGGACCATCGACGACAAGATTATTTTTCCGTGGGAGGGAGATGGATTTCTGCATCTATATTCCCTGCCTGTTAGCGGCGGTAAAGCAACTGTGCTGACACCGGGCAAATTTGAAGTCGAGCATGTTGCTTTCAGCCACGACCGCAAGCGGGTTGTGTTTGATTCAGACCAGCATGACATCGACCCGCTCGATTTCGATCGCCGTCACATCTGGGAGTTAAACTTCCCTGCCAACGGCGCGCCGAAAGCCATCACATCCGGCGACGGCATTGAGACACAGCCGGTCATCGCCAGCGACAACGCAACCGTGGCGGTGCTGCGCTCTGATGCGCGTCTGCCGATTCGCGCGGCAGTCATCACCGGCAAAAAGATTGTTGATCTTGCCCCGCAGGCGATTCCGTCAGACTTTCCCTCGGCGCAGTTTGTTGTGCCGCAGCAGGTCTTCGTCACCGCGGCAGATGGTTTGCAGATACATGCGCAACTCTTTCTGCCGAAAAATATGAAGCCCGGCGAACGTCATCCTGCGATGGTGTTTTTCCACGGCGGATCCATGCGGCAGATGCTGCTGGGCTGGCACTACATGGAGTACTACTCGAATGCCTACGCGATGAACCAATATCTGGTCAGCCAGGGATACATCGTGCTCAGTGTGAACTACCGCAGCGGTATAGGCTACGGACTCGACTTCCGCGAGTTCCCCAACTACGGCGCAACCGGAGCCAGCGAATACAACGATGTTGTCGGTGCGGGTTTGTATCTGAAGAACCGCAGCGATGTCGATCCCACGCGCATCGGCGCATGGGGCGGCAGCTACGGCGGGTATCTCACAGCGATGGCGTTGGCACGTTCGTCGGACCTCTACGCAGCCGGTGTTGATTTTGAAGGCGTACACAACTGGAATACGGAGCTGACGGTTTTCTCGCCGTATTATGATCCGAATGCGCGCGCAGATGCAGCGCGTCTTGCTTATGATTCATCGCCCATTGCATCGGTTTCCACCTGGCGCTCACCGGTCTTTCTGGTGGATGATGATGACGACCGCAATGTTCCCTTCGCGCAGACCGAAGAACTCATCAACGCACTTCGCACCGAGCATGTTTATTTTGAGGAACTCATCTATGTGGATGAGGTTCATGACCTGCTGCTGCATCGCGACTGGGTTCGCGGCTACAAAGCCAGCGCAGACTTCCTAACCCGCAAAATGCCAGCAAAGAATTAGTAAGGAGACGACTACTTCATGACCGATTTGACGACGACCCGCCGCCGCTTTCTTGGCAACAGCCTTGCTGTTGCAGCCGCCGCACAGATGCCCGCCTTTGCCGCCGGGCCACAGCTCGCACTGCCCACTGCAGACCAGCTTGCATGGCAGGACCTTGAGGTCGGCATGTTTATCCACTTCGCGCCGAATACCTGGCAGGACAAAGAGGGCGACAATCTTTCCACTCCACTCTCTGCAATCAATCCGCAGATAGATACCGACAACTGGGCGCAGTGTGCTGTGAATCTTGGCGCGCGGTACATAGTTTTTGTGGCCAAACATATTGGCGGGTTCTGCATGTGGCAGACGCAAACCACCACGTACAGCATTGCGCATACGCCGTGGAAAAACGGCAAGGGCGATGTTCTGGAAGATTTGTCAGCCTCCTGCAAAAAATTCGGGCTGGGCCTCGGCGTCTATCTTTCACCACGCGATGACAACTTTGGTGCTGGCGGTGGCGGACGCTGCAAAGATCCGGCCAAGCAGGATGCGTACAACCAGATGTATCGCACACAGCTGACGGAAGTGCTTTCGCGTTACGGCAGCATGGTGGAGATGTGGTTCGACGGCTCCAACATTGTTCCTGTGGCAGACATCCTGCAGAAGTATGCGTCGCATGCTGCGGTTTTTCAGGGACCGAGTGCAACCATCCGCTGGGTTGGCAATGAAGATGGCTTCTCGCCCAGTCCGCTGTGGAATGCAGTTGCCCGCGCCGATGCAAAGAGCGGCACGGCGACTTCTCTGTTGGGTGACCCTGACGGCGATGTTTGGTTGCCGGTCGAAGCCGATGTTTCCATTCGCCGCCCCAACTGGTTTTGGAGCACGACAAATGTTAAGAAGTTGATGACGCTGGATGATCTACTCGAGGTCTACTATCGCTCTGTCGGTCGCGGCTCACAACTGCTGCTGAATATTCCCGCCGACCGTCGCGGTCTGATGCCGGATGAAGATTTTGCCCGCGCTAAAGAATTCGGTGATGAACTTCGTCACCGATTTAAACACAGCATCGCAGAGATGAAAGGCGCTGGTCGTACTTTCAATCTGCCGCTGGCGCGCACGCAACATGCCGACCACGTCGTTCTGCAGGAAGAGTGCCGCTACGGCCAGCGCATTCGCGCCTACACGTTGGAAGGCAATATTGACGGCACATGGAGCACGCTCTACAGCGGAAACTCCATTGGCCAGAAACGCATCATTCCCATCACACCCAACAGCTACATCGCTCTGCGTCTCAACATTACTGAATCCTCTGCACCTGCACGCATACGACGCTTTGCCGCGTACAACACGCTGGCCGAGCCGCCGAAAAACTGGGATGCACCCGCCAGCGTCTGGTCCGCCAATGCTGTGGGTCGCTGGTCGGATTCAAAGTTCGACCTCGACCTCTCCAAGAAAATTACAGCGGCAACGCAATACCGCCTACGCTTTCTATCTGCCAGTGGAACCGTGAATGCGGTGGAGAATATTCAACTGCTTGTCAACGGAGTTCTATCACCGCAACTGGTGCGTACGGTGCGTGGAAGTAAAAATGTGATCATGCTGGACATGACAGAAATTCCGCAGAAGACCAACATCAGCGGAACAATATCCGGCGCCGATAAAGGCACCATCGTTCTGGAAAAACAGTAAGACAAAGAAAGTTGCACTCACCGGGGGAACCAATGAAGTTGACCAGACTTGCATGCATCGCTCTGATACTCACCACCAGCGCTGCCGGCGCCGCAACCGCGCCGGTCCACGCGAAAGAGCCGGTGGATTATGTTGACACCAATATTGGCGGCATCGGCCAGTTACTGACTGCGACCATCCCCTTTGTGCAGTATCCCTACGGCATGGCGCGTGTGGAGCCAGTCACTACTCCCGGCATCGTTGATCGCTATCTGGCCGACAAACTCTACGGCTTCTCTGCCGGACCTGCCACTATCACCGCTTCGGTTGGCGCGGCTGGCACACGTGCTGCCGACTATGCCTCCGACTTCGATCATGACTTTGAGACCGCTACGCCCTACTACTACTCCGCCGAACTGCTCACATGGAACATCAAAGCCGAAGTGACCGCAGCGGAGCGCGCTGCCATGTATCGCTTCACCTTCCCCGCCGGCCAACAGTCGCATGTTGCATTCACAGTGCATGGCGGCGGCCAGATTACCACAAGTGGCAACAATGCGGTCGAAGGCAGCCAGGGATTTATTGACCCCATTGCCCGCTCACTCGGTTCCAACGCAGAGACGCGTGAATATTTTTACGCAGAAATTTCGCGGCCGTTCGCTGGCTCCAATGCATGGAAGGAAACTGCACCGGCCCGTGCACAACCAACATCACGCCGTGGTGGCGGTGGTGGCGGTGGCAACGGAGTTACACTCGACTTCGTCACGCACGCTGGCGAAGCGATTACTATTCGCGTTGGTATCTCCTATATTTCTGTCGAACAGGCAAAGCAGAATCTGAAAGAAGAAATCCCCGGTTGGAATTTTGAAACCGTGAAAGCGAAGACGCGCAGTGTGTGGAATACCACACTCGGAAAAATCAGCGTCGAAGGCGGCAATGATCGCCAACGCAGAATTTTCTACACGGCCATCTACCACTCGTTGGGGCGCATGACCGACATTACCGAAGATGGCCGCTACTTCAGCGGATATGACCACGCCGTGCACAACGCCGATGGCCACGATTTTTACGTAGATGACGGTCTTTGGGACACATTCCGCAGCGAACACCCGCTGCAGTTACTGCTCGATGCAAAACGTCAGCAGGACATCGTGGAGTCGTACACCCGCATGTATCAGCAGAGTGGATGGATGCCCGCTTTCCCTGGCGTCTCCGGCGAACGCGCCGTGATGATTGGCCATCATGCCGATGAAGTGATTCTAGACACCTATATGAAGGGCTATCGCAACTTCGATGTGAATCAGGCTTACGCCGGCATGCGTAAGAATGCAACCGAAGCCAGCATGATTCCGTGGCATCGCGGCCCACTGACATCCATCGACAAAGTTTATTTCGACAAGGGCTTCTTTCCCGCGCTGGCGGTCGGAGAAAAAGAATCCGTTCCGGAAGTTACAGGTGAGCGTCGTCAGGCATCTTCCGTCACGCTGGAAAATTCTTATGATGACTGGTGCGTTGCGCAGATGGCCAAAGCACTTGGCAAGATGGATGACTACGAATATTTCTTGAAGCTCGCTCACAATTATCAGAATCTGTATGACGTGCGCACAGGCTTGATGGGTGCGAAAAGTGCCGATGGAAACTGGGTCTCACCGTTTGATCCGAAACTTGGCGGCGGCCAGGGCGGGCGCGATTACTTCACGGAAGTGAATTCGTGGCTCTACACCTTCAACGTGCAGCATGATACTGCCGGACTCATCAATTTTATGGGTGGGCGCGATGCCTTCAATGCCAAACTCGACCAGCTCTTCGTGGAACAATACGGCGAATCGAAATTTGCATTTCTCGGCCAGTTTCCTGACGCGACCGGACTCGTCGGCCAGTATGCGCAGGGCAACGAGCCCAGTTATCACATTCCCTACCTGTATGATTTTTCCGGCCAGCCGTGGAAAACGCAGCGCCGCGTACGCCAGTTGATGGACGTCTGGTACACCGACGACACACATGGCGTTCCAGGCGATGATGACGGTGGCGAAACATCTTCGTGGTACGTGCTGAGCGCGCTGGGGTTTTATCCGGTGACTCCAGGCAATCCCGTGTATGAAATTGGAAGCCCGATTTTCTCGCGCAGCACCATCACGCTGGAAAATGGCAGCAAGTTCACAATCATTGCCAACCATGTTTCTGCACAGAACAAATATATTCAGTCTGCACAGTTGAATGGAAAGCCGCTGACGCGCGCATGGTTTGAGCATGCAGCCATCGCCAACGGAGGAACACTGGTATTGGAGATGGGCAGCACGCCGAATACGAAGTGGGGCGCAGCCCCGCAGGATGCGCCGCCATCGATGTCACACGAGCAGTTAAACAACACAACGCAGCGTTAGCGAAGCAGAGCGTTTGCAGCCCACATTACCGCGGCCTGGCCGTGGAAGTCGCCAGTATTGCGCGGGCGATCGTAGTAGTATTGCAGGCTGTTTTGCTTGCCGGTACCCGCGCAGATGTTCGTGACGTTGTAGTTCTGATCCACATATCCGGTTACTGCAATCCATCCCTTGCGCGCTGCAGGGCCATATGTATAGCCGTCCAGCCAGCCGTTCTTCACGCCGGTAATCATCGCGTAGGTGAACATCGCCGAACTCGACGTCTCTGGCCATGAATCATCGCGGTCAATCAGCTGACGCCACATTCCATCCTTACCCTGGTAGACGAGCAGTTCTGCCATCATCTGCCGGTAGCTCTGCAGAATGCGCGCACGCAGTGGATGGTTCGCCGGCAGCTCGCGCAGTACTTCCGTCATGCCCACTGCCACCCACCCATCGCCACGGCCCCAATAGTACTGCACATCCGGCGCGTGGAAGAAGAGTCCATTCGGTGTCTGCAATTGCTCCAGATACGCCACCATCTCCTTCGCATCGCGGTCCAGATATTTCTTGTCGCCGGTTGCGCGGTAGGCCTCCAACTGCAGAATCGTAATCATGTACATGTCGTCAATCCACATGCGTGTCTCGTCCGAGAGACCGTCCGCCGTGGGGTTGTTCCACTGCGCATCGGCATGTGCCAAACCCATCGCTGTATATTTCGGATCCTTGGTCTGAATGCCAATCTGTAACGGCACCACGCCATAAATTTCATCATCCACGTGATGACGTACTGGAATCCATGCTGCATCCGTACCTCCGGGAAGCAGCGGCTGGAAGCGCTGCACCAGCTTGGTCTGCAACTCCGTGTCGTGCGTCAGTTGCGCGTAGCTCAAGGCCCCGTACCACGCACACACTTCGGAGTAATTGATGGTCTTCAGAGGATTCTGCTGGTGCGGCGTGGTTACAAAATGTTCCGCCAGATGCTTGCCCACTTCCTGCGGCGAACGGCCAGCCGGCCAGTTGCTGAAGTAGTCCTGCTGCGCAAACAACGCTGACGCGCTCGCCATCATCGCTGCTATCACGAATATTTTTAAAATTGCCTTCACGGTTTTCTCCTCAAGTGCTGCGAACCATCTTGTTTGCGATTCAAGCCAGCCTATCTTTATCTTCCGGCACTGGCAACATCTGTAACTACCAATTTTCCTTTCGGCCATGCAGGCACCGGAACCGACGACATTTCAAACACCAACTCGCCTCCAGCAATAATTTCAGACTGCGTCAGCCAATAACTTTCCAGCGGCTTGCCGTTTAATGTTGCCTTGCGAATATATTTCTTTCCAGCGCCTGCGCCCACCGCGCGAATGTGAAATTGCTTTCCATTCGGCAGATGAATCACAGCATCGTCAAACAACGGTGTGCCAATTTCATATTTCGGCGTTCCCGGAGTTACGGAATAAAAGCCCAGAGCGCTCATCACGTACCAGGCCGACATTTGACCCGCGTCATCGTTGCCCGCCAAGCCATTCGGCGCATCGATGTAGAGCGTGTCCATGATGTTGCGCACATGCTGCTGCGTCTTCCATGCTGCGCCGGCGTTGTCATACAAATAGGCGATGTGGTGGCTGGGCTCGTTGCCGTGATCGTAATAATTGCCGGCGAATAAACCGTCCAATTTTGCGACAAACGCATCACGTCCACCGAGACGTGTTATCAATCCATCAATATCCTGCAATGCAAAGAATGTGTACTGGTATGGCAGGCCTTCGGTGATGTACCTGTACTGCCCTGCCGGATTGAATGGCGTGTCCCAACTGCCATCAGCGTGGCGGCCACGCGCGAAGCCAGTCTGTACGTCAATTACGTTTTGATAATTCTGTGCGCGTTTGGAAAATGTTTTCGCGTCGGCGTCATGCCCCAGCGCACTGGCCATTTCGCCCACCAGAAAATCATCGTATGCATATTCCAACGTTCGCGACACCTGTTCCCCAGTATGAAAGGCATCGGCCACTGGATCTTCCAGCGGAATGAATCCGTACTTCAGATAACTCGTCAGCCCGCGACGACCTTCGCCATCCTTATAGAGTTGCGTGGAAGCCGGAAGTTCCATGGCGTTCTTACGCATCAGCCGATAAGCTGCTTCTGTGTCAAAGTCGCGAATGCCTTTCGCGTAAGCATCGGCAATCTCTGCCACACCGTGGTCGCCAATCATCTCTGCCGTGTATCTGTTCCACATGGGAAACTCCGGTAAGAATCCTCCCTGCTCCCCTTTCGCAATCAGCGATTTCACCATGTCGAGTTCGCGGTCCGGTTGCAACAATGTCAGCAGTGGATGCAGCGCGCGGAATGTATCCCATAGCGAATAGTCGCAGTAGTATGTAAATCCATTTGCAGTTTCGATTTTGCCATGCCCTGCAAAGCGCGGATACGTTCCGCTGACATCGCTATAGGTTCGCGGCAATAACAAGGAGTGATACAAAGCGGTGTAGAAAATCCGCTTATGAGTTTCATCGGCATCAATAGTGATGCTGCCCAACTCGCGATTCCACTCTGCACGCACACGGCTGACAAGCTGCTGAAAATTCCAGTCCGCAATTTCTGCCTTCAAGTTGCGGCGTGCTTCCTCCACGCTGGTGAAAGAGCTGCCGACCTTCACCGTCACTGTTTCTCCTGGACGCAAATCGAATGAGATATACGTGCCGGGCGCGCCGCCAGTTCCGCTCTGCGATGTGCTGCCTTCATGCCGATTCTTGCCCGCGCCGTTTCCGGTCCAGGTACCGCCAACATGCAACGGATGATCAAACTGAATTACAAAGTAACTGCTGAACCCGGCTGGCTTTCCGCTGCCTGCATACTGCCGGCGCACTGGGTTAATCACAATCACTTCATTGCGCTCCGTATCCACGCGTACTTCGCCTTCGTTTGGATTGGAATTGCACTCAATCAGCAGCCATGCTTTTCCACTTTGCCGATAACGAAACTGCAACATCTCGGCCCGCGTAGTTCCGGTCATTTGCGCATCGATTTTGTAATCGTCCAGCGTGACAGCGTAGCGATACGGCGCTGCCTGCTCGCTCGTGCGGTTGAAGCTCGATGCCCGCTCTTTGTCATCCAAACGCAAGGCCCCGCTGATGGGCATGAGGGTCAAACTACCGTAGTCCATCATGCAGGAACCGCTCATGAAGTTGCTGCCGCGAAATCCCTGAATGCGTTTGTCTTCGAAATAGTAGGGCGCAACACACTTCACGTTGCCTTCGCGTGTCTGCGGAGTCCAATCCGTCATGGCATGGGGCAGCCCGGCGATGGGAAATGTTTGCCCCTCGGCAGCTGTGCCGATGTACTGATTCACCCAGTCAACGGGCCCGGACTGGGCTTGCGCGGAGCCAAATGGTATACAAGGCAGAAAAATCAGGCCCAACAGATACGAACAAACATGTCTATGCATAAGAGACGAAAGTATGTCGGACGCATACAACGCTTCACAAGTTAGTTCGCTGTGAATTTTTATTTCGTAACAGGAAACAACTTAGTCTTAACCGTTAGGAGTTCGCGGATTCTCCAAATCACGCGCATTATGGCATTTGTACAGGCGCGTTAGTCGGCGCGGTCACCTGCGGCAACGTTGGAGTAAAGATTGACTCCAGCCGCGGCATGCGCACGAACAAAAGCAGACCCATCACTACCACGGTCGCCACAAAGGATGCCATCAACATTGGCTCGCGATAGAGCTTTTCCGGGTTCTGCACGGCACTGTGTTGCTTGAATGCCAGCTGCATATACACGGCCATAGTCAAGGCAATCAATGGGAAGCCAAGAATGAGTTCCATCCGATAGCGAATGATGAATGCGCCCAGAAATAGCATGGCTGCAGAGGCGTAAAACATCACCGACACCAGCAGCAGTTCCGGGGTGTAATGCCGGAAAGATGCGCGATAGCCGCCAGCGGTCTTGCGGTCGCCGATTTCCCTCAACTCGCTGTACCGTTTCAACGCCATGAAGTAACAGCCAATCATCCAGTACGCCACCAGCAGTGAAACCGGCGGCACAATTACGCTGGTCACCGCATACCAACCCAGTAACATGCGCAGCGGATTGTTCACAGACTCAGTCACCACATCGAGATACGGGACATCTTTGGTGCGCACCGGAGGAAAGTTGTATAGGCATCCCATCACCCACAGCACCGTTACTGTCAGGGCAAACATGTTGGAGATCTGCACGGCAATCGCAACGCCAACCAGCATCATCAGCAACCATTGCGCGTAGGCCACAGGCAGATTTACATGGCCCAGCGCGGCCGGCCGGTTACGCTTGACCGGATGCAGTCGGTCAAATGGCGCATCCAGCACTTCATTGATTACGTAATTACTACAGGCCACCAACGTGATGGAGATTGCCGCCAACAGCAGCGTCCACACCAGGTGCGGCCCCATCAGCGATGGCTGCACACTTAGCGGAACCACAACTCCGGGCAACACAAACAAGTTTTTGATGGAGTGGTCAAGACGCGCGATGGCGATGTGCGCGCGGACGGCGCGCATGAAGGTACCGGTGGATTTCTCTCCGCTGGAGTGCTTGCCGGGGGACTTCGCTGCCATCGTTTGAATCTCCAATTGGCATTCACACCGCAGACCTGCAACCACCACACGGCGTCAACACAGTATAGCGAAGCCTTGCAGACAATCCGATGAATTCCTGACGGGCGGTTTGCCGCATCCGCAAAAGCTGTACTATGATGAGTTGTAATGCGTGATTGGCTGAAATCACGGAGCCTTTGGCAGCGCGGATTTGCCGCAATTGCGGCGGTCTGCATTGTCATGCTTCTGCTGCTGAGCACGGCGCAGTTGGTGCATACCCACGCCGTTGGCCACAGTGACCGTGACTGCGCCCTTTGCTACTCCGCACACCAAAGCGTCCAGCCTACCGCCCAGATCATTCTGCATCACGCAGAAGTTTCTGTGGCCCAGACCATACTGCCCTGGACCGCTAACCGTCCCACTCACAACGTCATCCTGCTTCCTGTAAACCGGCCTCCTCCGGCTGACCCTGTTCTCGCTTAATTCAGGGTCTTCAACATCAGCTGGTATCAACAGGAGGTCTTTATGCATTCCATGGTGCGACGCGCCATCATCTTTACTCTTGCTGCAATTTTGGTTGCGGCGCCATCTTCTCTGTTCGCCTATGCCGCATCTACTGGCCTGGTGCATGGTGTGGTTACAGATTCAACCGGGGCCGTTGTTCCCGGCGCAACCGTTGTCTTGTCGAATTCCATCAGCCAGTTCACCCGTACGGTGAAGTCCGGCGCTGACGGCTCATTCATCTTCACCAATCTGCCCTATAACAAATACCGCCTCAGCATTAAAATGCCGGGCTTCTCGAATTTCACAAGCGATGTGGATGTACAGACATCGGTCGCCATCACTGTACC
>Ga0364874_10434_pt1 | contig 22970 bp, 20 predicted proteins | sample ExccelAu500001D4_2_FD_206922 | JGI IMG/M metagenome (GOLD analysis project Ga0364874, IMG submission 206922) | Enriched cells from Trout Bog Lake Hypolimnion, Wisconsin, USA - BchlTB.Aug07.5000.01.D4 | ecosystem: Environmental > Aquatic > Freshwater > Lake > Hypolimnion/Profundal zone | place... | reverse complement strand
AAAGTTGTCCATCACTGTTAACCAACGACTATCATTATTGGGTATTCCAAATTCTCCTACAAAACCCCTTTTATTATTCTTGTGTAACCAGTTTACGAAGTGACTTATCCTGTTAACACCTGTCATTTCATCAGCACCGCTGGCAACATAACTTTTTTTATATTCTCCTGACCTGTCTTCATCAAAGTAACAATGAGCATTGAACATCATATTATTAGACGGGTCTTTCAGATATTTTAACTGGTCGTTATATTCAACCCATGTTTCAGGACCAGAATAATTATCACCATCAACTAATATCATATGCACGGGATCAATCTCCCTTATTCCATTAATTGCTTGCTGTGCAGATTCGAACCAGCTGTAATTTCCCATGTGATTTGGTTCGCTCATGATACTAAAAGCATATATATTCTTTCTGTTTCTTAAGGCAATGGCAAGCTTTCTCCATACATCTTTATAATTAGCCCTGCTTACCTGAGGACTTCCAATGATATATTCGATATTGTTTATTTTATACCTGCCATAATTCTGCATGATTAAAGTTACCTGAATCCCTCTTGCACCACAATCATCCAAAAATTTTTCAACCAGTGAAAGTTCTGTAGGATCCAATGGTCCGCCCAATTTTCGCTGAATCCTTTCCCATCTGATAGGTAATTGAATTACCTGAACACCCTTTTTTGCAAAATAGTCAATCTCCTTGGCAGCAGGATATATATAGTTCGTGTTTAAAATTCCAGGAAGTGAATTTTGTCCAAATTCTGCACCGCAAAGTGTTATTCCAAAAGATGAAACCTGAGCACTCTGTGCATTCATCACAAGTACATTCATTAAAAACAGGGTAGTAAAAATAAAAATCTTTTTCATAGCACAATATTTTACAATATGTATAAGCATGCTATTGCCCATCACCATTTTTTTGGATCCGGGAAACAGTCGGCCTTCTGAGTATTTTTCAAATTCTCAGTGCCGCATTTTTAACAAAGAGCGGTGGTTTTTTAAGCGAAGTGACAGTCTTTAATTAGCTGACTGTTGATCAGGAGTGTACATTTAAAAATTACATCTCCTATCGGTTGAAAGAACTACTGACTTCTTTCAATTTTTTTGGCTGGGGATGTAGCCAATGTGTTTAATTTAGTTTTCATACAATCATTTTTTTGTGGTGTTAGATTCTAATGAGTCTGTCTTCTTTTTATCATTTGCTGAAGTAAAGGTCTATCAGTTACAGAAGAAGGGAAATAGTGGATTGTGTGAAATTGGAGTAGTGTATAAAGGGATTAATAGTAGCTAATAGAATACATAAAGTAGTGATTTTACTACATGTACAATTGGAGGTAAAATGACGGAAATGATATAATCAAAGGTGTGTTGAATGCCAAATTATACATGTAGTGATACTACTACATGTATAATTGGAAATAAAATGACGAAAGGGATCAATAAATTGCAGGGATTTCTATACCAGTTTTTGCTCAATGGCATATTTAATAAGTTCAGTATTGGAATGCATATGCATTTTTTCCAAAATTCTTGCTCTGTATGTACTTATTGTATTGACACTTAAAGAAAGCATTTCTGCCATTTCAGAAATACTTTTACCACCGGCAAGCAGTTTCATAACTTCAAATTCACGATCAGACAATATTTCATGAGGTGCTTTTTCATAATTATTCCCATAGGAATCTGCCAGAAGTTCGGCTATATCTGGAGTAATATACCGTTTACCCCTTAAAATATATTCTACGGCTTTTACAAGTTCTTCAGGAGCGCTATCTTTTGTAAGATATCCTGAAGCACCTGCTTTGATTGCCCTTACTGCATATTCCTCCGCTGCATGCACGCTAAGTACCAAAATAGGGGTCTTAGGGGCATATTCCTTAACTTCTTTAATTATTTCCACTCCTGATCTTCCTGGCATAGAAATGTCAGATATAATGACGGTATAAACCTCCTTGGATACTTTTTTTAATAAATCAACTGCATCGGGTACTTCATCAATTTGGGCATGTGGATACGATTCAGCAAGGATTAACCTTAAACCTTTTCTAACAACACTGTGATCGTCTGCAATTAAAATTTTCATATAGTAGTTTTGTAAAACAGTTAAAAGTCAACTTCCACTGTTATTTTGGTTCCAGAATCTTTTTTACTTTCAATTTTTAATGTTCCGTTTATCAGTAATGCACGTTCGTGCATTCCTAAAAGTCCCAATGATTTTGTTTTCTCACTCGTATCAAATCCGCTGCCATTATCCTCTACAATGAGCATAATTTTGCTATTTTCTTTTTCCATCCTGCAATTGACCTTTGATGCAGAAGAATGCCTCATTACATTGGTTAATGATTCTTGGCATATCCGGAATAAGCTCGTTTTTACATTGTTTGATAGTTCAATATCACCCAATTTATTTTCAAATTTACAATCAATCCCTGTTCTTTTACTAAAATCACTACAATACCATTCAATTGCAGCTGTTAAACCTAAATTATCCAAGATACTTGGTCTTAATTCCTGTGCAATTCTCCTGATTGTATTCACCATTTCTCCCAATTCAAGTATGGTCTCATCCATTTTCGCCTTTACATCTGCATTTTCGGTTACCATTTTCTTTTTAATCCAGCTTAAATCAATTTTCACGGCTGTTGCCATTTGTCCAAGTTCGTCATGAATCTCTCTGGCAATGTTGATTCTTTCAAGTTCCCGGGCATTTTGGAGGTGTGAGGCAAGGTTTCTGAACCGATAATTCAATTTAATCAGGTCTTCTTGAATTTTTTTCTGGTGAGTAACATCTTTAAAATAGATAGAAACACCGGTTGATGCAGGATAAAAGTGAATTTCTATCCAACTGTTGAAACTTTTGAAATAGTCTTCAAAATAAATATATTCTTGTGTGGCTATGGCTTTCTCATATACTTTAAAAAAGTTACCATCTATGTGTTCAAACTCTTTTTCAATGCTCTTTCCTACCAGCTCTTTCCAATCCCTTCTCAAAATTTCACCAGCCTTCTTATTTACATAAATAAAACATTTTTTGTTATTTAAGGCAATAAAACCATCAGTTACCCTTCCAAAAACATCATTCAACTCTTTGGTCTTGGCCTGTACTTCATTTTCTAGCTTTTCATTGAAATCTTTTAATTGGCTTTCCAGTTTTTTTACTTCAGTAACATCATTGACTACAATAATGAAACCATTTGTCTTACCTATTTCGTCTCTGAGATAAGTTAATGAGATAGTAACAATAAAAACCTGGCCATTTTTCTTTCTATGCGCACTCTCGGCTTTAAAATATCCGTTTTTCTCATTTTCTTCGATATCCTCCTTGGTGAATATAGGGTGGTATGCAGGCAAAATTGTAAATTCTGTCTTTCCAATCATTTCAGCCTCAGCATATCCATACATTCTTTCTGCCCCATTGTTCCAGCTTGTTATCCTGAATTCTGTATCTGTTGTATAAATGGCATCATTGGATAGTTGAATTATTGAAGCCAGGTATTTTACTTTCTCTTCCGCTTTCTTTTTCTCAGTGATATCAGATTCTATGATCAAAAAATAGCCATTCCCATTTAAATCCCCTTTATAGCTTAAAGAAACGTCCACCAATACCTTTTCACCATTTTTCTTATAATGGGTGGATTCTTTTTTTACAAACTGATCCTTTTTGAAATCAAATGTCAAAAAATCAATCAATGGGGTATCGACCTTTAGTAGTTCCAGGCTTCTTTTTCCAATAGCTTCATTCGACGTATAGCCATAAAGTTTCTCGGCGCCTTTATTCCAGTTGGTAATCACTGTTTCTCTAGATGTTACAAATATGGCATCATCTGTGGAATTCAATATTTCTGTAAGCTTGAAATTGTCTTCCAATGCTTTCTTTTTTGTAGTTATATCCGTAACAAAACAAACATAATCTTTTGAACCGGTAAGGGGATTTAGAACCAATGTAATGGAAATGCTAACATCCATTTGCTCTCCATTCATTTTTTTGTGAATGCATTCCCCAATCCAGTGTCCTCCAACTTCATAATCTTTAATTTCATTAGCAATATCATAAGCTGATTGAGGATCTACTGGAAGGAAGTCAGGTTCAAATTGACCAATAGCTTCACTTGCTGAATATCCATAGACCCTGCCCGCCCCGTTATTCCAGGAAGTGATGACTAATTCACTATTCAACGTTATTATGGCATCATTACTGTTTTCCAGCATCGTCCCATATAGTGAAAGTTTCTGTGTGTCCTTCTTATGCTGTGTTATGTTCTTTCCAATGGTAACTGTAGTAAACGATTTTGGATCACCTGAAATTACAGTAATTGATAAAAGCATGTATAGTTTCTCTCCATTCTTATGCGTATGTAATACTTCCCCATTCCATTTTCCTTTTTCTTTTAACGAATCCATCACCACGTTTTTCTCAGCCTCGCTCAATTGTGGCCTTGTGATTTCATACCTGTCTCTACCCAACGCTTCTTTATCGGTATAGCCATATATAGTTTCTGCACCTTTATTCCAGGTTTCTATAACGCCATTTCGTAATGAAATAATGGCATCTTCAGACTGGTTGATCAATGCTGCCATATAACTAAGCTGTTCATTGATCTTACTTTGATAGGCAAGGTCAATCCTGATTTTTCGAATAATAAAGAATATGGTTATTATCACAGCCCAAATGCATACATAAAATACAATCCTTAGGTATTTGATATTATTAATACCCTCATCCTCTTCTTTTTTCTGTTCATTATTTTCAAATGCATTCAATGTATTTGAGAAGGACCTTACAGAATCGATAATGGCATTCTGAACCTGTATTAATGGATTATTGCTATTCTTTGGAATAATATTTTCCTGTTTTGATCCTAAAAGCAAATCAGAAACTCTGATACTTCTCCCTATCAAATTTAAAAAACTGTCTATATAGGCTTTTTCTTCTGGTGTTTCATAACTTGAATTGGTTAGTCTCATTGTTATGATGCTGATATTATCCCTAAGCTTGGATATTTCACTTTTACTTTTAAGGACAGAAGTATTTGAAAAATGCTGAGCAATTAAACCGTATTGAGTTGTATAATTTCGGAGTGATTCAGTTTCCAGTATTACCTCATGGGTTAAAATCAAAGACTGTGCTGTGCTCCCTACTTTCCGCACCTGTTGAAGGGAAATGATAATTACCATTGCTATAACACAGGTTATCAGCAATGCACTAACCGATATAACTCTTTTTTGCAGAGGTATTTTCATAGAGGTACAGTTATTGGATATCAGATATGCTAAATTTTTTTATTCAGCAATTAATGACCCAAAAATACTTTTAATCATCTTTGCATGAATATAAAATTTTTATTCCGAATCTGTAATATAATTATGTCATTTCAAGGTTTAAATTAAAAATGTATAATAAATTGTCAATAATATGTGATCCTTAATTCACAGGTATTCCCCCATTTTTAAATAAGTTTATGTTCTTTAAATGCTTCGTAGTTATTTTGCAATCATGCAGCAATATCATCAATTACTTCAACATATTCTCGACAAAGGAACTTACAAATCAGACCGCACAGGAACAGGTACAATCAGTTGTTTCGGCTACCAGTTCCGTTTTGACCTTCAAAAGGGTTTTCCTATGGTTACCACCAAAAAATTGCACCTGAAAAGCATCATTTACGAATTATTATGGTTTTTGAAGGGTGATACCAATATCCGCTATTTAAATGACCATGGTGTTAATATCTGGAATGAATGGGCGGATGCTTCAGGAGATCTCGGGCCAGTATATGGTAAACAATGGCGCAGCTGGGAAGGTTCCGATGGATCCGTTACAGATCAGATCAGCGATTTGATCAGTCAGATTAAATCTAATCCCGACAGCCGTAGGCTCATCGTAAGTGCCTGGAATGTAGCTGACCTTCCTAAAATGGCTTTAATGCCTTGTCATTCTTTATTTCAGTTTTATGTATCGAATGGTAAATTAAGTTGTCAGCTTTATCAGCGCAGCGCTGATGTTTTTCTAGGAGTTCCATTTAATATTGCTTCTTACGCATTACTTACCATGATGATTGCCAAAGTCTGTAACCTGGAATATGGAGAGTTTATTCATACTTTTGGAGATGTTCATCTCTATAGTAATCATCTTGAACAGGCTAAATTACAACTGTCAAGGGAAGTTTTTCCGCTACCACAGCTTGAAATAAAATCCGTTCCAAATGATATATTCAGCTTTCAATATGAAGATTTTGAGCTTAAAAATTATCAGTTTCATCCACATATTAAGGCTCCAGTTGCTGTTTAATATCTATTAAGGCCAGTTTTTTAAATTTCTTTCCAGCCGATGCCCCTTTTGAAATAAATGGTTTATACTTATTTTTAACAGATATGGAACTTTCAATTATAGTAGCAGCCTCATTGAATAACGTAATTGGTGGCAATAATCAACTTTTATGGAAATTACCAAAGGATCTTGCCTATTTTAAAAATAAGACCTGGGGTAATGCCATTGTTATGGGCCGTAAAACCTTTGAATCTATGGGTAATAAATCCCTGAATGGCCGTCTTACAATAGTTATCACTCATAGAAAAGATTGGTTTGCGAAAGGGGTTATAGTGGCTAATTCCATCGATGAGGCGGTTACACTGGCTAAAACGCATCATTATAAAACACTTTTTATTGCAGGGGGAGGGGAAATCTACCAGGAATCTATCAAAAGAGCCGATAAAATTTATATGACCCGTGTCCATACCGAAATTCAGGGTGATACCTTTTTCCCAAAAATCAACGCAGATAAATGGCAACTAATTTCTGATGAGGAATATGCGGCTGATCACAGACATGCTTATGCATTCAGTTTCCAGTTGTGGAAACATAAATAGTATCATACATGGAATTTGTCATAATTGCCTATCAATTCCTGGTCCCATTTTTATTCCTAAGCTTATTGCTAACTCCAAAAAAATATTTTTATCTTATTTACCGTTTCATAGCTGTTTGTAATGGCACATTATTCTTCAATTCAGTTTGGGTAGTTTATCAGCTTTATACATTATATAAATGGTCTAAATCAAACGGACTAGTTGGATCTGATGTATATTCTAAACCTAGTTTCTATGAGGTCTTGTTTGCAATAAAAGTCATTTTACCTTTTATGTTTTTATCTGCAAGAGCTAGAGCCGGAAAAATTCTCACCCTTTTCATGATTGTGATTTTCTGGTATTTCTGGTTTATCAGTAGTAATGGAATCTTTATATGGGATATCACTTTAATTCTCATTCAAATGCTTAGTTATATCTCACTGTTTATTGCTCTTTATGCCTTATTTTGGCTCACCAAAAAAATGCCTGATATGGCGTTCCCCGATTCATGTATTCAATAACAGCAATTACATTCAGATATATCCTATATTGCCTTCGCTCACTTAATGGGAAAGGGCATGGAATACATTCTCCCTTTGTTTACGATTTTGTTGAAAATGTTCTCAATGACAACAGGTTTTTTTATGCATACCATGAAATTGAAAAAGTAAGAGCTGAGTTATTACAAAATAATGAGGTCCTGAAAATTGAAGATTTTGGAGCAGGATCTCGGGTTTTAACAAACAGGCAGCGAAAAGTAGCTTCCATTGCAGCTTCTTCCCTTAAACCCCGAAAGTATGCAAGGTTATTATTCAGGATGGTTAATCATTTTCAACCTGTAACAATTCTCGAAATTGGAACCTCACTTGGTATTACGACCGCTTATCTAGCTTCTGCCAATCCATTCGCAAAGGTCTTCACATTGGAAGGAGCTTCCATGGTAGCCAGAATTGCCGAACATAACTTTTCAGAACTTAAGCTCCATAATATAGAATTGGTTTATGGTAATTTTGATGATACGCTTCCCGTTTTGATCAAAAAAATACAAGCACCTGATTTTGTTTTTATTGATGGTAATCATCGTTATCAGCCAACCATGGATTACTTTAAACTTATCCTTTCAAATTCACATGATTATACAATTATCATTCTTGATGATATTCACTGGAGCAAAGAGATGGAACTGGCATGGGATACTATTAAAGCAAATGATTCTGTTACCATGACAATCGATCTTTTCTATATCGGAATTGTTCTTTTTCGCAAAGAATTCAAAGTGAAACAGCATTTTACTGTCCATTTTTAATGGCATGTTGTATAACCCCACTCATTTATGTCTAATTTGATTGGTGTCATTTTGCCGATGTTACTATTAAATTGTTTTTTCAGATTTGTAGCCTTTCTGTAATGGAACGGACAGTAGTTCATCCATTATTTATAACTAAATGATTAATATCATTATTCATTAAATTAAATGCGATAATTTCACGAATAATTTAATTGGAATGATTGCAGCGATACTTAAAGAACCAACAGGTGAAAACCGGGTTTCATTACTGCCTGAACAGGCTGAAACTCTTTTGAAAAAAAATATAGATGTCTGGGTGGAACAAGGGGCAGGAATTACTGCTTTTGCTTCTGATGAGGCTTATAAAACTAAAGGTATAAAAGTAGCCGGTCGCCAGCAACTTCTTCAAACAGCTGATTTGCTTTTTTCCATCTCAGCATTAACTGTATCAGATCTTGCTGCTTTAAAACCTGCTGTTATTATTATTGGAATATTTCAGCCATTATACAATGTTTCGCTCATGAAAGATTGGGCCGGAAAAGGAATAACCTCTTTCAGTCTGGACACCATTCCAAGAACGACAAGGGCACAAAGTATGGATGTTTTGAGTAGTCAGGCCAATATAGCTGGTTACCGTTCTGTTCTCGTTGCTTCAACCTTATTTCCTAGGTACTTTCCAATGTTTATGACAGCTGCAGGCAGTATACCTCCTGCCAAAGTCCTAATACTCGGGGCAGGTGTTGCGGGATTACAGGCTGTTGCTACTGCAAAACGTCTAGGTGCAGTTATTGAAGTTTTTGATACCCGTCCTGCTGTTAAAGAAGAAGTGATGAGTCTGGGTGCAAAATTCGTTGAAGTAGAAGGAGCCGCAGATGCCAGCAATGCAGGCGGATATGCGGTAGAACAAACAGAGGAGTATAAGAAAAAGCAGGAAGCCCGTATAGCTGAATCAGTGGCCAAATCTGATATCATCATTACTACGGCACAGATTCCGGGTAAAAAGGCGCCTATATTGTTATCTAAAGTGATGATCGACGCTATGAAAAATGGCAGTGTAATTATTGACCTTGCTGCTGCCACTGGTGGCAATACAGCTTATACAAAAAATAATGAAACCATAGTTACAGACAATGGTGTTACCATCTTAGGAAACAGTAACCTGCCCTCAGGTATGCCTTTTGATGCCAGTAAGATGTATGGTAAAAACCTCGTTAACTTTTTACAACTGATCATTGACAAAGAGGGGGGATTGAACCTCAATTTTGAAGATGATATCGTGAAGGGTTGTTGCATAACTTACAATGGTGAAATAATAAATGAACGCGTGAAGACAATACAAGCCTCTTAATGCATACAATCAAGATTATTCTTATCATTTTTATATTAATCTCAGAAATACATGGAAAAAGCGTTGCAATTTATTACTGAAAACCAGCAAATGATTTATATCGTAGTACTCATGATCTTTCTTGGTATTGAAGTGATTGGAAGAGTACCCAGTGTATTGCATACCCCATTAATGAGTGGTGCTAATGCCATTCATGGAGTTGTTATTATAGGTGCCATAATTGTAATGGGAAAAGCGGATGACGATAATTACCTGGCACTGGTTTTAGGATTCCTTTCGGTTGTTCTAGGCACTATCAATGTAGTGGGTGGTTTTGTGGTTACAGACAGGATGCTTGAAATGTTCAAAAAGAAAAAATAATACTTTCATTAATATTCATCAGGGCATTACAGGCCATTTTTGATAAAAAAGCTGTGTCAATTGCCTGTATGGCGAAAACTGTATCAAAATGGAATTAAACATCCTCACCATTTGTTATTTAACTGGCAGTATAACTTTTATACTGGGATTAAAAATGCTTTCTAATCCACTTTCTGCACGAAAAGGTAATTTGATCGCAGCTGCGGGTATGTTCATTGCAATCTTAGGTACCATATTTCTATATCAGACCGAAGATGGTAGTGGATTGCATAACTATGCCTGGATATTTTCGGGGTTAGCAATTGGTACTATCATCGGAACGCTTGCAGCTAAAAAAGTCAAAATGACAGCAATGCCTGAAATGGTGAGCCTCTTCAATGGTATGGGTGGTGCCTGTGCTGCATTGATTTCAGCAGTTGAATTTGATCATGTATACAGGTTATATAGGCTGGATAACCAGAGTTTTGCAGATGCAGTCCCTATAGGACATTATTTTACCATTAGTGCAGGTGCCATAATTGGTGGTGTCTCTTTTGCTGGAAGTATGATCGCTTGGGGTAAACTCAATGGCAGAATCAAAGATTTTTCTTTTAAGGGTCAACATATCGTTAACCTGCTTGTTTTTGGGTTTATCCTGATTGTTGCAGGCCTTACTTACTGGTCTCAGTCTTCCATTACCAATATTTGGTTTTTAATTACGATCATATCTGCATTGATCTATGGTATCATGTTTGTTTTGCCAATCGGTGGTGCAGATATGCCTGTCGTTATATCTCTTTTAAATTCATTTACAGGAGTTGCAGCTGCCTGTGGTGGATTTCTATATAACAATAAAGTAATGCTTACAGGAGGTATTCTGGTAGGTGCAGCAGGAACCCTGCTTACCATACTGATGTGTAAGGCAATGAACAGAAGTCTTAAAAATGTGCTGATCGGTTCATTTGGATCTCATGCTGCTGCTTCAGGTGACGCAAAACAGGCTGGATCATTTAAGGAAATTTCCGTAACCGATGCTGCCATGCTGATGAGTTATGCCAATAAAGTTTTTATTGTACCGGGTTATGGTCTTGCTGTAGCCCAAGCCCAGCATACCTGTCATGAACTTGAGAAATTATTGTCTGATAAAGGTGTCGAAGTTAAATATGCCATCCATCCTGTAGCAGGTCGTATGCCCGGTCATATGAATGTTTTGCTTGCTGAAGCAGACGTAAGTTATGAAAAGCTCCTCGAAATGGAATATGCCAACGATGAATTTAAATCAACAGATGTTGTCCTGATATTGGGTGCCAATGATGTAGTGAATCCTGCTGCAAAAAGTGATCCTTCATCCCCGATCTATGGAATGCCCATTCTAGAAGTGGAACAGGCTAAAACAGTGATCGTCAATAAAAGAAGTATGAAACCCGGCTATGCAGGTATTGAAAATGACCTGTTCTATCAGCCAAAAACGAGTATGCTCTTCGGGGATTCAAAAGCAGTACTCCAAAAACTCATCACTGAGATCAAAAGTCTGTAATATTTTTACCATCCTGGCTAACCGGCAATAAACATATTGCCAATTAGCTATATTGGCGCTAGATATAGCCCATGTTAGTATTAATATTCGTATATTCCTGATTGAACTATTTAAAGGTTGATTGGCTCATTGATTATTGAAGTATTGTTTATTTTATTTGTATCAAGTCTCTGTTTAATCCTAGTTATTCCCGAATTCTTATAATGACGGGTTTATTAAGGATTAGATACATGTTTGATTCGGATCTGGTTCGCATTAAATCACCTTATCTTCGTTCTGTGTTACCACAACAACTTATTCATTCCCTGGAAGGAATCAAAGGATTCAACCGACTCAACTTCGAAGCTGTTCATGCTTCAGGAGATCAGCTTACTTCTGTTAGGTTAAATCCGCAAAAACAGAAACTGCTTTTATCGGACTGGCATATTCAGGGCTCAGCTTATCCTATTCAGTATGATAAAATTCCTTGGTGTGAACATGGTTATTATTTGTCTGAAAGACCCTCATTTACCATGGATCCCTTATTTCATGCTGGTGCTTATTATGTTCAAGAAGCCAGCAGCATGTTTATTTGGGAAATACTGAAACAAATCGTGAGTGATGTGACCTACCTTACAGTATTGGACCTTTGTGCCGCACCTGGAGGAAAATCAACTTTGCTGGCATCTTGGTTTACTGACGGTTTAGTGGTTTGCAATGAAGTGATCAAATCGAGGGCCTCTATTTTGACCGAAAACATAACTAAATGGGGAGCCTTAAATACAGTTGTGACCAATAATGACCCATCGGATTTCAAAAGACTTGAAAACTTTTTTGACCTAGTACTAGTTGATGCTCCCTGCAGCGGAAGTGGCCTCTTCCGTAAAGATTCTTCCTCTATTGAAGAATGGAGTGAATCGAATGTGGCATTATGCTGTCTTAGACAACAACGGATATTAGAGGATATATTTCCCTCACTTAAGCCAGGTGGCTTGTTGATCTATTCAACTTGTTCCTATTCTGTTAGTGAGGATGAATCGATATTGGAATGGTTGCAGGAAAAATTTGATGTGGAAAGCCTGAAACTGGATTTACAACAAGAATGGAATATCGTTGAAACGCAGTCAAATAACGGACAGGGATACGGCTATCGTTTTTACCCCGACCGATTGAAAGGAGAAGGGTTCTTTATAACAGTTTGCCGAAAAAAGGAAGATTCTTTTTCTCCTACATGCCGGGAGCAACCACTTCAGCTTCCTTCTAAATCGGAGTTACAACAGATTAGGTCCTTTATCCTACTTCCTGAAAGCATTAGTATATTTAAACAACTAGAATTTTTCAGGGCTTTTCCGGCAAACTGGCTAAAAGAATTACAGCAATTGGCAAAACATTTATATATCAAAAAGGCCGGGGGGGAAATAGGGACTATCAAAGGAAAGGACTTCATACCTTCCCATGAACTAGCTGTGAGCCAGCTGACATTGCAAAGCTTTCGATCCATAGAACTTAACAGGGAAGAGGCCCTTTTATACCTTAAGAGAAAAGAAATCAAAATAACCGGTGAAAAAGGATGGACTTTGGTTACCCATTGTGGATTACCCTTGGGCTGGATAAAAGTTTTGCCCAATCGGGTCAATAATTATTATCCAACTGAATGGAGAATTTTAAAAGAGTAATTTTACCCGGAGTATTAACCTTTTATTTTTCATTTTTTAGCTTAATATATGCGTAGCTTTTTTTTCATTATTCTGCTTGCACTGGGTTTGCGGTCATTTTCCCAGAATGATATGTTGCTTCATAAGGTAAAACCGGGCGAAACTTTATCCTCTATTGCAACACAGTACCATACTACTGTAGCTGAGATCTTGAAATTGAATAGTCTGAAAAAAGGGGCAGTCTTAAAAACAGGAAAGTCAATCATATTACCTGCTATAACAGTACAGAAACCAATAGTAACTCCGCCACCAATTGTGCAAGTACCAGCCACAGTTGTAAAAGAAGTGCCCAAAAAAACACCAGAAGTTGTTCATACTACTATAAATGCCATTGTTCCAGACAAAAATTCATTTATTCATATTGTAGGCAAATCAGAAACGCTCTATGCCATCAGTAAAAAATATGGTGTTACAGTAGATCAAATCAAATCATGGAATGGATTAATTGACAATAATATCCATGAAAATCAGAAACTTGTAATTGGCAGTGGCCAGAGTGCTCAACTTGCAGTTAAAACTGATTCACCTGTAGCAAAACCTGTTTTTATTGCATCTGATCAGTCAACCCCTGAAACTGCTGTACAAAAACCTGTGGTTAAAATTGTTCCACAAGTCCAAACACCAGCAGCTTCAACACCGACTTCCATTCCTGTAGTTTCCAAAAAGGAAACTATTACAGTAAACCAACCTGGCCCAACTGATGGAAATAGTGAGGGTTATTTCTCCCAATTCGCTACAGCAGGTGGTAATCAGCTAACTGGTGATGCTGGCACATTTAAAACTTCAAGCGGCTGGCTGGATAAGAAATACTATATCCTTATAAATAATATAGACCCTGGAACTGTTGTAAAAGTCGTTTTTGGCAATAAGAAAGTTTACGCTAAAGTATTAGGTCCTTTACCGGAAGTAAAAGGCGACAATGGGATTCTTTTGAGAATTTGTAACGCAGCAGCAGTTACACTTGGTGCAACAGATGCAAGATTTCCCGTTGTCATAAATTTTTGATTAAAATTTATAGCCTCTTAGAAAGTCGGAAATTTCCATTTTTTTCTTTCCTTCCAGTTGTAATTGGAGAATCCTGATATATCCATCCAAACATGCAAATTTCAAATATGATTTACCATCAGTGATAATTTCACCTGGGGTGTGGTTATGTTGGGTGATTTCCTTCTCACTCCTGTAAATTTTAAGAAGCTTATCATTAAGGTATGTAAATGCACTTGGAAAAGGAGAAAGACCTCTAATCAGGTTATGTATGGATGCTGTACTGTTTTTCCAATCGATATGACTGGTTTCAGTAAACAATTTAGGAGCATGTTTTATAACTGTGTTATTTTCCGGGTTTGTATTTTCAGGGAGCGTTTCCTGGGGGATTTCTTTTAGGTTTCCCAAACAAATGCTCTTTACTGTTTTAACCAGTAAATCTGCTCCTATCATTTTCATCCTATCATGCACTTCCCCAGCTGTTTCATTTTCCCCTATCGAAAACTTTTCCTGCATTAAAATATTGCCGGTATCAATTGCGTGCTGCAATTTAAAGGTAGTAACGCCAGTTTCCTTTTCTCCATTTATTACCGCCCAGTTAATTGGGGCAGCTCCGCGGTATTGGGGTAATAATGATCCATGAACATTAATAGTACCCATTGCAGGCATATTCCATACCATTTCAGGTAGCATTCGGAATGCGACCACCACCTGAAGATCGGCCTGATAGCTTTTTAAACTTTCTAAAAATTGCGGATCCCTTAATTTTTCAGGTTGAAGTAAAGGCAGTCCATGTTCCAGTGCATATTGTTTAACCGCACTTACAGTTAGTTTCATACCTCTGCCTGCTGGTTTATCAGGAGCTGTTACTACTGCGGCTATGGTACAGCCAGATTGTACAAGTGCGTCAAGGGATGCAACTGCAAATTCTGGTGTACCCATGAATATGATCCTGAGCTGGTCAAATGATTTTACGTTATCCATCATGCTGCAAATGTAACAGTAGCTACTTTTTAAAAACAAGTTTATAACTGGTTTTCGCCATTTTCGTGAGCGAGGACCAAGGCCTTTCACATTATTAATCAAGAGTGCTAAAATTAAGCTCTTCTAATATGCATGCTCATTATGCCTTAATTTTGCAGAATGCAGAAAATATTGGTTATTCAAACTGCTTTTATTGGGGACGTTGTACTCGCCACAGGAATAATTGAAAATCTACATAGTACTTATCCTGATGCCCGGATTGATTTTCTGGTTCGCAAAGGAAATGAATCACTTTTCATCAACCATCCTTTTTTGAACGAAGTACTGGTTTGGAATAAAAGAAAATGGAAATACCCACATCTTTTACAATTGTTATTTCGAATCAGGAAAACCCACTACGAAATCATCATCAATGTACAGCGTTTTGCTGCTACCGGATTCCTAACTGTTTTGTCTGGTGCTAAGGAGACAATTGGTTTTGATAAGAATCCATTTAGCAGGTGGTTTACAAAAAAAATAATTCACCAGATCAGTCAAGTTAACCATGTGTTACATGAAATTGAAAGAAATCATCTACTGATCAGCGAATTGACTGGAACCGAAGCAGCCAGACCGCGTTTATATCCATCCCAAAAAAATCATGATAAAGTACAACAATTTAAGACAACCCCTTATATATGTGTTGCCCCGGCTTCAGTATGGTTTACTAAACAATTTCCACCAGATAAATGGATCAGCTTTATCCATGAATTACCCGAAAATATAACGGTATATCTTTTAGGGGGGCCAGCTGATTATGACCTTTGTGAAGAAATCGGAACACAATGTTCTCATTTAAAAGTAGTCAATCTGTCGGGGAAACTTAATTTTCTGGAATCAGCGGCATTGATGCAAGATGCAATTATGAATTTTGTCAATGACTCTGCACCAATGCATTTCGCATCAGCTGTCAATGCCCCAGTCACTGCGATCTATTGCAGCACACTACCTTCATTTGGTTTTGGTCCTTTAAGCGAAAAGAGCTTTATAGTAGAAATAATAGATGAACTGGCTTGCAGACCCTGTGGGTTGCATGGAAAAAATGCCTGTCCGGAAAGTCACTTTAAATGTGCCAATGGAATTAGGAATGATCAGTTACTAAGGGCTTTGCAATAAGAATACCATTCATCTGTGTACTTTTAAATATCCTGCCCCAAGGAGGCTGAACTGCTGAAGTGCTGCGTATATTTGCAGATACATGCAGATTGAATATTCTGAAAAAGAGCGGGACATTTTCCTAAAAGTGGCAGATGCTGCTGATGAGCTTGGGGTAGAAGCCTATGTAATAGGAGGGTTTGTCCGGGATAAGATCATCGGTCGTTCAACCAGTGATGCAGATATCGTTTGTTTGGGTGATGGAATAACCCTTGCACATGCAGTTGCCGAAAAGTTTAAGCCTAAACCTGCAGTTGCGTTCTTCAAAAATTTTGGAACAGCTCAAATTAAAGTTTCCGGACTGGAGATCGAGTTTGTAGGCGCTAGAAAAGAAAGTTATGCATTTGATAGCAGGAAGCCGGAGGTATTGCCCGGATCGCTGGAAGAAGACCAAAATAGACGTGATTTTACAATAAATGCATTGGCAGTCTGTTTGAATAAAAATAGATTTGGCACACTGATCGATCCATTCAGCGGGTTACATGATATTGACCATCATATTATACAAACACCACTTGACCCCCTTCAGACCTTTAGTGATGATCCCCTTCGAATGATGCGTGCCATCAGATTTGCTAGTCAATTGGACTTTTCTATCGCCGATCATACATTTAAAGCGATCAGGGAAAGTGCACACCGGATAAAGATCGTATCTCAGGAAAGGATCACAGATGAATTGAATAAGATCATGCTGAGCAGGGAACCAGGCACAGGTCTTGACCTACTGAGCAGGAGTGGTTTGATGGATATTATCTTTCCTCAGATGATGTTACTGCATGGTGCCGAATATGTAGATGGAATGGGGCATAAGGACAATTTTTACCATACCCTGCAGGTAATTGACAATATTGCTGTTCATACTTCTGATCTTTGGTTAAGATGGGCGGCCTTGTTGCATGATATTGGTAAACCGGCCACCAAAAGGTTTGAAGAAGGACATGGATGGACCTTTCACGGACATGAAGTGGTAGGAGCCAGAATGGTTCCTAAAATATTTGGGAAACTTAAACTACCCATGAATGAAAAGATGCGCTTTGTACAAAAGCTCGTTGAACTGCACCTGCGACCAATCAGCTTGACCAAAGAAAATATCACAGACAGTGCTATCAGGCGGCTGCTTTTTGATGCCGGTGAGGATATTGATGCTCTAATGATGTTATGTGAAGCCGACATCACAAGCAAGAATAAACAGAAAGTGAAACGCTATCTTCAGAATTTTGAGCTGGTTCGTCAAAGAATGAAAGAAGTAGAAGCGAGTGACCATTTGCGAAATTGGCAACCTCCTATATCCGGAGAACTGATCATGGAGACATTTGGTCTGGCACCCGGCAGAAATGTTGGGATCATTAAAATCGCGATCAGGGAAGCTATTCTGGACGGTATCATTCCTGGAACGTATGAAGCTGCGTTTGAATTTATGCTTCAAAAAGCAGCAGAACTTAACTTAATGCCTGTTTAAATTGTTTTTCGTTTCTTTGACCTTATTAAGGCAACTGAAATGAATGCTTTTTAATTAGAAGTAATATCACATCGAAAACTATAACGCGTAATGGCTATTTTAAAATTCAGGATTTATCTGGAAGAAGATGATGCAGTATACAGGGATATTGTGATTAAACATAAACAAACATTTGCAGACCTTCATTATACCATATTGAAGGCTTACGATTTCGATTCCAAACATCAGGCAACATTTTACAGGAGTAATGATAACTGGCAACTGGGAAGAGAGATCAGTTTCGAAAAATATGATAAAAAATATGTGGCAGAGCCACTGATTATGAGTGAAACGACAATTGGCAGTGAAATACATGATACCAATCAAAAATTTGTTTATACTTATGATTTTGCAAAAGGGTGGACTTTCCTTATTGAACTGATAAATGTGAGTAAGGATGAAAGTGCTAAAACGGTTTATCCTTCAATTTCACGTAAAGAAGGGATAGGGCCACAGCAATATGGCACGAGAAGTTTACTGGGTGATAAATTCGCAGAGATTGAAGAAAAATATGACCTAAAAGAAGCGGCCATTGGATTTGGTGAAGAAGGAGAAGATGGATCAGAAGAATCCGGAGATGAGGAAAGTGAAGATGCTTTTGGTGAGGATGAAAACCAGGAAGAGCTATAATGTATGAATTGTTTGCCGTCTCTGAACCTGAATATTTGACTGAATATTAATTTGCTACCTGGAACGTAAGACCATCATAATTATAGTTGGCCCCACAGCAGTAGGGAAAACGGCCCTTGCGGTTCGTACTGCTCAAAAATTAAAATCAGCTATTATTTCTGCAGATAGCAGGCAATGTTTTAAAGAACTTAATATCGGTGTTGCCAAACCAAGCCCAGATGAACTGGATGCGGTACCTCATTATTTTATCAATTCTCATGGTATAACGGAAGAAGTTAATGCTGCTGTCTTTGAACAATATGCATTAACCACTGCTAATAATTTATTCCAGCATCATCACCAATTGGTTATGACAGGTGGTACAGGTTTATATATCAAAGCGTTTTGTGAAGGTATTGATCATATACCTGCTATCCCAGAACAGGTAAGGGCTGCAATTCAGGAATCGTACAAAAACAATGGATTGGAATGGCTGCAGGAACAAATAAAAGTACGGGATAGAGGATACTGGATGCAGGCTGAACAACAAAATCCACAGCGTTTGATGAGGGCATTGGAAGTGTTGACCTTTACTGGAAATTCAATCAATACCTATTTTGGTATACAGAAAGCAAAAAGGTCTTTTCATATCAGAAAGATCGGACTCGAATTACCCAGAGCAGAATTATATGAAAGGATCAATAAAAGGGTAGATATGATGATTCAGGATGGTCTGATAGATGAAGTGGTCTCTTTAATGCCCTTTCGTTCCCTCAATGCCCTGCAGACTGTAGGTTATAAAGAAATATTTGATTACCTGGATGGTAAAACTTCATTGGACTTTGCAATAGATGAGATCAGGAAAAACACACGTCATTATGCCAAACGTCAAATGACTTGGTTCAAAAAAGATAACTCCATTGAATGGATACATCCCAATCAAACTCTTGACCTGATGTCTTAATAAGCCTAAAAGATCAGCTTTGCTTCAAGAACATTTATATTAAATCAAGCTTACTAGTTTTTACGTCCTCTGCTCATATTTCCGGATCCTGAAGAAAAAGAAGAACCGATTCTGGATGAAGATGTAGCGGAAGGTCTGTTCCAGTTAGAGGAAGAAACTGGTTTAACAATATTACTGCCAGATGACTTGCTAGCTGCATTTGATCCCTTCAAGTAAAAAGGGCTGGAATTGGTTTTTCCCGAAGAGGCCAGTGTCCTCAATCCTACAGCAGGGATATAGTTTTTTGCTACAGCAACTGAACCTATCATAAAGCCTGGTCTGGCTGCATAAAAATCATAATAAGAACTACCCATATAATACATTGGGTACATGCCATACATCATAAAGGGATTATAAAACAAACTGCCAAATCCCATACCCATCAAACTATACGAACTATAGGGATTGTAATACATGCTATATGGGTTATAAAAACCATTGCTGTAAATATAATTTGCATTATTCCAGTAATTATAATCATCCAGTGAACTCCAGTAGGTACTATTCTGGACTTTCATTTGCAGGTACTCATCATCACTGCTGCTTACATATTCCTGGTAATTATCCTGACTGTTAACGGCATTTTTTGTTGCTGTCACATCAGAAGCATACATATCATCTGATGTTATTGGTTTGGATGCTGTGGTATGTGTACCCGCACAGCTGACCATAACAATAGAAAAGATACTAATACTTAAAATATATGATTTCATGTGTACTTTTTTGAGCGTATACTTAATATGAAGTTACCTACATTTGCGAGGTTTAACAAAATATATTTAAAGTCGCGCAAATAGTTTGCCATTCAGGCGAAAACGTTGATGGAGTTGTTAAAAAAGTGCAATATTAATTATGAGTAAGGAAATTACATCAAGGGAACAGGATTATTCCCAGTGGTACAATGACATTGTTATCAAAGCTAGTCTTGCTGATTACAGTGCAGTAAGGGGATGTATGGTCATTAAACCATACGGTTTTGCCCTTTGGGAAAATATGCGTGATGTTCTGGACCGCAAGTTTAAAGATACCGGACATGTAAATGCCTATTTTCCATTGTTTGTACCCAAGAGTTTGTTTGAAGCGGAAGAAAAGAATGCAGAAGGTTTTGCCAAAGAATGTGCAGTGGTAACCCATTACCGACTAAAAGCAGACCCCGATCATAAAGGCAAACTGATCGTGGACCCTGAAGCCAAATTGGAAGAAGAACTTGTGGTAAGACCTACCAGTGAAGCCATCATCTGGAATACTTATAAAGGCTGGATTCAGTCATACCGGGATCTTCCCCTGCTTATTAACCAATGGGCAAATGTCGTAAGATGGGAAATGCGTACCCGTTTATTCCTGAGAACTGCAGAGTTTCTTTGGCAGGAAGGTCATACAGCACATGCCACCAAAAAGGAAGCTGTAGCAGAAGCACAACTGATGCTGGAAGTTTATGCAGATTTTGCAGAAAACTGGATGGCACTTCCTGTTATTAAGGGCACCAAAACCCCTAATGAACGTTTTGCCGGTGCTGAAGATACTTACTGCATTGAAGCACTCATGCAGGATGGTAAAGCATTACAGGCTGGTACATCCCATTTTTTGGGACAAAATTTTGCAAAAGCCTTTGATGTTAAATTTAGTGATAAAGAAAATAAACTGGAATATGTATGGGCTACCAGCTGGGGAGTAAGTACCCGATTAATAGGTGCCCTCGTAATGGCGCATAGTGACGATGATGGACTGATTCTTCCTCCTAAAATTGCACCATTGCAGGTAGTGATCGTTCCCATTTTCAAAGGGGAAGAACAGAAAGCCAGACTGGATGAAAAAGTGAATGAAATAATAAGCGGACTGAGGGCTGCTGGTGTTTCTGTAAAATATGATGATTCTGAAAACACACGTCCGGGCTGGAAGTTTGCCCAATATGAATTACAGGGTGTACCTGTAAGGCTAGCCCTTGGCGCAAGAGACCTGGATAACAATGTAGTGGAAGTTGCCAGAAGGGATACCAAAGAAAAGTCAAGTGTGAGTCTGGATGGTATAACTGATTATATTACCAGGTTGCTGGATGATATCCAGACCAGTATCTACAATAAGGCCAGGGCCTATCGCGATGAACATATCACCAAAGTGGATAACTGGAATGATTTTGTAAAGTTGCTGGATGAAAAAGGGGGATTTGTGTCTGCACATTGGGACGGGACTGGTGAAACGGAAGAGAAAATAAAAGAACTCACCAAGGCTACGATCCGTTGTATCCCATTGAATAATGAACCTGAAGCCGGTGCTTGTATCCTTACTGGTAAGCCTTCATTACAAAGAGTCCTGTTCGCAAGGGCTTATTAACAGGTTTTCTAATAAGAGATGAGACAAAAAGAGATTAATCCTTTACTGCAACCTTATCTGGAAGGTAAGGTGTTGCTTTTTGATAAACCACTTCACTGGACTTCTTTCGACTTAGTCAGAAAAGTGAGGTACCTTACGAGAGTAACGAAAGTTGGTCACGCAGGTACCCTTGACCCCCTTGCCACAGGTATGCTTATTGTATGTACCGGTAAGTATACTAAGCGGATCAATGAGTTTATGGGTATGGAAAAGGAATATACCGGTAGTTTTACAATTGGTGCAACCACACCCACTTTTGATCTGGAAAGTGCTCCGGAAAATCAATTGCCCTGGGAACATATAACAGAGAAGTTGCTAGTAGAAACAACTTTGCCCTTTACCGGTGATATCCTCCAGATGCCCCCACAACATTCTGCCATTAAAAAAGATGGTAAGCCATTGTATTTGTCTGCAAGACAAGGTATTGAAGTGGTAGTTGAACCAAGACCTGTAACAATCAAATCTTTTCTTATTACCAGCATCGCTTTACCAATTGTACATTTTAAAGTGGTTTGTTCAACCGGAACTTATATCAGAAGTCTGGCTAATGATTTTGGTAAAGCACTGGGAACTGGTGCCTATCTCAGCAGCCTTTGCAGAAGCAGGATCGGTGATTTTGAATTGAAAGATGCTATATCTATCAGTAGTTTTGAAGCATCAATTAAGGAATTACTCAATAATGAAACAGCAGCTGTTCAAGAAACGAAAGAATCTTAATTCATTCCGTTTCAATGGGCATTCCATGCTGTTTTAGAAAGCTTAGTTTATCCCAGTATCCTCTCTGAAGAATGATTTTATTATCCCGAATATGAAAGAAACCGCAACCCATTAAACCAAGGGGATCTTTCCATTCTAAAATAACCCATTCACCATCAGTAAGTATTTGTTCAATGATACATACCATTGTTGCAGTGGCAAACTCTTTCTCGAACATTTCTCGTATCGCTGCCTTACCTATAATTGGTAGTTGCACAACCTGATGATTGATAGCATTGTCTGCATAGAATTCCATTAGCCGATCTAAATTGGCTTCATTAAAAGCAGCAACCCACTGTTCTATCATTTTTTTAGGATCCATAAACTGTTTTCAAATTTATCTACTGATTGACCTCAAGGCTACAATGCCGGGCATTAGCGTAAAATAAATACAGACCCTGATAAAGCTGGCAAATTATCTCCATTCAGTTGAATAATATAGTAATAGGTTCCAAAGGGTAGGGGATAGCCATTATAGGTGCCATCCCATATTTTTTGATTTCCCCTGGTCTCAAAT
>Ga0364874_10430_pt1 | contig 23077 bp, 23 predicted proteins | sample ExccelAu500001D4_2_FD_206922 | JGI IMG/M metagenome (GOLD analysis project Ga0364874, IMG submission 206922) | Enriched cells from Trout Bog Lake Hypolimnion, Wisconsin, USA - BchlTB.Aug07.5000.01.D4 | ecosystem: Environmental > Aquatic > Freshwater > Lake > Hypolimnion/Profundal zone | place... | reverse complement strand
ATAAAGCGGATTGTGTAGTACGGCGTAAATATAATCAAAAATATCTCGTTTTTCTATAGTTTCATTGTCATAGTGAGAACGAAATTTATTCAGCGACCAGTCTGTAATATTTTCGTGGCGATCACCCTCTTTGTCATATACAAAAAATGGAAGACATTCAGCGCCAGAGGCAGAACCTACCAAATGCAAATCACCCAATGTTGTTGACGCAAAAGCCATAAATGGTTTTTGCGATCCTGGATTGGTGAACCAGATCGTCAGGTTTTCTCTTTGTCCTGAATCACCATATATGGACGGTATCTGATAGCGCATCTCATTTAAGTTTTTGTCGAAATAGAGATATTTTGTACAAAATGGCCGGTATGCTGCTTCTATTATCTTGGCTGAATCATATGTGTAGCGTTTACTATTTTGGAGGTCTTTTTTAACCGCTCGCGTCCATTTGATTGGTAATTTATCACAAATTTTCTTATCTAATTTATTATGATAAGCATCAATTAAATATCTGACTTTTCTAGAAACTTCACCTTTTGTGTACCCATAAACCCATTCATCACGATTTGTTACTACTCCAAGTGAGAATGCTTTAAATATAGTTTTTTCTGTTTTGCCAGATTTCCCAGTTTTACTTGCAACTGGCAACCAGTCCGACCAGTCATGTTTAGCCTGATTTATCCAATCGCCTCTTGTATTTGAAATAATTCTGGTGAAATCGCCAGCTTTCGAAATTTGACGCAAATTAGTAGATGCAAGCCACCGAAGTTTTTCTTTGCCTGACAAAAGTGCGGGTGTGGCGATGTATCGAATATCGCAACCTGTTCTTTTCGGGTTCCTAATCAAAAACACAATGGCGACACCTGTCATGATCCCAAAGATATTTCCGCCCTGGTCGCCCTTTATACCGTCCATTTGACGGACGTTGCCCAGTAAATCGACTATCCAAATTTCCTGAAATTCTTCGGCTACTACTTTGCGAAACCCGTCAGCTTGCCTGGAATCCAGGTATGAGCGATTGGTGATAAATCCAATGACGCCTTCATCCCCTATGCGATCAGATGCCCACCGGAAGAACCGGATGTATGGGTCGTACATTTTGGTCTTTTGGGCGCTGCTGGCTGCTATATAAGTTTCTTTGATACGCTTATCAGCCATGACTGCGACATCATTTTTGTTGTTGTCGTTTTCGTTTTTTTGGTTGGCGTTGTAAGGGGGATTTCCAACAATAACGGGTATTTTGCGAGCGTTTTGCGCCAAAATTCGCTCATGATTTTCATCTGTCATGCCTCCAAGTAAATCGTATTGCGCCCCTTGGTGGCGTTGCTCGAATCCCCAGTTATCCAATGTATTAACGAAGCAGGCACCTTTGAAATCAGTCCATGTGCCTGTCGCCTCGTACAGTGTTTGCTCAATATTCAAGCACGCAATGTAGTAAGGCAAAATTGAAATTTCATTGGCATGGATTTCTGTTGCAAATTTTCGAATTAGGGCTTTTCTGTCGCCACGGATGTAATCAATCAGGTCTACAACAAAGGTTCCAGTGCCCGTGCAGGGATCAAGGATGTCTACGCCTGGATCGGCCAAGCGACGACCAAAGTGTTCTTGCGTCAGCCAATCACACCCCTCAATGATGAAACGCACGGCCTCGTTGGGGGTGTAGATCACGCCAAGCTTATCGGCATCTTTGGGGTTATAGGCGGCATAAAAGTCCTCGTAAACCTCCTTGAGAAACGATTGCTTATCCGCAGGTGTTACGGCATTGGCAGCGACCCTGCGAATGGCGGCAAAGTATGGCTCAAGCCTCGAAAGTAGGCTTGCCCGAGTTTCACCCCGTAAAAATATTAATTCCAAATCTGTGATGGCCCGCGCCAAATGATTACCTTGGTGAAACATCGCTGACGGAAATATTGCCAAGAACGTTTGTTCAGTTAATACATGCTGTATTAACATCTCATCAATGTGCTTAATAGTGACTCGTGTACCAATAGCACGCTGGCATAGCTCAAGAAAGGCTGTTGCCTTTATTTTGAATTCAGGATTGTTTTTGTAAGCGTCAGAAAGCATCTTTGTTAATGCGGCAGACACGCCTGGCAACTCATGGAGAAACTTATCTTTTGCCTCTCTGAAATTTTCTACTTCGCGAGATACATAACTAAAAAATGTATCTAGTAACTTTTCTAAGTTCTTATCGTCAGACAAAGAAATACGAAGAACTTCAATTCCATGCTGGAAGAGCACGGCAGTGATTGTGTCCTCAAAAATAATATTGTCTGTTGGATACCCGATAGCAATCTTTTTTTCTATTTCCTTGTCCAAATCATCTTTGGAGTCTTTTGCTTCCCACCAGCCATGAACCAACCGGATACGATCCATCAACACGCCATCAGCGCGTAATGTCGTATTTCCACCATTTGATTTAAACGCGTATTGTTGAGAAAAAATGAGGCCGCATTCAGCGCCGTAAACTTTTAGAAGACCAGCGAACGCTTGAGATACAGCGCCTTCGTTGTCTGCACCCGTAATTCGACGTAAATCGTCGAGGTCGCGTCTGTAATCTTGAATGAAGCTCATTTTTATTCTCCCAATCTCAATGTTTTGCAATCAATCGCTTCGAGGCACTGCATCATAAAAACAGCAGTGAATTTGCCTCTGCTTATCTTGTTGGCGATATTTTCAGGCGTCTCCGCAACACCCAAAGCAGACAACTTTTCAACAAGCTCTGGGTAAGTAACGTTTCGGCGCTTTAGTTCAGCCTTGAGTAGGCCTTTAACCTTACTTTCCCAGTTTTTATCATCAGCCATGTGAATTCCTTGAAATATGAACATCATCATACACGATGTATTCATACCTTCTAAGGCAAATTTAGTGTATCATAAGAGATATATAAATATCGCAAACGATTACATCATGTCTCAACATTTCCTGCTCTCCGCCAAAGCCCGCACCCTTTCGGTACGCCGGGTCTTCGAGATGAACGAGGAACAGGCCTTCAAGGTGTTCAAGAAAGTACGCTGGGGAGATAGCAAGGAAGTGACCTGCCCGATGTGCGGCGTGATCCGTGAGCACTATTTCATTGCCACCCGCCGCCAATGGCGCTGCAAGGACTGCAAGCACACGTTCAGCGTCACGTCCGGCACCATCTTTGCCTTTCACAAGCTGTCGCTGAAAATGTACCTGGCTGCGATTGCGATCTACACCAATGCGGTCAAGGGGATTTCAGCGCTGCAAATGGGTCGCGATCTGGATGTTCAGTACAAGACCGCATTCGTCCTCACCCATAAAATCCGCGAATCGCTGATGGCGCAACGCGATGAATCCCCTTTGTCCGGTGAGATTCACATGGACGGTGCCTACGTCAATGGTCACGTTCGTCCAAAAAACAAAAAAGAGGATCGGGTTGACCGTAAGCGCGCCATAAACCACAGCCTTGTTGCCAACGGTTAAAACGTAAGCGCGCCATAAACCACAGCCTTGTTGCCAACGGTTAAAACAGACAAGCTCAATCCATCTACAAATCAGATGGAGAGATGAGCATGAAGGACGCCCGCAACTATTGGTCAAACCACCTAGCGGCAATCAAAACCCAGGCTGACAGTACCAGCGCCTATGCCAGGAAGCACAAGCTGTCACTGGCGAGCCTTTATTACTGGCAGCGCAAACTGCAGTTGGAGACGGCGCCGCGTTCGGTGGCGGTGATGACGGGCGCACTCAAACCCCAAAGCAAATTTGTTGCCCTGCGAGTCAACGATGTGCGCGAGATGTCGCCGCCGACTTGGTGCTGTACCTTGGTGTTGCCTGGTGGCATGCGTCTGGAGATGACGGCACTGCCGGATCCGCAGTGGCTGGTCTCGGTAGGTCGCGCCAATCAAGTGGTGCGCTGATGCACCCAGGCTGCACCCTCGATCAGGTTTACCTGTGTCGCGAGCCAATTGATTTCAGAAAGGGCATCGACGGTCTATCTGTGTTCGTTGAGCTCGAACTGGGCCTGAGCCCATTTGCCAGCGCCCTGTACGTTTTTACCAATCGGCAGCGAAACAAGATCAAGGCGCTGTATTGGCACCGCAATGGTTTTTGCCTGTGGCAAAAGCGCCTAGAGCGTGACAAGTTTGCCTGGCCAAAGGACGCAAACGAGGTCACCAGAAGCATCAGTTTGCAGGAGTTCGGGTGGCTGCTCGAAGGCTTCGATTTATGGAAAAATATACCTCACAAAACGCTGCGTTTCGGGTCTGTTTCATAGGGGGGTCGGGTAAAATTTGGCATGTCATTTGATGCCCTTAAAACACCTGATTCTCCTCTGGAGAAGGCGTTTGAAGAGGCTGTCAAAACGTTCCGTTTGCCGAGCGTTTTGCCTCACGAAATTGGAGCTTTGCAAAAGCTTCTTATGGACCAGCAAAAGGTCGTACAAGCGTTGCGTAAAGAAGCCCACATAGCGCATCAAGAAGTGCGGGCAGCACAGGAACAAATCCAAACGGCTCGCCAGTCAGCGCAAGAGCAAATCCAAGCGGCCCATCAGGAAGTGGCCTCAATACGCGCAGAAGCGCAGGCCGTTCGCGATGAGGCCCACGCCTACATCATTCGCATGCTCGAGCAGGCCACACTGGCTCGCCAACGCATGTTCGGCGCAAGCTCCGAACAGTCGTCCGCTCAGAGCCGCCTGTTTGACGAAGCCGAAGTTCTGGCCCTTGCCAGTGCCGAGGCACAAGACACGGCCCCCATTGCCCCAGAAGACACCCAGGGCACATCTGCCGCTACCGACGCCACCAAGCCCGCCTCCAAACGTGCACGCGGCAAGCGCGCTCCCCTGGCTGCGGGCCTGCCCCGCGTAGATGTCCTGCACGATGTGCCTGAAGCTGATCGCACTTGCCCTTGTGGCACCCCCATGGTTCTGATCGGCCAGGACATCAGCGAGCAACTCGATATCGTGCCCATGCAGGTGCGCGTGATTCGCAATATCCGCAACCGGTATGGTTGCCCCGGCAGCAAGCATGCGCCCGTGACAGCCCCTCTGCCACCTCAGCCCCTTCCCAAAAGCAATGCCAGTGCGGATTTCCTGGCCATGCTGTACACAGTCAAGTTTGTGGACGGCATGCCGCTTACACGCTTTGGTCGGGTCCTGGAGCGCCACAACGCACCGGTACCCAGCCAAACCCTGGCACGCTGGGTCATTGCCGGTAGTAAATTGTTGCAACCCCTGCACAACCTGATGCGTGACATCCTGCTGGACTGCTCCCTGATCTATATGGATGAGACGGTGGTGCAGGTACTCAAGGAGCCCGGCAGAATACCCACATCCAACAGCTACATGTGGGTGCAAGCCGGAGGGCCACCGGACAAGCCAGTGGTTTTGTTTGACTACGATCCAAGCCGTAGTGCCAAGGTTCCTACACGTCTGCTGGAGGGGTTCGCAGGCTATTTGATGACCGACGGGTACGGTGGTTACAACGACATTGCGAAAACTACCGGGATTGAGCGGTTGGCTTGCTGGGCCCATGTGCGTCGTCGCTTCGTTGATGCCGTGCGCGTGCAGCCCAAAGGGAAACGCGGCAAGGCCGATGACGCAGTCTTGCTCATTGGTAAGTTGTACCGTATTGAGCGGGAGTTCAAGGACGCCTCGCCTGAGGAGCGCCATGCTGCACGCCAGAGTCAAAGCGTGAAAGCACTCGCAGACATTCATGCCTGGATGATCAAAACTGTGCCGCTGGTTACACCCAAGAGCGCCCTGGGAACCGCCTTGGCGTACATGCAGAACTTGTGGCCCCTGCTTACGCGTTACACCGAGCGCCATGACCTGCCCGTTGATAACAACAAAGCAGAGAACAGCATCCGTCCATTTGTTATCGGCAGAAGGTCGTGGCTGTTCAGTGACACACCTGCCGGCGCACACTCCAGCGCCGTCATCTATTCCTTGGTGGAAACGGCCAAGGCAAATGGCGTGGAACCATATGCCTGGCTGCGCCGGGTACTACGCGAATTACCAGCTGCAAAGACGGTTGAAGAAGTTGAAGCTCTTCTGCCTTGGAACCTGCGTCTACCAGAAATATCGCCAATTCCGCTTCCCTGACTATCTGGGGTTAATGGCGCGCTTACGGTTGACCGCCGCCTGGTGGTGAATCAGCGGCCCAACAAACGCTGCGTGTTCGTGATGCGTCAGAAAGTCAATGTGATTGGCGACACGATCCGGGGTGCCAACAAAACTATCTCATTCGTGATCAAGGCCGAGAATCAAGCCGATGTGAACAAGCTGGCCGAAGCCTTTGTGGAAAAGGGTTCCGTGATCTGCGCTGACGAAAGTGTGGCCTACGATGGCCTGCACGCCAAGTTCGACACGCGCCGGGTGAATCACTCCATCGAGTACCGCAGTGATGCCGGGGTGACGAACAACATGGCCGAATCCTACTTCTCACGCTTTCGCCGCATGCAGTACGGCCAGTGCCACAAGTTCGGCAATCTCTATCTGGCGAACTATGCCAACGAAGCGGCTTACCGCGAAGACACCCGGCGCATGAGCAATGGAGATATTTTTGATGACATTTCAGAAAAATGCGCGACCACTCCAACCTCGCGGGACTGGTGTGGCTACTGGCAGGGCAACAAGCGCAATGCCGAGCGGCTGGCCGCTTGAATCGCTCAGATGATTTTCCATTTCATAACACCCGCGCCATTGTCAATCTCCGTGACGATGTGGCGGGCCTCCAGCCGGTGGATCACGGCGAACACATTTTTCTGTATCCGGGCAGTGATGGCATCCGTGGCTTCGATGCCTTTAAGCGCCAGTAGCTGCGCGGTGATTTCAAGACTGTTGAGCGGCCTCCCGGCCTCACGCATCACATCCAGCGTCATGCGCTGCGCTTCCCCTTTGACGAAATACTGATTGCGCTTGTTCGTGCGCTTGGCTTTGATCGTGCGCAGGTCATACGCGGGTGCAAACAGCTTGATACTGCCGTCCAGGTGCGACAATGATTCCTGCAATCGGGTTATTTCTGCCTGGCACGAGATAATTCGACCAGCAACTTCGGAACGTTTGGATACCAGGCCGGATACGACCAGTGACTCTGCCATCTTGACTCCCTTGAAACGATGTTTTACGAGGGAGATTGTCCGGTTTTAGCTGGGAAAAAGCTTTGTGCGATTGCTACATAATTCCGATTGCTTCGCGGTCCTGAGAAAATTCGTGCCGGAATTCCTCGATTTTTTCTCTGAACCAGTACATGGTGTCTCGCAAAGACTGCAGGCGATAGCGTGTTCTACTGGAAATTGTGGTTCTCTCTGGACTGTTCATTGGTTTCCTTTCTCCGCCGATTTGCATCCCTCAAGTCAGGAATGACGTCTTCGATTTTGTCGTGCACTTACGCATTGGACTGATTCGCCAAGTATTTCAAAACATGCGTTGAAATGCGTCGCACATTTGCGATGGGAATTCCAACGGCGATTTCTCCAAGCGACATATATTGACGTACTGCTAGAGACAATGCATTGCATGAGCAGCCATCCCCATTCAAGTGCAAATGAATTGGCGACCCCATCTGGCAGACAGCTTTCCCTGTTTCCGCTGGACCCGTGGGGCGCCGAGAACGCTGTAGCAGTTCTTGAGCGTCCTTTTCCCGGTATTGCCCGCGCCATGCTTGGGCCATTGGTGCTTGGCGACACGCAGCAACCGATGGACGGCAAGCTTCGCTGCGTGGCGGTCGCGGAGGGCGGTGCAGTGGCGGCATCCGTTTGGGTCAACCTGGCGCATCTCGATTTGCCAGCGGCTCTGTGGACAGCAGTGCTAGAGCAACTTAATGCGGCGCGTCAACTGCCAACACCGGCCACCTCTACGACCTGGACAGCGACTCCAAATGACTGCGTCAAAGCCTGGACCGATCCTCTTTTCTGGATTCCTGCACCAAGTCAGGGTGACCCTGTCCCCCGCGCAGTGCATGCCCTGTCCAAAATGCTTGCCAGGCAGACCCTGCGCGCGCAAGTGTTGCTGACTCGCTGGGACCTGGCGCGTATCGAGACACAGGCGCAGGAAATGGTTGCAGAACAAATTGTTTGTGGTGTGCATCAGCTTCTAGGTGCTTTGTATTCCGGCTTGTGCGCGGTGCTCATTGCCCGGCCCCGGCTCAGCATTTCTGTGGCGCTGAAGCTACTCGCATTGGCTTCACGGCATAGCTCGGTAGCGGTCGGTTATGCGCTGCAGGCCTTGAGAACTGAGTCGTTTGGCTTGATTCATCTGATCGCCAGCGGTGAGCCGGAACATGAAGCGCGGGAAGTGCGCGAGGCCATTTTTAGCGGTCGTAGTTTGCCTGGCGCACTGAGCGAGTTTGGCGTTGCCAAGGCGGTGCACCGTGAAACCATTCGCAAGCCTGTGCGAGCTTATGAACCTGTGTTGCGCTGGTGCGATATTCCCATCGCCGGGCAGGACTGGCTCACCGCCATGCGGCTGGCCTCGTTCTTGCCACAACCGAGCAAGTCAAACTGGTCTGAATTCAGCCGTTTGGTGGAGCTGATTCTTGGGCTCAATATTCAACCCACCGAAACGGCGGAAGACGTGTTGAAGTGGTGCATCCAGGTCAACTACGTCAACAGTTGTGATCGACTGGCCCAATTGCTGGACCAAGCCAGAGCGATGTGCGCTGCAACCAAGGGTTGGACCAGCCTAGACCTGCCACTGAACGATGCGATTGCGTTAGCCGTTGCAATGCAACAGGCGCAGACACGAAGAACCATGTTTGGTGGGGACTATCCTGGGAAAATTGATGTGGGCAATCTTTACCTACTTGCATTGGTGGCGGCACAAGTCTCCGGGATGCCCGCACTGCACATCTTGCAACCTCTATTCAACTTCCAACCCGGTGTTCCCACTACATTCCAGATGCCGGACGGCAGTACCGTCTTTGCACTGAACTCCATAGCGATTGCGGTGGCCCACGGTGAAGACTGCATGAGCTGCCTAGCAGATGCACGCACTGTGGTGCGTTACGTCGCAGAGGGCACCGCCTTGTATGGAGTGCGCTCGGACATGGGCGCCATCGGCACGATTGCGCTGCGCTTCGACTGCACGGAGGAAAGTCCAATGGTCCAAGTGCAGGAGGTGCGCGGTGCAAAAGGCACGGGATCAATGTTTGAGCTCTACCATTTGGCCCGGCACCTTGCCGACGCATGCAACCAACCGCATGAAGTTGAAGCGTGGATCGCGCATGAAGGTGAATGTGCACGGTGGCGCAACTTGGCCACAAGTGCTGTATAGCTGCTATTGGGGGTCCGTCACGGATAACACGATGACCGAAAAGTCATCGGTGCCACCGGCACGGCGTGAGGCCTTGCAGGCATTCAGCAGCCCATCGACGGAGTGGTCTTTGCCGAGCAATGCTGCAATCTGTGCATCCGACAGCACTTCGTTCAGCCCGTCACTGCATAGCACCAGCCGCTCACCCGGTTGTAGTGTGTGGGTGATAACGTTTACCTTGAACTCGTCGCACTCCGCGTCTGCGATGAACTGGGACGTGAGACCGCGCAGGAAGCTTGCAGCATTTTCAGATTGCTCCTGTGTGATTTCACCCTCGTCAATCATGTCGTTGAGCGCACAGTGGTCGCGGGTCAGCAGGCGAATATGCCCGCCTCGGGCATCGGTACTAAGCACGTATGCGCGTGAGTCGCCCACATTGAAGATGGCGGCGGCATTGCCTATCAGGCGCACTCCCACCAAGGTGGATGCCATACCCTCCAGTTCCGGGGTATCGCCTAGCGCCACGTAGTCTTGCTGTACCGCATGTAGCAAAGCCGACAGGGATGCTGTGGCGGAGGTGGAAGCCAGGCGAGACTGCAACAGCTCCAGCAAACGTCGGCTGGCCAAGCGTGGTTGCGTGCTAATGGACACGCCATCGGCGACGGCAAAGTAGCACGGCAAGGTTGTATTGACCTCGCCGTGCTCGCGCACGCGGCCTTGATGCACTTGGTCGTTCATCAAGACGCCGTCTTCGTTGTTGCCTTTACCAGATCCACGTTGGCTGAATGCGGTAAAGGCGATTTGCATCGGTGTGGCGCCAACTTCTAGCGATCGACTATTTAGAACCAAGCCAAATAAAGAACTCGTTGGGCATTTCACCCTCGACGGCTTCCATCGACTTGATATCGACTGTGGAATTGCATGCCATTAATGGGACCTCAATAATGTCAGATTGATCGGACCATTTCATTTTCAGAAATCGGTGCTCGCCCGGATCAAATGCAACTTCAATCACTCGACCATGACCATACAACTTCATGGTCTTCCCAAATTGTTCACGCTTTTTAAGTACAACCAAATCTCCGACGCATATGCGACTGAATCGCTCTACTTGGATTTCGCTTTCGTAATAATCAAAATGGCAAACCCCTTGCTCTTTCCATTCGATGTCGAGTCGATTATTGATATCAGCATCGGGGCAGAATCCCATGAATAGGATATAGGTGTCGTTCGGTGTTGCCACATCAATGGCAGAGATAACTTCCATGGCTTCGTCATCCCCTGCCTTGAATTTGCTCAATGCATTGCTTCGAAGGTCTTGAAGCTCCGTTCGGCTCATTTTTGCCGCGGAGATTTTTTCGAGAATCTTGTCGTACTTCATCGCGTGTGGCCTTGTTGCTCTGCGAGTTCGGAAAACTTCAAATCTGCGTAAAAGCGTTGGTAGAGATTGAACGTTCGCAACTCAATGGCTTTTTGGAACGCAAGTGCTCGCCTTTGGGTCCAGAACTTTGGATCATCAGTTTTTTCGGGTATTGGGCTGCAATCTTTCCAAGCCTGCATTTCATCGGAAAAGCCATCCTTGTTTTCGAAAGTAATGGCGCTATCACGCAATACAACTTGCCCGTCGGCTGTATCAGTGATTCTTAATTTGATTATGGGTGCGGCATCCCCATCGCTGCGGTTTTCACTGCTGTTCCATACACGCACATTGCCAATGGCGTTCCCTAGTCGCCAATGCCCCTGGGTATCTGCGTCTTTAATATTCTCTGCATGAAAATCTATCAAGCGGCTTGTCTTGTCGGTCTTACCGGTCCAATCACCCCAGTGGTTAGCCGGACATATATGATCGAAATCATACGGTGTGTCGTCTTCCACGCCTGGTTGCGCAGGAACTTCTTCGAATTGGCGATAAACATAATCACGCTGCAGCCACAACAATAAGGAGTGGCTATAGCCACCGCGGAGATTCCACCAGCGCTCGTATAATTTGACTGCTTGTTGTTGCCTTATCAGTTCCTGTTCATCAAGGGTTTGATCGGCATGCGCTACAAAGCGGCGCCAACCACGCAAGCCATGAATTGGGCCCGAGGTGTGCACCAGCACAGAATGCACCAACATGATTGGACCACTATCTTCCTTGACAAGACGTATAGGCAAGACCTGCTGCCGCAATAGCGCCTGGGGACTACACATGGGCAATGCAAGCTTTTGCTGTATTAGCCCATGAAATAGAGCGATCTCCGGAAACTCTAAGGATATATCCACGCTGAGCAGCTTGAAACACTCTTTGGTTGCTTTGGTGGCATCCAACACGGAAAGGTGCCAGCACATCAGAAAACGTATAAACGAATGGCGATTGTCTTGCAAGACCCTTTCGAGGGGGCGTGTGGATCTCTGCAGCCAATAAAGAACAACTTCGAGAGCAGAAATTTGTACGAGCGACAATGCGTGCAGTGGCAACCCAATGTCCAGCTCTGAATTGTGTTCGCTTGGTTTATAGCCAATCTCGTTCAGAACCGCATGCAAATTCTTAACAAAAGTGCCGTCGGGCCCAATTTGTTGGTTGAATTCAAGAAAGAAGCGGGACGTCTTTGGGTCTTGCCCTGATGTGCTCTTTTCACCTCTCAATAGGCGGGTGAATTGGGCTTTGTCGAGTTTGGGTTGGTCTTTCTCCGGTTCTAGTTGTGCGGCGACTAAGCGCACCGCCGACATGACCAAGTCAGTGGGTGTGTAAATGGCCGCTATGCGTGGCTTGGTGAGCTGTGTTTCAACAAGGCTATGACATCCAGGGTTGAGGTGCTTCAGGACGGAAAAGACATAGTCTGACGTCTTTAAATCGGTTCCCCCCGTTCCAATGCGTTTGAATAAAATTGCCAGTGGCGGATCTTTTTTTTCATCTGCTTCTTCGGCACGCATCAAGTGCTCAGGTACTTCAATCACAGGAAAGTGCTGCCGTGCCATTCGTTCCAAGCCCTGTGCCAAAGTGTGGATGCGGGGCGAAAGTTCCGAATTTTGGATACATTTTCTTAGGGCACTGATTCGGGTTTTTAGGTGGGAGATGATGGCTTCGCGCAAGGCAGGTTCGTAGTTTCTAAACAATGGGTGCTCTTCATCCTCGAAAAGTCTAGTACGCGCTTCTAACTTCTCTAGAGCGACTGTGGCTTCATTTTCAACATACGCTCGCAGTGTTTTTTCGCCTTCTTGGTGCTTCGTTTCTTCCTTTTCATCGGTGGATAGTGTTTGCCGTCCCTTTCGGTACGCATCGATAAGTAATCGCAAGTCCAAGGCGAACGTGCTGTTCCAGGGACTAATTTCGTCGTCGTGCAGGTAGCGCAATTTCACTGTGCCGGGTTCAGTGATGCGATGGACTGCCATACGGTCTGCATAAGTCGCATTGGCAAGACGACGCTCTGCAAGCGATAGGCGACCAATGGCTTGCCCGCTCGGGCCACCCCGTTGGTAGCCCATTGGGCTGCTTTCGCTTGTGAAGTGCAGGCGCAGCAAGTGGTCGTAGCTATCTCCTTCGCCGAAATCCACCCAAATGCGGCGTTGCATCTGTTGGGCTACTGCGGGCCACGCAATCAGCATCGCCAGCGTTCGTTGTTGGCCGTCAATAAGGGAGAGTCCACCGTTGGCAGGGAGATTGACGAGCTTTCTCGTCAATGGGTGAAAGAATTCCAAGCCGGACGCCGCCGGAATGTGACTGGCCATCAAGCCACCGAATGGCATGCCGCGCAAAATGGTGTCCCACAGGTCTATCACTTGGTGGGGTTTCCAAACGGAGCCGCGTTGAATCATGGGTAGGACAACCGCCAATTGGTCGGCAGTGGTTTCCATGTGGGTGGCCCAATTGAGCCAATCCGTGATTTTCACAACGCGGATGCCTTGGTTAAAGAAGTTGGTGTTGTTTGTCATTGTGTTCAGTAAAGATGCAAAACCAATTTCCCTGCAATCGCCAATATCGACAACGTACCCATGTCATAAGTATTTGACGAGCTCGCCCCGGTTTTCGGCTTTATGCGTCCTCCATCAACCACCCAGGTGTTTGCCATAGACGCACCCGTCTTGGGCTTCAACTCCTTGCCATCCCAAAGCCAAGTATTTGCCATTGCCGCACCAGTTTTAGGCTTAATTTCCCGGCCATCGAATACCCACGTATTTGATGATGAGGCGCCTGTTTTGGGTTTCAACTCGCGCCCATCGCAAACCCAGCCACTTGGAATATTGATCGTCATGCTCATTTATGTCGCTCCATGAGAAAGTGAAAAGTTAATTCTTTGCCGCTCTGTGTGTGATTCCGCTCACCGCATCCCCAAACCCATTCAACCACCGCCCCAATACTTCCGTATCCACCACCGTCGCCGTAATCAAATACCCCTCCGGCAACTCCTTATAAGTCTGGTCCGCAGACAAGGGGCACTCCAAAATGTGCAGCCCATTGGCCTTGTCAATCTGAAAACTCAGCCGGATCATCTTGGGTGGTCCGTCGCCAAAGCCCATGTCGTCATCGAGTTGCCGCAGGTCGAAGTCTTTTGGCCGCGCAAACGTCAAGGTGGATGCCGTGGCCGACTTGATGCGATGCAGCGCCAGGCTGCGGTTATCGTCGTAGCCTTCAAAGCGGCAGGCCAGGTACATGCGCGGACCTTGCTGCACCAGGCCCAGGGGCATGACGCGGTAGATGCTGGCCTTCTTTGCAGCAGCGCTCTGGTAAACCACATCGAGCCATTGGTTGCCGTACAGGGCGTCGCTAACCTCCTGAAACACGTCCGGCATCACCCTGGGCGGCAGAAGCGGCTGGGAGGTGCTGACGACGCGCACTTTTTGCAGCCATTCGCGTTCGTGCAGATCAGGGCTCTTTTCACTGAGTTGGCTGCGGGCTTCTGAAAACAAACCCTCGATTGACTTCATCAGCTTGGCGGGCAGTAGCATGCCGAGTTGCTGCTCGGCCAGTGTCAGCACCAGGCATTCCCGTGGATTCAAGCCGCCTACCGAAAATCCTTTGGCGTTTTCCTTCCACCGGTAGCGGTAGGGCTTGCCGCCATCTTCGCGCTCGATGTCGTGCTTGCCGGATTCGCACAGCGCCTTGAGCCAGCGCTGCACGGCACGCTCTGTGCGCGGTAATTCAGCGGCCTCCAGTCTTTGCACCAGTTCCTGTGTGGAGATGCTGCCGCGTTTCGGAATGAAGCGCAGGATCTCGACGGCAGCCTGCATGGTGTGGAGGGGGTCTTTTTTTGTGGGCATAGGCTTCAGGTTCACAGCGCCAGTTCGGTTCTGCCGGCAAACACCTGCCACAGCCGCACCGTCGCATATGTGTCGAGCTTGCAGTAGGTCAGCAATTGCGTCCGCAGTGCGGCCTTGCGATCGGGGGCGGTCTGAGGGTGGGTGGCTTCCAGATAGGCCTCTTGCGCCATGCCACCGTCCTGCACGCCGTCCAGCGCGTCATAACGCAGGCTGGGCACGACGGCAGGCAAGACCTTCTTCAGGCTCCAGCTTCCGTGCTGGCTGGGGTGGTAGTAGCGCTCACGCGCAATCGGCAGCAAGTCCACAATGCGCGCAATGATTCCGGCCAGCCCATCCACGAGTGCCGCGTCGTGGGCAAAGCGCGCCATCATCTCCTGTATGCGGCCGCTTTCAAAAGCGGCGTTGTAGACGTAGACCGGGCCGCTTCCGCCACAGCTTGCAACCAATGCCCGTGCCAATGGCTCCGTCGGGTCATTGCCGCTCAGGTCCAGGTGTTCGTGGTGCGTCAGCTTTCCTTGGGCATCCAGTGCATGCAGGCTGAACTGAAATACGGCTTGCTGGTATGGCCGCCAACCGGCCCAAAGGGGAACGGCAAACTGGATGCTCTCAAAGTCCAGAAAGTAGGCGGGTAGGCCACGTGCGGCCAGGTCTGCCGAGGCACCTTCAGCATCAAAAAATTCGCTGTTGTTCACAGTGCAGCGCCGCACGCGGCGTTGCTTTTCATTGAGCTGCTCATCGGGCACGTCCCGCAGATCGGTAATGCCCTGGCTGGCCAATGTGTCTAGTGCGGCACTGCCGATGCGTGGCAGCCAGTACAGCGGGAACTCGGCCGGCGGCGCCTCCTGGCTGCGGCAATGGTCATAAAAGCCGCAGGCGTAGGGTGCTTCGCAGTGGTCGCCGGTGGTGATGGCGGGCTCTTGTGGCTGTGCATCCACCTGCTGGGCCTCGGCAATCCAGCCCTGCACTTCCGTGCTGCGGGCAAAGGCTTCTTCAGCAAGCTCGTTCTCCTTGAGCAGGCCCCGGTAGTCGCCATTGCCAGGGTAGGTCCAGCCGTTGTCGATGTGCGCCAATGCAAGGCTGTGCAGCGGCATCCCGCTGCCCCGCGCCACATAGGACTGAATGGCTGCGTCGTCGCGGTAGTAGTCTTTCAAACTGGTGGAAGACTTCACTTCGACCATGCGCCAGGCCTTCTTGCCCTCCACTTGCATTGGCAACAGCACATCGGCAAATGCCAGCGCCCCACCCCATGAGAAGCCGGCTTCAAAAATGGTCTGATCACCGGACAGCAACGCCTGGGTGCGGGCAAAGGCTGCGGCAAAGCCCTCGGTGTTTACGTCGATCAACGCGCCGCATTGCTCAGGGTCATAAATCTGGCGGGCAATGTCGCCCACCTGGTGGCCGATGCGAAAGCTGGTTTCGGTTCCTGCAGAGTCGTCACGCAGCGCGGGGCGATGCAGTTCCAGCCACAGCCGTTTGCGGCACTGGCGCAAGGCCAGTAGCTTGGATTTTGAAAATATCCGCACTTTCTCCCTCTCCCATTTTTTTTATTGCCGCATCAATCAATGACCCACCCCGCTTGCAGCAGGCCGGTCACGTCATCAAATAGTTGCGTGCTTTTGGCAGTGTCTGCCTTCAGCAGTAATCGGCTTTGACACAGATCATCCATCAGAATGGTGGCGAAGCCAAGCGAGGCGTGTTTGAAATGCAGGCAGCCATCCGGCGTTATCTGCATGCACTCGATGGCATCGCGGGTCTGCTGCCGAAGAGCTTCAGACCACGAGTTTGAAGCGTGTTTGGGATCAGAGTGCATGGTTGCCATGCCTGCATTGTGTGTAGACATGCGGCGATTTGTGACGCATGTCTACTGCGCAAATCTAAATCAGCACTCGGCCCAAGTGTTGGCAGTGAACGCCATCCTTCTGCGACGTGTTTTGACGCACCGGTGACGAAGATAGTCAGTTCGAAATTGCCTGAACAAGTAAAGGGACACCCTTGCACACGCTTTGAAACTAATTGCACTATCCGATGAACCCCAACCGTAAGAAGCTGCCACGACCACGCATCCAACGTGCTTTTATGGGCTGGTTTAGTCAAAACCGCACCCGTTTCACCGTGCCCGTCAGACTGATCAAAATCACCGCAGAAGAGATTGTGCTCACCTTCCCACAGCATCCAGATTGTCTTTCTGCGGGGTTATCGCGTCAGAGCCTCAATGTAAGTGTTGACTATGAGGGCATTTGCTGGGACTTGCTGATCAGCCTCGACTCCTATCCTACGCTGCTGCCAGGCATGGGCTATCGGTGCGACTCTCATGTGGATATTGCAAAGATTTGGCCTACCCGTGATGCAGTCTGGCAGGACATGCTTTTTGAGCCATTTCTGGAGTGGGTAAACAAAAGGTTAGCCAATTCTTCCTGTGTATCGCTTCATGGACGACCGGGTGAATCCACATGGGCGCGGTTGAGTCACATGGATAACCAATCGCCTGACCCGACTTCTTTGTGGCACATCTTGCCTTTCCAATGAACACAATCATTGTCAAACAGCTTTCCCGGTGGATGTGCAGTTTTCCCTCGCCAGCGTCAATTGCATCGTCAACGTGTCGTATCACGCCACGCCCGTCGCGGGAGAAACCTGTTCCAAGCTAATTCGATGATTTTATTTTTAGATTTCGATGGCGTCCTACATCCCCAATATGAGGGGCAACCAGTTCCGGCAGATGTGGCTTTTTGCCACCTTGCGCGATTTGAATCGGTAATGCGTGATTTTCCAGAGGTGGAAATTGTCATAAGCTCAACATGGCGTGAAGAGTTCAGCATTGAGAGACTACGGGCGTGGTTCTCATCAGACATCGCATTAAGGATTACTGGCACCACCGAGTCGACAGTGATATTGACGTCGCCCCGTATGGTGAAGCAGCGTGAGTGGGAAACTGTCGCGTGGTTGACCACACAAAGTCGAGGCAACGAACCTTGGATCGCGCTTGATGATGCACTATGGCAATTCGGACAATATAGTGACCACGTCGTAGCCTGTAAATCGTATGTTGGTCTGGATGCCTCAGCGGAATCAAGATTGCGAATGGCATTGGAAAATCCACAAGCTGTTAATGAGAAGCCCGATAAGGCGAATGGCAATATTGTTTAGCCCATTGTTGAAGTAGGCAACTTGGCAAAAGGGTGAACAACCATCATGGGCATCATTCCGAATGCCATGAACGGCTTCAGGTTGGAGTTGAACCGGACATCCCGTTAGCGGAAATTCCGAATTTCAACAATCAGCCCTTAGTGACAGTACGAGCGATCAAATCCTGTGACTGCTCATGGCCCACTCCGGCCACAGCCCTGTACTCGCAGATTGACGCTGGCGGACTATGCGCTGAGTTCGTACGCGCTATTTTTCGCACTTCGGCGCGCAAACGTTTTGCGCCTTGCCGAGCAACTTGCGCGTCATGAGTTGCGTGCGTGGGCGGTGCTTTCCGCACAGGAAACACGACATGGTCGCGGTGTGTGCGTACTGGTTGGTTTCTCCAAATGGAGAGCCCGACACCTTGGCCTTGTAACGCAGGCCATCTTGCACAATCTGTGATTTCTTAACCGGGGTGCTCATTGCTTTGCTTCCTGTCGCATGGGCCTATGCCTTGTTCTGGCCCTGGATGGGTGCGTCCTCTTTCGCAGGCGCATTCCTCCAGGTATCAATATCCGTGAAGACCAGCTTGCAGCCCACGCACTGGTACTCGCCAGAGGGCTTCATGGTGCCGCTGTCATCGCGCTTGATCACCGGCTTGTAACTGGTCGCGCCACATCGGTGGCATTTGTTGGTTGTTGTCATCGGCCTGGAATCTGTTGTCGGTGAATTTACATGTGCGCCCGGATGGCTGCTTTTCAACTGTTTCCTACCGGATGCGCTTACCACAGGTCCTTGTCATCCCCATCCACAGAACCTGTGCGCTGATCTGGGGATAACTCTGGGGCATCTGTGCCAAACCCGCATGCCTATTGGCTTGGAGTGGTCTGCTTAAAAAGGATGCAGATCGTTTTTGTTTATTTTTCTTTTTTTCGTTGCCTGTTTTTGGCTCAATGCTGCCATTTTTTCCTTGACTTTGCGGTCAGTGGCATTTCGCCTCTGAGCCGGCGCAGATCCTCTTCGGTCAGGTCCTCGCACTCGTCGTTTGCGGCTGAGTAGTGACTCACTTGTTCTGTGGCTTGATCAATGCGTGGCGCGTGCGAATTACCGAACTGGCTGGCTCGGCTCTTGGTGGCACGCACCGGCGGCGGCCTTACCTGCCTCTCCGGCCTTGGCTTGTCTGCCCTTTGCATTTGCGGCTTGGCTACCGGTTCACCAACAAACGGCTGCAAATGTGCCAGCGTACCGTCCACCTCAAGGCGGTAGTAACTTCCCGATGCGAGCTTGATCTTCAAACTGTTGCCTTCGATCGTGGCGTGACCGGATGCGATGTAGCCCCCGGTGTTGGTGGCGTGACCAAACAGCATCACTGTGCGCCCCCACTGCTCACGCTGTACGCAATCAAAGACATTGGCCTCCTCCACATCAGGCATCTTCTCCACCAAAGTGAACTTGCCTTCTGCGGGCTCGAAGAACAGTGCGGCACTACCCTTCTTGAGCGTGATGGCGCCAACCACTTCGCTGCGCTGGACCCTGCTATCCAGTTCAGCCAGATAGAAGCTCTGGAAGGCTTCTATGGCCGCAGGACTAGGGTTGACGGTTTGCATGGGGTTAAACCTTTCTTCGGTGTAAGCGCATCAGACGTGCGAAGTTCTGAGAGACCAGCGTCACTCCGACGGCGCCCATAAGAATTACGCCGCTGGTGCCAATGGACGGAATCAAGGCACCGCTCAATGCGATGCCTGCGGACTGACCAATAAAGTACGAGGCTGCAAATGCCGCCACTGCAGCGCCCCGGCGCTCCGGAGCCATTTGCGTGGCGTTGATCTGCAGCGTGTTGTGCAGCATGTAGAAGCCCAGTCCGGCCAGAAAGCAGGCCGGCATCGCCCACCACCAATTGCTAGAGACGGCTACGGTGACGTAGGAGGCGGCTACCAGCACTCCACCCCAGCGGCACAGGCCGACCTCTCCAAGCCGGTGCACCAGGTAGTAGGCACTGACTGCGAACAGCAGTCCGCCCAGTCCAAAGAGCATGACCACCTGACCGGCCATGGCCAGTGGCATGGAATGCACCTGGTGAATATGGGTCACCATGAAGGCGAAGGAGCCAAAGATGCTGGCGCCTTCAGCGAACACGGTGAGCAGCACGATTCGGGCCCAGGGAACAGCCAGTACCTGGCCAAACTCGAACACCATGCGTTTGAAGGCCGAACCCTGGGGTGGGTTGGTCTTTCTGGCCTCTGGGGGCAGTCGGCTGTTGTTCCACAGCAGGAAGGCTCCACCGAGTGCAAAGTAGACCGCTATGGCTTCAAAGGGCACCCGCCAGTGCAGATGGTCTGCGGCGTAACCGCCGAGCAGCACACCACTGGAAATACCCAGCACCTGCCCGATCATGAATTTGGCCAGTATCGGTTGGCGCCTTTCATAGGACACGACGTCGCCAATCCAGGCCATGGCCAACGGAATGATGGCGGCCGCCGTTGCGCCGGCCAAGACTCTGGCCGCCAGCAGCAATTCAAACTTGGGTGCTAAGGAGCAGATTGCCGTTGTCACGGCACAAGCGATAGTGCCCCAGGCGATAACGCGGTATTTACCGAAGCGGTCGCCCAGCGGGCCAAAGATCAACTGTGAGAAACCATACGCAATAGCGAAGACGGTAATGACCAGGGCGGCATGGCCCAGAGTCAAAGAGAACTCTTTGGCGAGACCCGGCAATAGGGGGTCGGATACCCGCATGGATATTCCGCTGCCAAATGCCGATACAGACAGCGCCAAGAGGGCGCCACGTGGCAGTTTGATATCGGCTGGAGGGTTAGTGGCAACTGGACCACCTGAGGGCTTTAAGCCTGAATGAATGGCGGGGGCCTGGCTCATGCAGTCAGACACCCGGAAATAAGGGTGTTCAATTCAGTCGCTGCCCCTGGGATTTGAGTTCTTCCATCAGGTCATCCGGCGCGCCGCCTTCGGCCAAATGGCTTTTGTACCAGACGGTCAGGATGCTGGTGATCACTGGACCTGGATTCTGCAGGACCTTGTCGAAGTTCAGGCCGTTGATATTGCAGATCAGTTTGACCAGATCCATGTCCAGATCAATGGCGTCGTCATCGCAGCGGCGCACCTTGAGGTCGGAGAAGGAATAGCCTTCGGGAAGCTTGAGAGTTAGTACTGAGTCGGTTTGCATTTTCGCTTCAGATGAGTGTTGCAGACAGCAGCTTGATCCACGATTCTCAAGCACCTCAATTTAGATGTGTCCCGATTAAATTCACACACCACAACTCAATCGAACTAGAGTACGGCTGGCCTGTTTCTCTTAGGCCAAAGCCCAACGGTCAGTGCTGTAGCCCAATTTTCCTCGTGGGCCAAATCTGGGCCAGTTTTGGGCCAAATCTGGGCCAAAAAGCAAAACGCCAACACTAGGTTGGCGTTTGCTATCAGCGTTTACCGCTTGCTTATTGGTTGCGCGAGAAGGATTTGAACCTCCGACCTTTGGGTTATGAGCCCAACGAGCTACCAGACTGCTCCATCGCGCGGTAAGCCATTAGTATACCTTATTCTGCAGCGATTTGTGCAGCTTCTTCAACAGAAGTTTCAGCACGGTCAACCAATTCGACCAAAGCCATTGGCGCGTTGTCACCGACGCGGAAACCCATCTTCAGAATACGTGTGTAACCACCTGGACGCGCGTTGAAGCGAGGTCCGAGGTCGTTGAACAGCTTGGTCACGCTGTCACGGTCGCGCAGGCGGTCAAACGCCAGACGGCGGTTGGCAACGGTAGCAACCTTGGCCAGGGTGATCATGGGTTCGATCACGCGGCGCAGTTCTTTGGCCTTGGGCACTGTGGTCTTGATGACTTCATGCTCGATCAGCGAGTTCATCATGTTGCGCAGCATCGCCAGGCGGTGCGATGTGGTGCGATTAAGTTTGCGTAGTCCGAGTCCGTGGCGCATGTGATTTCCTTGAGTTATTTACCGGCAGCCGTATCAGGTACTGCCCTTGGCGCAACGCCCTTTCGGGCGTTTCTTGTTAACGTTTTTGAGACGCGTTGAATTAACGCTTCTCGAGTGCAGCCGGTGGCCAGCTCTCGAGCTTCATGCCCAAGGTCAGACCACGGGAAGCCAGCACTTCCTTGATTTCATTGAGTGACTTGCGACCCAGGTTAGGGGTCTTGAGCAACTCGTTTTCGGTGCGCTGAATCAGATCACCGATGTAGTAGATGTTCTCGGCCTTCAGGCAATTGGCAGAACGAACCGTCAGCTCCAGCTCGTCCACAGGGCGCAGCAGGATAGGATCGAATTGCGTATTGCCACGCGGTGCCGGTGCATCGAAGGCGGCGAGTTCGCTGCCTTCAAGTTGCGCAAACACTGCCAGCTGTTCCACCAGAATCTTGGCCGAGGCGCGCACTGCATCTTCTGCAGAAACGGCACCGTTGGTTTCGATTTCGACGACCAACTTGTCCAGATCGGTACGCTGCTCCACGCGGGCGCTTTCGACCGTGTAGCTGACGCGCTTGACGGGCGAGAACGAGGCGTCCAGCACAATGCGGCCGATCGACTTGTTGGGCTCATCGGCGTGGCGGCGCATGGTACCGGGCACGTAACCGCGGCCTTTTTCAACCTTGATCTGCATGTCCAGTTTGCCGCCGTGCGACAGATTGGCAATGACATGACCGGGGTTGATGATTTCCACATCGTGCGGAGTCTGAATGTCAGCGGCAGTCACGACACCTTCTGCGTCTTTGCGCAGGCTCAGGGTCACTTCTTCGCGGTTGTGCAGCTTGAAAACCACACCCTTCAAATTCAGCAAGATGTTGACCACATCTTCTTGCACGCCATCAATCGACGAGTACTCGTGGAGCACGCCGGCGATGGTGACTTCTGTTGCCGCAAATCCAGGCATGGACGACAGCAAAACGCGACGCAGCGCATTGCCCAAGGTATGTCCGTAACCACGTTCAAAGGGCTCCAAGGCCACCTTGGCGCGGTTAAGACCGAGCTGCTCTACGCTAATGGATTTTGGTTTCAGCAAACTGTTCTGCATGCAGACTTCCTCTCAATACCCCCGACTCGTTACATCGGTAAGGCTGGTGAAGCACCCCGACACAGGGCAAGCCTGGATCAGGGAACGAATTCAAATATTCAAACGAATTAACGTGAATACAACTCAACGATCATCGATTCGTTGATGTCGGCCGCGAACTGGTCACGGTCAGGCACAGACTTGAACACGCCTTCGGCCTTTTCAGCATTGACTTCAACCCAGGCTGGCATGCCAACTTGTGCGGCCAATTGCAGGGCTTCGACGACGCGGTTCTGCTTCTTCGACTTTTCGCGCAGAGCGATCACGTCACCGGCCTTGACCATGTACGACGGGATGTTCACGGAAGAGTTGTTCACCGTGATGGCCTTGTGGGAAACCAGCTGGCGTGCTTCGGCGCGTGTGGAGCCGAAGCCCATACGGTAGACCACGTTGTCCAGGCGCGATTCCAACAGGAACAGCAGGTTG
>Ga0364874_10425_pt2 | contig 23081 bp, 19 predicted proteins | sample ExccelAu500001D4_2_FD_206922 | JGI IMG/M metagenome (GOLD analysis project Ga0364874, IMG submission 206922) | Enriched cells from Trout Bog Lake Hypolimnion, Wisconsin, USA - BchlTB.Aug07.5000.01.D4 | ecosystem: Environmental > Aquatic > Freshwater > Lake > Hypolimnion/Profundal zone | place... | reverse complement strand
TACATTCAAATCGGGTAAAAAAACATTTTTGAAAAATGTTATTCCCAATGGTGCAACCGGGATTGCCAGAAAAGAAGGAATGGTTAGTGCTGCTTTCGGGAAAGGGATCGCATTAGTTATTCCTACTGCCGATGGTGGTTCGGTTTCGTTCACTCTTTATCCTTCGCAGCCGTTTCTGTTTGTGAACAAAATAATTAATAATGCAAGCAACAATAACGTTGATATTCAGAAACTTAATCCGCTTACCTTTTCGGTTGATCTTGGAAAACCGGCAGCGGCTTTAAAAACTTTGGGAACAGGCGGTTTACTTGATCCTGACAAAAATCCGGGGAGCTATGTGTTTCTTACAACGGTTGATCCAACCACCCGAAACGGGGTTATAACAGGTTGGTTAACAAATGAAAAAGGCAGTGGTGTTGTATTTTCAGGTATCAAAAATGATTTGGTTGAAATAAAAACTCAAATTGACTATGGTCATTTTCTTTTGCCGGCTGGGAAAAGCGAGTCGACCGAAACCTTGCTCATCGGCTATTTCGATGATGCGCGCTTAGGCGAAGAAGAATTTGCCGATGCAATTGCAAAGCAACAAAATATCAAATTGAAACTCCGCGCTGCCGTTTATTGTACATGGTATTCCGAAAAGAATGGAGGCGCCGGTAGCGAATCATCCTCGATTGAACTGGCCAAATTTGTAAAAAACAACTTAAAGCCTTTCGGACTCGGTGTTATTCAAATAGATGATTAATGGCAGGCCGGCGGCCAATATAATGGCCCGCATCGCGGTTTCGACCGGGTTGACCCCAAAGGAGGCTATCCGGACGGAATGACAACTACTGCAAATGCGATAAAAAAAGAAGGATTGACAGCCGGAATATGGTGGATGCCTTTTGCACGCAATCACCAGGACCCTGAATACAAAGATCGTCAGGATTGGTTTGCCTACCGCAAAAATGGAAAACCTTTCGAAACCAATTGGGGCGGTACCTCCCTTGACCTTACCAATCCGAAAGTGCAAAATCATATAGCTTACGTTGCTAAAACGATGCACCATTGGGGCTTTAACTATTTCAAGATGGATGGCTTGTGGACAGGAATTGTCACAGAGCAGGTTTATATCAACGATGGCTACAAAAACGACAGTATCGGCAATAATAAACCTTTATTTAATCCGCTTAAAACACAGATTGAAGCATTTAGGGATGGACTGAAAATATTGCGAAATGCAGTAGGCGATGAAGTGTTTTTTTCCGGATGCTGTGTTAGCCAGAATATGCGGTCGTTCGGAGCTTCTTTTGGATTGGTCAATTCGATGCGGATCGGGCCTGATTTTAATCATGATGGGCAGAGTATTCGCACTGGGGCTATCCGGGCATCACGGCTATATTTTTTGAACGGAAGAGTTTGGTGGAACGACCCTGATCCTTCGATGTTGAGGGAAAGTGGTAAGGCGACGGCAGATGCTGCAAGTACTGGAATTGGTAGTCTTACAAGGGCCCGGTTACTACCCTCATTTATTGCCGTTACTGGTCAGTTTTTTCTTAGCAGCGACTGGCTTCCTGATCTGCCTGACAACCGAATTGAAATTATGAAGCGATGTATGGCTTCGTACAACGGAATTGCCAGACCGGTAGATGCTTTTGATAAGACGCTACCCTCAATTTGGGTTACTATCGACAAAAAATCCGGCATTCACCGAAACGTACTTGGCCTGTTCAATTGGAACACAACTTCACAAAATATTGGTTGTTCGATGAGTTGGGCAGGATTAAGCGATAAAACTGTATATCATGCTTTCGATTTCTGGGAAAACAAACCTCTGCCCGATATTTATGGTTCGTTTGCATCGGAGCTTCCTTCCGAATCGTGCCGGATAATAGCTATACGAGCCAGGTCAAATCATCCGTTGGTTGTTTCAACCTCACAGCATGTAACACAAGGCATGATTGATTTACTTAAAGAGGAATGGAAAGCCGGAATGCTTTCGGGGATAAGTAAAGTGATTGCCGGTGATAATTATGAACTGCGCATTGCAGGAATAAATGATGGGGGAATATGGAAAATTACTAAAGCGACAATTATTGAAAATCCGGAAGGGGCTACTATTGAAGTTTTACCTCAAACAGAAAAGGGCTGGCTGAGGATACTAATCAAAAGCAAAAAGAGCCAGGTTATAAAATGGCAATTAAGGTTTGTTAAATAGATTTTTTCTTATTATCAATCATTATGCAACATTCCCCAGGGGGCTGACCGAAAAGTAAGAATTTTAAAAGATGATTACTTAACTTTTAGAATAGTGTTTCCAAGGCTTTAAGATCACTCTCAAAATATAGCGGTTAAAAAAAACGTTCCGGGGGAGGCCCGGAACGCAGCGTTATCAACTAATAATAGTAATGATAACATCAACTAAACCTAATCATCGCATGTTTTGTCATCCATTTAAATGGTTTTATTATCTGCGATAGAACGTCACAAAGAAAGTTGATGTTCAGCGTTAAAAAATTATTTTAATTGTCAAAGTATTCAGCGATATTAACATGCTTTCAGAATTAAGTAATTAAATTGAACTCCATAGAGCATTGGGCAGGGCCTGTAAATTATTTATAGGCAATAAAATTGACGTCAAATAAATTTTTAAAAAGGGACGCCAAATCGATTATTTATTATTTCTCAAAAAGCTTTTTTGATAACTCAAAGGAGTTTTGCCTTTTACCTCTTTAAAATATTTATGAAAACTGGAAAAATTGTTAAAGCCGCTCTCATAACATACTTCTTTTATGTTTAATTTATTATCAATGAGTAATTTACATGCATTGCCTATCCGTATTTCGTTAATAAACTGCGAATAGGTTTTTCGGCTTCTTGATTTAAAAAACTTACAGAATGAATTAGGACTGATATTGGCAACAGCGGCTATTTCTTCAAGCGTAATATGATTTTTAAAATTCGCGATGGAGTAATTATAAATAGCGTTAATACGGTCTTTTTCCGATTCCTGGAAATTGTGCCGAAAGCCAATAGAGGTCAGTAGATTACTTTCTTTGCAATCTCCGATAGCCATTAACACTTCCATAAGTAGTATAATTTTTCGTGGGCCTTCGGCACTAATAATTTTTTCTATTTGGCATCCGATGTCGCCCATTGTGTGCCTGCAGATCTGAAGGCCGCTTTTTGATTTTTCGAGTATGGTCTTAATTGGCTTGTTTTCAGGCAAATTGAGAAAATTATCGCCCCAAAAGTTTTCACTGAAATGTATAACGCTCACATCTGCGGTTACATCTGAATGTTTGTTAAAAAAGCTGTCATCAAACTGCCAGTAATGGGGAAGGTTTGCACCTACCAGTACAATGTCGCCTGTAAGAAACGGGCTGATACTATCGCCGATAAATTGTGTACCCTGCCCCTTTTTAAAATAAACCAGTTCAACTTCCGGATGATAGTGCCAACGGTTATTTACATCGGGCATAGTATCTTGCCGCGCACTGAACGAATTTACAAGGTCTTTGGATACCTTTAATAGCTGTGGTTTCATAATGAAATAATTGGCAGTCCGAAAATATTAAAAATTAAACCAGATAATCATAGTTTAATCAGGTTTTTATTTAATATTCCAATATCGCTTAATAATTGGATAATAACATAAAACTTTATGCTTTTAACAACTCTTTTATTTGTATACCAATTTTTCAGGGTTAACCTGGATTTAAAAACCCAAAGTACATGTCAAAGAGCAAATATCTTTTACCTTTAATATTAGTCACCTCATTGTTCTTCCTTTGGGGTTTTGCTTATGGTTTACTGGATGTTTTGAACAAACATTTTCAGGAAGTATTGAATATTACCAAAACACGGTCTACCTTATTACAAGCTGCTTATTTCGGCGCGTATTTTTTGATCGCATTGCCTGCGGGAATATTCATGAACAAGTATGGCTATAAAAAAGGCATCATATTAGGCTTATTTTTGTATGCTACCGGTGCTTTCTTGTTTTATCCGGCGGCGCAGCAGTTAAGTTTCAATTTCTTTTTGCTGGCGCTGTTCATCCTTGCTTCTGGTTTGGCCTGTCTCGAAACTGCCGCCAATCCTTATGTGACTGTTTTGGGCAATCCGGAAACATCTGAGTCGAGGTTGAACCTCTCACAGTGTTTTAACGGCGTTGGCTCTTTTCTGGGGCCTATCATCGCATCGTACTGGTTTTTTGGTGGCGATAAAGGCACGTCCGGCGGCAACCTCGATTCTGTTAAAATGATTTATATTATTATTGGAATAGTCGTATTGATCATTGCCGGGTTATTTATACGGACTGCCCTGCCCGAGATTAAGGAAAGTGAAATAGTTTCTTCGGCTGCACTTGATAAAAAGCCATTGTTCAGCCATACCAATTTCACGTTCGGGGTTGTTGCGCAATTTTTTTATGTTGCCGCACAGGTGGGTATTGCAGCTTTTTTTATCAACTATTGTACTGAAAGCGGGGTGGGGATCCATAATGCCAAAGCCGCCACTTTACTTTCCGCAGGACTGATACTGTTTACTGTCGGCCGTTTTATCGGCACGGCCCTCATGCGCATAATTGCTCCCAATAAATTACTCACAGGCTATGCCCTCATCAATGTGTTGCTCTGCGCCATCGTAATATGGAATAATCAATGGATATCGGTTTACGCTTTAATGGCTGTGTTCTTTTTCGAATCCATCATGTTTCCCACCATTTTTGCATTGGGGGTTAAGGATCTGGGGCATCATACCAAAAAAGCATCATCGTTTATTATCATGTCCATAGTTGGTGGGGCGTTAGTGCCTGTAGCCATGGGCGTGCTGGCCGATAAATACTCTACCTCTACTTCCTATGTTATTCCGTTGGTTTGTTTTGTAATTGTTGCATGGTATGGCTGGAAGGGTTACCGGGTAAATAATGGGGACAGTTCATCACCGGTAAAGCTTGAATTCAGACATTAGGACAAGCTATAAACTGTTACTTTATAATGTCGGTTTTCACCCGGTTACATCAAATTAAAAACTCTTTTGAATCATTAATTATAAAATTATGTTAAAGAAAATTTCATTCATTTTATTACTTGCAGCATTCACATCGTCGTTTGCTTCTGCCCAAAAAAAGATTGGCAACGAAACGTCTGCCGAAAAAGAACAGCGCATGAAGTGGTGGACAGACGCCCGCTTTGGCATGTTCATTCACTGGGGACTGTATTCGCAGGCTGCCAGGCACGAATGGGTAAAGCATAACGAACACCTGACCAACGAACAGTATCAAAAATATTTTGATCAGTTTAACCCGGATCATTTCGAGCCAAAAAAATGGGCGAAAGAAGCAAAAGCTGCCGGGATGAAATATGCCGTGCTTACCACCAAGCACCACGAAGGTTTTTGCATGTTTGATTCTAAATTCACCGATTACAAAGCAACCAATACCCAGGCCAAACGAGACCTGGTGAAAGAATATGTGGATGCTTTCAGGGCAGAGGGAATGAAAGTTGGATTTTACTATTCGCTGCTCGACTGGCACCACCCTGATTATACCATGGATGATTGTCACCCGTTAACACAGGTTGACACCAGCCAGGCTAATTACGACAGGCTAAATAAGGGCCGCGATATGGCCAAATACAGGCAATATATGCGCAACCAGATCACCGAATTACTGACCAACTATGGGAAAATTGATGTGTTGTGGCTTGATTGGTCATGGGCTAAAGGAGCTAAGCGCGGAAAAGGCGAGGATGATTGGGGATCAGTAGAATTGCTGAAATTAGTAAGAAAACTACAGCCTGGCATTATTATCAATAACAGGTTAGGCCTTGATGAATATGCTGATGGTGGTGATTTTGAGACCCCTGAACAGGTAAGCACTAAGGAGTTAGAGCCATACAAAGGCAAAACCTGGGAAACCTGTCAAACCTTTTCAGGATCATGGGGATACTACCGCGATGAAAACAGCTGGAAAACACATCGCCAGTTACTTGACCTGCTGATCACCTCCGTAAGTAACGGCGGAAACCTGATCCTGAACGTAGGACCGACCGCCCGTGGTGAGTTTGATTACAGGGCGACCAATGCGCTCGACAGCCTATCGAACTGGATGCATGCAAATAGTAAAGCCATTTATGGCTGTACTTATGCGCCCGCAGATTTTAAAGTGCCTGGAAATACTAAATTGACCTATAACCCGCAAACAAAAAGGTTATATGTGCATATTTATGATTACCCGGTGGATGGTAAATTGATATTGCCGGCTTATTATGGTAAGATTAAATACGCCCAGTTTTTAAATGACTATTCGGAGCTGAAATATACGACGGCAGCAAATGGTACGGACCTGGAGTTGACACTGCCGAAAAGCAAGCCGCATTATGAAATACCTGTTATTGAATTAACCATTCAATAGAAAGACTTATTTAGGTATGAAAAGATATTGTTTAACACTCGATTTGAAGGACGATCCCAAACTGATTGCAGCTTACGAAAAATGGCACCTGGAAGTTTGAGATGAGATCAAACAAAGTATTTTCGATTCGGGCATTACCGGCATGGAAATACATCGTTTTGATACCCGTTTGTTTATGATAATGGAGACGGATAATGATTTTAGTTTTGAGCGTAACGCAGCTATGGATGCCCGAAATGCAAAAGTAAATGAATGGGAAACGCGGATGGGAGAGTTTCAGCAGCCACTAAAAAATGCAAAAACCGGCGAAAAATGGGTGCTGATGAATAAGATATTCCAGTTGGAGAAAAGACCGGAAGTTGGAAGGGCCGAATGCCCGGAAGACTGAAGTTCGTTGATATTCTGAACCGTTTTTTTGAATATACAGGATTAACAGAAATCAAATTCTGGAAATTGTATAATTCAAAAAACTCTGATTCAGATAAAATTTAGAAATAAAATGTCTACTGATAAAATAAATAGTTTTTTACAAATTCACAATGCTGATAACGTTTTGGTTGCGTTGCGTGACCTGGAACAGGGCACACCCATTGAATTTGAAGGGCAAAACTTTAACCTTACTGACCGGGTTGCTGCCAAACATAAATTTGCTATTAACGCACTACATACCGGCGATAAGATATTTATGTATGGGGTACTGGTGGGCAAGGCGACAAAGGAAATATTGCAAGGTGGTTTAATTTCGACAGAAAATATACACCACGCTTCCGGCGAATTTCATCTCGGTAAGCGTAAACTCAACTGGCGACAACCTGATACTTCAAATTTCAAAGGCAGAACATTTATGGGCTATCACCGGGCTGATGGCTCGATAGGTACTGCCAATTACTGGATAGTGATCCCGCTGGTGTTTTGCGAGAACCGCAATATCAATGTACTAAAGGAAGCGTTGGTTGACAAGTTGGGTTATAAAAAGGCCAGAAGTTACGAAAGCGAGGTGGAACAGTTGATGGGGCTTTACCAGGCCGGAAAATCGACACAAGAAATACTGACTGCCAATATGGAGGCAACTGCTGATAAAGCAGGTACAAAAAGATTCTTTAAAAATGTCGATGGTATAAAATTTTTAACCCACGACATGGGCTGCGGAGGAACTCAACAGGATTCAAGGGCCTTATGCGGATTGCTTGCAGGTTATATTACCCATCCTAATGTGGCGGGCGCTACAATATTAAGCCTGGGTTGCCAACATGCACAAGCCAGTATTTTGCGGGAAGAAATTGCCAAACGCGACCCTGCATTTAGAAAGCCTTTAATAATACTGGAGCAGCAAAAAATAGGAACCGAACGCGAATTGCTGCAGGAGGCGTTAAAGCAAACTTTTGCAGGTTTGGTGGAAGCCAATCAAATTGAACGTGAGCCCTCACCTTTGTCCAAGCTGTGTATCGGCTTGGAATGCGGGGGATCGGATGGTTTTTCGGGGCTATCTGCTAATCCTGCCCTTGGTTACCTATCAGATATACTGGTATCGATGGGCGGTTCGGTCATCCTTTCCGAATTTCCTGAGCTTTGTGGCGTAGAGCAGGAATTGAGCGACCGTTGTGTAGATGAGGATACCGCAAAACGCTTTATGGACCTGATGGTCAGCTACAATGCCAGAGCGGTACAGGACGGTTCCGGGTTTTATGCCAATCCCTCACCCGGTAATATCAAGGATGGCCTCATTACAGATGCGATCAAATCGGCAGGGGCAGCCAAAAAAGGCGGTACCTCACCCGTTACGGCGGTGCTCGATTATCCCGAAAAGGTAACGAAAAGCGGCTTGAACCTGTTGTGTACGCCTGGCAGCGATGTGGAAAGTACCACTGCCGAAGTAGGTTCGGGCGCCAATGTAGTATTGTTTACTACGGGCCTGGGTACACCTACGGGCAATCCGGTTGCCCCTGTGATTAAACTATCGACCAACACTGTAACATATAATAAGATGCCCGATATAATTGACCTTAATTGTGGTACCATTATAGAAGGCTCCGAAACCATCAAACAGGTCGGCGAACGCATTTTGGAATATGTAATAAAGGTAGCCAGTGGCGAGGAACAACCTAAATCGGTACAATTAGAACAGGATGATTTTATACCCTGGAAAAGAGGGGTGTCATTGTAAATTATTAAATATCGAACACTGAATATCGAATGATGAATAATGAAGTGACCATTTCGATATTCAATATTACAAAAAGAGCATATGTTTTCATTAAAAAATAAATCAGCAATTATCACAGGTGGCGGCAGTGGCATAGGCAAAGCAATAGCTGAACTTTTCGCAAAGCAGGGTGCAATTGTACATATCATCGAAATGGATACTACCGCGGCATCGGCAACGGTAAATGGGATACAGCAAAACGGGGGCAATGCCTTTTATCATACCTGTGACGTAAGCAACCAACAACAGGTAGTTGATACCTTTAATGCTATAGGAAGTATCGATATCTTGGTGAACAACGCCGGTATCGCACATATTGGCGCGGCTGATACCACCAGCGAAACAGATTTTGACCGGGTAATGAATGTGAATGTAAAAGGTGCCTACAACTGTTTGTTTGCAGCAGTTCCATTAATGAAAGCCAAGGGTGGGGGTGTGATCTTAAACACTGCATCCATTGCCGCGAGTGTGGGTATTACCGACCGGTTTGCCTATTCTACCAGTAAAGGCGCTATTTTCGCCATGACGCTTTCTGTAGCGCGTGATTATCTGCATGATAACATCCGCTGCAACAGCATTTCTCCGGCACGCATCCACACACCATTTGTAGATGGCTTTATCGCCAAAAATTATCCTGATAACCAGGAAGAAATTTTTGATAAATTATCAAAAAGTCAGCCAATTGGCCGCATGGGTAAGCCCGGAGAGGTTGCCGCACTGGCACTTTATTTATGTTCAGACGAGGCCGGTTTTACCACTGGCTGCGATTATCCTATTGATGGCGGATTTATAAAAATCAACAATTAAAACACATGAAACTAATCCGATTTGGCGAAGCCGGGAAAGAAAAGACCGGTATTATTATTAACGATAAACAATACGATACGTCTGCTTTTGGCGAAGATTATAACGAACTTTTTTTTGAAACCGATGGATTAAACCGGTTGGCCGGGTTTGTAAAAAATAATGATCTGCCCGAAGTAAAGGAAAACGTACGATTAGGCAGTCCGGTTGGCCGCCCGTCGAAAATTGTGTGCATCGGGCTGAATTATATTGATCATGCTAAAGAAACCAATGCAACCCCGCCGCCTGAGCCGGTTATCTTCATGAAATCAACAACGGCAATAGTTGGACCTGATGATGCTATCATGATCCCGAAAAATTCAATAAAAACCGATTGGGAAGTGGAATTAGCAATTGTTATCGGCAAAAAGGCAAGTTATGTTAACGAAGCTGATGCAATGGACTACGTAGCAGGCTATATGTTGCATAATGATGTGTCAGAACGCGAATTCCAATTGGAGAGAAGCGGAACCTGGGATAAAGGGAAAGGTTTCGACACTTTTGCGCCGATGGGGCCTTTTTTAGCTACAACTGATGAAATTGTAGACCCGCATAACCTGCGCCTGTGGCTGAAGGTAAACGGTAAAACCATGCAAGACGGTAACACGGCGAATTTTATCTTTAATATTCCTTTTGTGATCGCCTATACCAGCCAGTTCATGACCCTGCTGCCGGGTGATATTATTTCGACGGGTACCCCGGCGGGTGTTGGGTTGGGAATGAACCCGAATTTATACCTGAGGGCAGGAGATGTGATAGAATTAGGCATTGACGGGCTGGGGAGCGCCAGGCAAAATTTAATAGCTTATTCTAAAAATTAATTCAATATGGATTTACAACTTCAGGATAAAGTAATTATAGTGACAGGCGGGGCCAGGGGTATCGGAAAGGGTATTGCTACCCTTCTGGCCAGAGAAGGCGCCATAGCTGTTATTGTTAGCCGAACCGGGGCTGAAAGCATGGTAACGGCAAAAGAAATAGAACTCTTTGGCGGCAAAGCTTTCCAGATTGAGGCAGATCTTATTGATCCTTCGGCATGCGAACGTGCTGTTAATGCAGTTATAATGAAATTTGGGCGGATAGATGGTTTGGTTAACAATGCCGGAGAAAATGATGGTGTCGGCCTGTTAAATGGTAACTACGAAAAGTTTATCCTATCCCTGCATAAAAATGTGGTCCATTATTACCTGATGGCGCACTTTGCCCTGTCAGAATTGATAAAATCAAAGGGTAGTATCCTGAATATCAGTTCAAAAACGGCCGATACCGGACAAGGGGGTACTTCAGCTTACGCGGCAGCAAATGGCGGCCGGAATGCTTTAACCAGGGAATGGGCGGTAGAACTGCTGCCTTATGGTATCAGAGTAAACGCTATTGCAGTAGCCGAATGCTGGACGCCTTTATATGAACGCTGGATTAAAACTGTTGCAAACCCCGAAGAAAAACTGAAAGCAATATGTAATCAAATTCCCTTGGGTAAAAGAATGACTACCGTTGAGGAAATTGCTAATACGGCAGCGTTCCTTTTATCCCCCGTATCAAGTCATACTACCGGGCAGATCACTTACGTGGATGGGGGATATGTGCACCTGGACAGGGCTTTATCATAATACTAAATTTGAAGACAGGCTATGAGAGTTGGTTTATTTATACCTTGTTATATCGATCAGTTTTATCCACAGGTAGGTATTGCCACGCTGCAATTACTGGAAAAATTGGGTTGTAATGTTTCTTTCCCATTACAGCAAACCTGCTGCGGTCAACCTATGGCCAATAGCGGCTTTGCCCATTTAGATAAAGGGTGTGACAAAAATTTCGTTGAAAATTTTTCAGGATTTGATTATATAGTGGCTCCTTCCGGAAGTTGTGTCCTGCATATAAAAGAACATTTAAAAGACGAGGCGCAGCCCAAAGAAGCAGAACAAATACGAAATGCCATTTATGAGCTTACCGAATTCTTAACCGATATACTGAAGGTAGAACGCATCTATGCCAGTTTTCCTCACAAGGTTGGTTTTCATAACAGCTGCCATGGGCAAAGAGGTTTGCATCTTTCTTCTATGACTGAAACAATGCTGCCAGCTTTTTCCAAGCCTGAACAATTGTTGAACATGGTAAAAGGGATTCAGTTGAGCCATCCGCAGCGGAGTGATGAGTGTTGTGGTTTTGGAGGTACTTTTTGCGTGTTTGAAGAAGCAGTAAGTGTAAAGATGGGGAAGGACAGGATAAAAGAACATGAAGTGAATGATGTTGAGTATATTACCGGTGGAGATGTGAGTTGTTTAATGCACCTGGAAGGAATATTAAAACGCAAGGGGAGTAGTGTAAAAGCCATTCATATTGCAGAGATATTGAATAGTGATTTTTAAATACTGATTTTTAAAGACGTATATAGAGGAAAATATTGTGATAGCAAAACATGCTGCATTATCAGAGAAATTTATTGCCGACGAGCCACGTACAGACTGGCATGATGAAACCTTATGGTTTGTGCGGCAAAAAAGAGATAAGGCGGCGCATGGTTTGCCGGAATGGGAGCAATTGCGGGAATGGGCTTCACAAATAAAAAATCATACGCTTGCCAATCTTGAAAAATATCTGAGGCAGTTTGAACAGCAGGCCAAAGCCAATGGTATTACTGTTCATTGGGCAGCCGACGGCGATGAACACAATAAAATCATTCATGACATTATCAGGAAACACAATATTAAAAGAATTGTGAAGAGCAAAAGTATGCTCACAGAAGAATGTCATTTGAATGAATACCTGCTGCACCAGGGAATAGAAGTGGTGGATACCGATTTAGGCGAGCGGATTGTGCAGTTTAGAAAAGAACCACCCAGTCATATTGTATTACCTGCCATTCATTTAAAAAAACAGGATGTTAGCGAAACCTTTCACCAATTCCTGCAAACAGAGAAAGGTAATAACGACCCGCAATATTTAACAGAAGCAGCCAGGCAACATTTGCGGGATAAATTCATTCAGTCGCAACTGGCCATAACCGGCGTTAATTTTGCTGTTGCAGAAACCGGCGGCTTTGTGGTTTGCACTAATGAGGGCAATGCCGATATGGGGTCGCATACCGCAGCGGTGCATATTGCCTGTATGGGTTTTGAAAAAATTATCCCAAAGGCAGAACATCTTGCCGTGTTTTTGCGATTGCTGGCCAGAAGTGCAACAGGGCAACCCATCACCACTTATTCCAGCCATTTTCTTAAACCAAGGCGTGCACAGGAAATGCATATTGTGATTGTAGACAATGGCCGCAGCAAACAGTTGGGCAGAAAGGATTTCAGGAATTCGTTGAAGTGGATCCGTTGTGCAGCTTGTTTTAATACCTGTCCGGTGTACCGGCGCAGCGGCGGGCATAGTTATCATACAGCAGTGGCCGGGCCCCTTGGTGCCATTCTTAATCCGAACGTGGATATGAAGGCCAATGCTGATTTGCCGTTTGCATCTACCTTATGCGGCAGTTGCAGCAATGTGTGTCCGGTAAAAATCGATATACATGAACAGTTGTGGAAATGGCGGCAGGTGATTGTAGCTGAAGGTTATGCAGATACAGACAAAAAAATCAGCATGAAAGCAATGGCTTTTGTATTTTCGAAACCAGGTGTATACCGCTTTGCAGGAAAAATGGGCAGATGGGTGATGCGGCTATTTCCTTTTATGGTTAACAATAAATTAAATGCCTGGTACAGGCAGCGGGAAATGCCTGAAGCGCCCAAACAATCATTCAGAGATTGGTATTTGATGAACAGAGGAAATAAAAAGCAATAATTGCTGCAGATATAAAGTATGAGTGCAAGAGAAAAAATATTGAACGCTATAGCCGCCAATCAACCGGAACAAGTGCCGCTACCAGTGATAGATATGAATGTGCTAATTAGTTATAAGGATGTTTGTATGCAGTTTAACACAATGCTGGAAAGTATTGGTGGCCAAGTGGAGTTGATACAAGATATACAGGTATTAAAAGAAAAGTTGAATGCTGATAAAACAACCGGAAAATTTGTAATTAATACCATAAGGGAATTGGGGGAAGTGGATGGGTACGTAATCTCATTGTCTGCACTGCAACTGGAAAAACTGGAAAGAGCTTATGTAAAAGGAACTGTTGGCGTGGCGGAAAATGGTGCTGTATGGATATATGAAAGCCGGATGCTGAACAGGTTAGTGCCTTTTATCTGCCAGCATCTGGTATTGGTGATTCATAAAAAAGATATAGTGGCAACCATGCACCATGCTTATGAGAAAATTGATGTGGTGCAGGAAGGGTTTGGTGTGTTCATTGCCGGGCCTTCCAAAACAGCGGATATTGAACAATCGCTGGTGATTGGAGCGCATGGTGCGAGAAGTGCAATTGTTTACATTATTGAATAGGCGGTTTGATTTTTTGTAAAATTTAAAACTTGAAATGTTTTATTCAAAACAAGTTAATGATTTTATTATGAGTATTTTAAAGCGAATTTTAGCTATCGTAATTTTCTTTGCTGTTTTAAGCATGTTCCAAAATGTTGTAGGTCAGTCAGCTAAGGTGATTAATGCAGGTGATTACGGTGCAAAACCAGGAAGTTTTGAAGATGCAGAGCCGGCATTAAAAATGGCTATCGAAAGCTGTAAAAAGGAAGGGCCAATAACATTGGTGTTTCCCGAAGGCCGCTATGATTTTTATCCGGAACATGCAGAAAAGAGAGAATATTTTATTTCGAATACTTCATCGGAAACAGACTGCCCTTCGAAGTTGAAAACAATCGGACTTCTCTTCGAAAAGATGAAAAATCTAACGATCGAAGGTAATGGATCATTATTTGTGTTTCATGGCAAAATGACCACTTTTGCGTTGGTTCATTGCGAAAATATACGGCTGCAGAATGTTAAAATTGATTTTGAACGGCCAACCATGTCCGAAATGACTTTCCGGACGGTTTCAGACAGTGTTATTGTTAGTGATATTCAACCTGATTCGAGGTATACAATTGTTAATGGCCATTTGGAATGGTATGGCGAAGGTTGGGGCATGAAAAACTTTCATGCAATATTGGTAAACCCCGGTACTGGAACAGAATTTTACAGCTCATGGACACCCTTTGAAAAAGCAATAGCAGTCCAAATATCTTCTGACCAGATTCGTTTTACAGGTGATTTTAAAAAATATAATTTTCAACCCAGTCAGGTACTTACTATTCGCGACCCCACCCGCGATCAGGTTGGGGGATTTATAAACCAGTCGAAAAATATCTATATTAAAAATGTTTCGATGTATTATATGCACGGACTGGGTATTGTTAATCAATTTTCGGAAAACCTGCATTATGACAGTGTGTTTGTTATGCCACGCCCTGAAAGCGGACGGATGATTTCTTCCTTTGCGGATTGTATGCACTTTTCGGGCTGCAAAGGGCAGATAACGATCGAAAATTGCCGGTTCAAAGGCACACATGATGACCCGATCAATGTGCATGGTACTCACTTAAAAGTTGTAAAAGTTATTTCGCCTACCATTCTTAGAATCAGGTTTATGCACCCCCAGACCTATGGTTTTGAAGCTTTTTTTGCGGGAGATACTGTTGCATTTGTACATTCATCAAAACTTCAGGTTTTTGGTACAGGAATTCTAACTTCGGCAAAACTCATCTCAGAAAGGGAGATGGAGGTAGAATTTGCAACCCCGGTTCCGCGGGATATGGCTGTTAACGATTGCCTGGAAAATATTACATGGACTCCTTCTGTCACCATACGCAATTGCAGGTTCGAAAGGGTTAATACCAGGGGGCTTCTTATAACCACCAGGAAAAAAGTTTTGATTGAAAATAATGCATTCATTGGAACCGGTATGCATGCGATTCTTGTCGCTAATGACGCCTCCGGTTGGTACGAATCCGGTGAAGTAAAAGATATAACCATAAGTAATAATATTTTTGAAAATTGTGGTTATAACTCGGCTCCCGATAACTATATTATATCCATTGAACCAGAGAGTCATGGATCTGACAATATAATACACCGTAACATCCGTATCGAAAACAATGTTTTTAAGGTCTATGATTTCCCTGTTTTGGCCGCACGTAATACCGAAGTTCTCATCTTCAAACACAATAAAATTATCCGTACAGATTTTATGAAACAAGGAGAAAAGCGTCCTCAGTTTGACCTTAGCGCCTGTCGAAAAGTGGACATCAGTAATAATGCGGTTGAAGGATTTGAAGATGTATCCATTCAACTCAAAAGTATGGATAAAAAGGAGCTTTCAACTGATATCACGAATGTAAAAATGATTCATAACCAATAAAAATAAATGAGAGCGACAATATGCCATCAACTCAACAATAATAAACCTGGCGGCAAAATTTTCATCATGAATGACAAATCCGATACTGGATTTTGTGCTTTTAGTATACTGAAAAGTCTAACTTTACCATATATATCGTCACTTAATGAAATATTTGATCTATAATAAATTACTGTTGTTATTACTTACAGTATGCCTTTTTTCAACTTTGGCGCCGGCAACACATAAAAATTATCAATATGACTTTCAAGACCCCTCACTTCCGGTTGAAAAACGGGTTGATGATCTTGTCGTTCGTTTAACGTTGGAAGAAAAGGTAGCGCAAATGCTTAATTCGGCGCCAGCGATTGAACGTTTAGGCATACCTGCCTACAATTGGTGGAATGAATGCCTGCATGGGGTAGCCCGTACGCCATTTAAAGTAACGGTTTATCCGCAGGCAATTGGAATGGCTGCTACGTTTGATAGAAACTCAGTGCACCAAATGGCCGACTAACTGCTGAAGAAGGACGTGCAATTAATAATGAAAGTATTAAAAACGGGAACAGAAGTATTTACCTGGGTTTAACTTACTGGACTCCCAATATCAATATTTTCAGGGATCCGCGGTGGGGTAGAGGGCAGGAAACTTATGGAGAGGATCCTTATCTCACAGGCACCTTGGGTCAGGCATTTGTTACAGGTTTGCAGGGTAACGACCCCAAATACCTCAAAGCGGCGGCCTGTGCAAAACATTATGCCATACACAGCGGTCCTGAATCATCAAGGCACGAATTTAATGCCGATATTAGCGATTATGACCTATGGGATACGTACCTTCCTGCTTTTCGTCAACTGGTAGTGAATGCAAAGGTGGCAGGTGTAATGTGTGCCTATAATGCCTATAAAAGTCAGCCGTGCTGCGGTAATGACCTGCTTATGAATAATATTTTGCGAAACGAATGGAACTTTAAAGGATATGTGACTTCCGATTGCGGCGCTATTGATGATTTTTACCAGCGTCATAAAACACATGCAGATGCAGAAAGTGCGGCAGCCGACGCCGTATTGCACGGAACAGATGTAGAATGCGGAAATGTAACGTATAAATCATTGATCAATGCTGTAAAAGATGGTAAACTAACAGAACAGCAGTTGGATATATCAGTTAAAAGGTTGTTTACGATACGCTTTCGTTTAGGGATGTTCGACCCGGTAGAGATGGTTAAATATGCCAGGATAACCACAAGCGCGCTCGAAACCCCAGCACACAAAGCACAGGCGTTAAAGATGGCCAGGCAGTCTGTTGTACTGTTGAAAAATCAGGATCATACCTTGCCTTTGAGTAAACATTTAAAAAAGATTGCAATAATAGGCCCCAATGCCGATAATGCTTTAAGCATCCTCGGCAATTATAACGGCGCCCCATCGAAACTCGTTACTGCCTTGCAGGGCATCAAAGAAAAACTTGGGCCGGATACCGAAGTCATCTACGAAAAAGGCACTGACTTTACAGGTGATCCGTCTTTAAAAGCTGATTATAGGGCTTTAGCAGATCGGGTAAAAGATGCAGATGCTATTATTTTTGTCGGTGGTATTTCTCCACAATTAGAAGGCGAGGAAATGGAAGTTAGCAAGGCTGGTTTTAGCGGCGGCGACCGCACGTCAATTGCCTTGCCTACTGAGCAAACCCTATTGTTAAAAGAGCTGCAGGCAACAGGAAAACCGGTGGTTTTTGTAATGATGACAGGATCGGCAATAGCCATACCCTGGGAGGCAGAACATATTCCGGCTATTGTTAATGCATGGTATGGAGGGCAGGAAGCCGGTACCGCAATTGCAGATGTTATTTTTGGCGATTACAACCCGGCGGGTCGCCTCCCGGTTACTTTTTACAAGAATGACAGTGACCTGCCTCCGTTTACAGATTATTCCATGAACAACCGCACATATCGCTATTTTAAAGGTAAGCCATTATATGGCTTTGGTTATGGTTTAAGCTATTCAAGTTTCAGATATGATAATCTGACAGCTCCTATTCGCATTTACGCAGGTAAAATGGCAACCGTAAGCGTAAGGATCACCAACACTGGGAAAATGGACGGTGAAGAAGTTGCCGAATTGTATGTATCACATTTGGGATTAAAAGTTACGACCCCTATAAGGGCTTTAAAAGGGTTTGAACGAACTTCTAATAAAGCAGGGCAAAGTAAAATAGTCCGCTTCATATTAACACCCGAAGACTTGTCGTTGATAGATGCTGAAGGGCATACAAAAGAGTTTCCGGGTAAAATAATAATCAGTGTTGGCGGAAGTCAGCCGGATGCCCAAACGCGGAAAGACAAGAAAACCGTGTCTAAAGTAATAGATATCAATTAGGTTAAGTTCAGCATCAGTCCTGTTTTATTTGAGAAAAATGATCATACTGCTTCTGAACTATTTATATATTATGAACACGATTTAAAATATTGGCGTTGGACAGGAATGATTTATCGGCAATAATTAATTAATTTACAATGAAGTCAATACGCATTTTTAGCATCTTTGCTATTCTTTTTCTGTCATTTGGTTTAAAAACTACAGTTTTTTCTCAGGATGATAAAAGTAGCCAATGGTATAATTCAGCTACCCGTCATAAAGACAATAAAGCCCCTGTTAAGGACACTGCCGGGAAGATAATGCCGCATAACCTTGATGGTACTAATGAAAATCAATCATGGAAAAACCTATCGGTTGGTCATATACTTTCGTCTGTTGGTTATATTGTAAAGCCAGAAGGCACCTCTATCGGATTAGATGCGGGGGAGCGAGTAATGAATATAAGATTAGCTCAAAACAAAAAATTTTTGGTAATAAAAACCGACGTTCATTTATCAATTGTGGACGCGGATAATTTTAAAGTAAGTAGTAAAAATGCTTTTCCGGATAAAGATGACGGCGGGTCAATGAATGGGCTTGCTTTGGCTAATGATGATTCTACAGTTTACTATACCGGGATGCAAAAAAATATGTACGCAGGTACGATAAGTAAGAATGGAGTTTTTGTACAAACCAAAACCATCGATTTATCAATTGATAAAAAGTTTACTAACCCATTAGGTATCGGCTTGTGTAACAAATCGAAAATTGCTTTGGTAGCTTTGGCTATTGCTAATAAGGTTGCGGTGGTTGATTTAAAAACCGGAAATGTATTGCGTAATATTCCGGTTGGGATTTGTCCGTATGCAGTTGTTATAACAGAGGATGAATCCACCGCCTTCATCAGTAATTTCGGCGGACCCATTGCCGGCAAGAGAGATAAAAAGGAAAAATCGGCCGGTTCTGATGTCGCTGTTGATGAATTTTCAATTGCCTTACGGGGTTCTGTTTCTGTAATTGATATTAAAACCAAAAAGGTTTTAGCCGAAATCAAAACCCGGATACATCCCGAATCGATGGTTTTATCACCTGATGGGGAAAATTTATACGTTACCGATGCCAGCGGAGATGGGATTAGTGTAATTGATGTTAAAAAAAGAAAAGTTATTTATACCATTGACACAAAGCCAAGTTCAAATTTGCCATACGGGAGTTTAACAAGTGCCCTGGAATTTAGTGCTGATGGGAGAATATTATTTGCAGCAAATGCTGGCAACAATGCTGTAGCACTCATAAATCCGAAAAGACCACAAAAAGGGCCTTATGGGTTTATTGCTGCAGGTGGTTTCCCTGGTTCGCTTTGTATTAAAAACAACAATTTGTTTATTGGTAATGTAGTGCCATTGAAAGGAGCCTTACAAAAAGTAGCTTTACCAACCAGCAGAACCGAACTGGAAGAATATACCCAAAAAGCCGAAAATGGGTTCCATCTGTTAGATATTATCAGAGCACAAGCCGAAGCGAAATCGGGCGTAATAGCAAAACCTGTTCCCGTTAACGCAGGCGAACCTTCATTAATTAAACATGTGGTTTATATTATTAAGGAGAATAAAAAGTTTGATCAGGTATTAGGAGATATTGGAAAAGGAAATTGTGATTCTAACCTCGTTGAATTCCCCAAAACAACAACACCAAATACACATGCTCTCGCCAGCCAGTTTGTATTACTCGATAATTATTATTGTAATGGCATTCAATCCAATGATGGGCATCAATGGGCTGTACAAGGCATAACAACGCCTTACCGCGAAAAAGATTACGCGGCTATACATTGCGCCTACGATTTCGGTACTGATCCACTATGCTATGCAGCATGCGGTTTTATTTGGGATCACCTTTTGCGTAAAGGAATCTCTTTCAGAAACTTTGGTGAACTGGACTTACCTGTATTAGTCAAGGGAAAGAGCTGGACGGATTTTTATACCTCATGGGCCAACAAAACAAATACAGCAGCATTTAAATGTTCATACGCACCCGATCTGCTACGCCGATACAGCGATTTACGGTACCCTGGCTGGCACTTGAATATTCCTGATCAGGTAAGGGCTGATGCTTTTATTACTGCATTAGGTGAGTATGAAAAGCAAGGGAGTTTGCCCGAGTTTATCGTAATCTATATGCCAAACGATCACACCAGCGGTCACAGTACAGCCGTTCCGACTCCCAGAGCATACGTTGCCGATAACGATTTGGCTACCGGAAGAGTGGTTGACGCACTTTCAAAGAGCTCATTTTGGAAAGACATGGTTGTATTTATCAATGAAGATGACCCACAAACTGGCACAGATCATGTTGACGGCCATCGTTCATATTGCTTAGTGGCCGGGCCTTATGTAAAACGTAACACGGTTATTAGTTCGTTTTACAATCAATCTTCGGTGTTGCATACTATTTGTCAGATTTTTGGGACGCAGCCCATGAACCAAATTGTCGCCATGTCGCCACTAATGACCGATTGCTTTCAAGCTACACCCAATTATGGGGGCTTTACCCATCTGCTGCCCGGTGTCGCTTTAAACGAAATGAATCCCGATGTGAAAGACATGAAGTCAAAGGCCGAAATCAGGCTGGCGCCCAAAACCGAACGGCTCGATTTCTCCAAACCTGACAGAATAGATAACGATGCCTTATTGTTTAGCAAATATGTTTGGTCAACAATTTATGGCGATAAGCCTTTCCCTTCTGAATATTATGGACCTCACGGAAAAGGCTTAAAAGAACTGGGCTTAAAAATTGATCCAATTGTTAAAAAAGACTAAATATAATTTAACAAAAATGAACTATCCCTCCGCTGCATTATGTTTTTCAAGCCGAACAATTCCAATAGTGAATAAATAATAGGTGCAATACTGCGGTCTAATACCATAATTCATTGTCATGCAAACATTTTCCCGCAGGGTTGTTAGAGACAACCCTGCGGGAAATGTTAATTTCCTATTTTCTTTTAAACTTAGTAGATTGGATATACGAGCGAGTCAAAGATTTCGTTAAATGCTGACGATTATCTGGTTGATTCGTTCATGTAGCTACATTCAAAGCACTAAAGAATCTGAATCTTAAACCAATCAAAACATGAAAAAAATAGCATTGTTCCTTTTGACGATCTCCTTCGCCTGTATGGCGCAGCAAAGGCCGCAGGTTAAGCCTGTTGTAATGACGCCAGAACTCACAAAGGTGGTGATAGACACATTGTCCAGGGCATTGGTCGCTAATTATGTTTTCACAGATAAAGCTCAGGTGATGAGCAAGTATCTTTACGCGCAATTGGAAAAAGGAGCATACCGAAATATTAAAGACCCGCAGGCTTTCGCTGAGCAGATCTCGACCGACCTGCAAACCGCCTGCCCCGACCTGCACATGGGTTTCCATTTCGATCCCCGGCTGGCGCAAATGGGCCCGCCTCCAATGCGCGGCCCCGACCCGCAGCAGGACTCGGTGCGCAATGTGTTTATGGCGGAACGTAATTTTGCATTCACGGCTTCAGAAATTTTACCCGGTAATGTCGGCTACGTAAAATTTAATGGGTTTGTGGATGTTACGCCCTCCGCCAAAGAAACCGTTACAGCCGCCTTTCGCTTTGTACGGTACACCAAAACATTGCTCATCGACCTGCGCGAAAACCATGGCGGCAGTCCGGAGATGGTTAAACAGGTGTTAAGTTATTTTTTTGCGGAAAAAACAAGAGTGAACGATATCATCGTACCCAACAAGCGTGACACCGCCAAAGGCTGGACTGACCCAACAGCCACCGATGGGCTTATCCTGCGGATGCCGGTGTATGTATTAACCAGCAGCGGTACGGTTTCGGCGGCTGAAGATTTTGCCTACGCCATGCAGGCGACAAAAAGGGGAACCATAGCAGGTGAAAAAACAGCCGGCGGCTCCCACCCGGTAGTACCGGTTTTTTTAGGCCACGGCTTTGTAGCGGGCATTCCGTTTGCCCATACGTATAATATCCATACCGGCACAGAATGGGAAGGCATCGGGGTTATCCCCGACATTGCGCTTAAAGCGGATGCATCGCTGGACGAAGTCAATTCAACCCTATTCCCCAATTCCTGGTTTGCAAACCAGCAAAAGGCGATAGACCGACCCATAGCGCCCACAGAAGTTCAGGCTTACCTTGGTACTTACGAGGGCGGGCTAAAGTTTTATACAAAAGAAGGTTCCTTTTATTGTGAAAACCCGGAACGCGGAGGCCAGGTTTTTAAATTGCGTTATATCTCGCCCGGGTTTTACCAGCTCGACGAAAACGTACAGGTTAAATTCGGTCAGCAGCAAGGATCCGCTTCGGGCATGCAGTTTTACTGGAGCGATGGCAATATCTCGTTTAAACAAAAGACCCAATAAACAGGATTGAAATTCGGTGGGCATACTCCGTTCAGGGGTTAAAATCCGGCTATTCTCAGGAGCAAAAAAAGATTATAAAATAACAATAATTCTTTCTAACTTAGATGTAAGCTACCCTGTCGTACTTGCGGAGCATGCTGTTTTATAACTAATTACTCACCCTAAATTTTTACTAAGATGAAAAATGTTAATCCTATCTACTGGGCCCTTACTATCATTTTTGCCGGATTGATGCTTTGGTCGGCTATTCCCGACCTGATGAGCACTTCGGATGCTGTGCTGATAATTAACAAACAATTAGGCTATCCGGCTTATTTTACGCCGTTTATTGGGTTTGCTAAGATATTAGGTGTCATAGCTATTCTTATACCTGGATTTCCACGTGTAAAGGAATGGGCCTATGCCGGGTTTGCATTCGATCTGGTAGCCGCTTCTTATTCGTCTTATTATTCGGAGCGCGCGGTTGGGCAGCCGGTAGGCAAAACAGCGTTAATACTGCTCTATATAGTCTTTGCGATTGCGTCTTACGTTTATTATCACAAAAAACTAAAATCAGACTCATCAGCAAAAACACCGGCAATGGCATAGCTTAATGT
>Ga0364874_10427_pt1 | contig 23163 bp, 29 predicted proteins | sample ExccelAu500001D4_2_FD_206922 | JGI IMG/M metagenome (GOLD analysis project Ga0364874, IMG submission 206922) | Enriched cells from Trout Bog Lake Hypolimnion, Wisconsin, USA - BchlTB.Aug07.5000.01.D4 | ecosystem: Environmental > Aquatic > Freshwater > Lake > Hypolimnion/Profundal zone | place... | reverse complement strand
GCTGTTCCATGACACTATCTCCTATTAAGTACAACAGGAGCCAGTATCAAGTAGGGTGCTAGTGGGGTGTCAAAGTGGGGATGTAGGGTATTTTGCTATTAAATGTAGGGTATTTTTACCCTACTTCTTTGCATACTGAGTATGGTTTTTCATTCTAATTCGATTCTGTTTAATAGCTTCTGTCCATGCGTCTTTAAACGGGTCTTTCCCCGCTCCGAATAAATTTGGGTACGATTTAATGATTGAATCCAGCAAAGCTTTCTTTCCACCATTTGGGATTGAAAGGTGCTGATACCCAAATTGAGTTGCAACATATTCAATAACTCTAATCTGGCATTCGCGCTTTTCCACCCCATCAAGCTTTTCATCACTTGGCGGTTCAGAATGCTTGGCGGTAGTTGCATTCACATCACCACCGTTCGTTATATTTACTGGATCGTTTTCTGTGGGGATGATTTGTGATTGTGCGAATTGATCATGAATAATCACTGGGAAAGCCAATTTAACAAGTTCGTCAGGTAAATCCCATCTCTTCTCTGACAGCATCCAAGTCACAACTTGCGCAATAGGGAAACTGGCACGTTTTCCGAAATATGCGGTTATCGCATTCAGCTTAAGCGCTATTTCATGATTGCCACTGCTGAAGCGTAGGAATTGACCAAACTTATCTGGATCAATATTAAAGGCGAGTGCCTTTGCTGTCTTTACATCCATTTTGGTAATGTTCTGATATTTGCTCCAATCAGGTCGCATCAGTACTTTTGAAAGTAAATCATTACCACTCTGGCTTGTGATTAGCACGCCTTCACCCATCGCGCCCAGCTCGGTATGCTCCGCTGATGCGGTTGATTGTTCCACGCTGGATGAAGAGGGGATCGTTATGGAAAGACCATTGCTACTCAGCCACGCATCAAGATATATACGCTTAATTGTGGTTTCCTGTGTGCTTATTCCGTTCCGGTCATAGTTACTAAATTCTTCGGAATGCCTTTCTGGGTGAAGCCCATTGGTGACAAGCTCTCTCGAAACGATGGCCTCTCTTATAAGTTCTATCGCATCACGGTGGTTACCGTTTTGTGCAATCAGTCTAGCGGCATCATAAACAGTAAGAGTTTTCTTTAATTTGAGAATTTGCAACTTGTCCATGGGCACCCCTTCCGGTGTCAGCCTTCAGTAAGGAGCCGCGCCAGCCGGGTGAAGGTTCCCGGTATTCCCCCCGTCGAGGTAGGCGCGGCAAAAGGGTAAAGCTAAACAGTTAGATCGTACTCGCGCCTTCGTGGCGTGAAGTGTTTGCCGTTCATTGGCATTGCCTCGCTGGAGTCGGCGATTTCGTTTAGTGCCCGCGCCAATGCCCTGAGTTGCCCAGGTGTTAAATCCGCATCATTGCCCGGCATGTTTCGAATACTGGCCAGCGGGGTGCGGTCGCGGGTCTGGGTAAGGGTTGCAATGATTTTAGTTTGCATGATGGTCTCCTGATGTTTGTTTGGTTATGTCCACATCATACGAAGCTAGGTACGCCGCTTTTTCATTTTCGGTCATGAGTGCAACTGGATTCCAGTCAAATTCATCAGACTCTTCAAAAGCGCTGAAATACTCGGCCAAAACTGAAATAAAGCCTCTCACAAACTCAGTTTGATTACCCGCTGCCAGCAATATTTCATTGTTCGCTGAACTTAGATAATCAATGTAATCATATATCGTTCCCTCAGATTCTTTGTGATATGGAAGCTCCATAATTGCTTTCATGGCACTCAGGCATGCCATTGCACCTTTGCGTGATTCTTCGGTGTTAAGCATGGGACACCTCCCTTTCAATTTCACAAACCTTCACACTAAATTCAAAATGCCGGTCTTTTGCTGCTTTGAGGAGGAATTTCAACTTGTCCATTTCCTCATTGTTTTCTGAGTCAGATACAGTTTCCGCCATAGTGAAAAAAGCCGTCAAGTGATTATCAAATTCATAAGTATGCTGGATCAGCTTGTTAAGCTTATCTGTTGTGTCATCTTCATCAGAGCAATTCCTCATAACCTTAGCGAGTGCCCGCGCTTGTTTTCTGGCCTCGGCATCCCAGCCGCTCTCGCGCTCCATTTTTGCAGCAACCTTCAGTGCTGTAGCCATATCAACAAAATCTTTAACTACATTGCCGTTTTCGTCATTGACATTCCATTTACGACTATCACAACCGGCACCTTCGTTGTACCAAACTGCAAACGGCCTGATGGTTCCATGAAATTGATCAGCGAGTTCTTTTGGTGTTGGTGTGGAATTGGCGTTCATGCTGTCACCTCGTTTGCTTGATCAATTTTGTGGCAGAGGTCAGTAAATTCTTTATCCTTGAAGCCTAATCCTGCGTTGGCTCTGTTCAATAATTCATCTTCGCTCAATAAATCAAACTCGCTACCCATAACTTTTGTGGCGGCAGATAGGAAGCGCGAAATTGTGTTGAAGAAACCTGTGCACTGACCACGGAAACTATTAAAGCTATCGCTCCATTCATTGCAAATCCGCTTTTCCATTTCCTCGCCGCCCTCTTGCTCAAAACGTATCATGAGCGCTTCAGCGACGTTTCTAAGACTGTCGTTTTCAGGGAATACTGTTTTATCTTCACGCATGTTTTTTAGTAATGCATGGGCCATCGCTTCGCCAGTTTCGTAACCTCCGAAATAGCCACCTGTGGCGGGAACATTCCAGCAATGCGGCGCATTTTTTATACCATTGCCAACAAAAGGTAATCTACGAAAGGCAGATTTAACGCGAGTCTTGCGCCTGATTGGCACGGGGGGCTTGCCGATGCATGAGCGTGGCAAACAAGTAAAAGTGCTTTGAGTTGCTGTATTATTGGCGGTAGCCATGATGCGTACTCCTTGTGTGAGTTGCGTTGTGGTTAGGGATTGGCCGGCCACCTCTCAAAGTTACCGGACAATCCCGCTTTCCCCATGATCCGCATGGGGTACGGTAGAACTCTATGCGGCCAGTCGTGTTACAGGCTGCCGCTCTTCAGCCCTTTGCCTAGCCTCCCATAGATCGCGCTGGCCCTGCATCCTCAGCCAAAAGCCCGCTGACGTGCCCAGCGCTTCGCTTAGGCGTAAATCCATATCCGCGCTGATGGCGGCATGACAATTTAGGATGCGCGACAGCATCACTCTGGAAATACCCAAATGCTGAGAAAATGCGGTAACACTTAGCCCCAAGTCTTCTATCCAGCCTGTCAGAACTTCGCCGGGGTGGGCGGGGTTGTGCATGTCCATAATGTTGTCCTTAGTGATAATCCAGATAATCAACCAATTCCACGTCCGAGTCATCAAACCTGAAAACTACACGCCAATTAGCCTGTACGGTCAGCGACCAATAACCAGCACGGTCACCACTCAAGCCATGCAAACGCCAGCCTGGGCGCTTCAGGTCTTCCGGTTCGTGGGCTACGCTAAGGGCGGTTAGCTGCTCTCTCAACCGCTTGGCATGTATCGGTTGAATACCTGCCATGCTTCCAGTTTTGTAGAACGCTTCAAGCCCTTTGTGACGGAATGTTTTAATCATATTCTGTTAAGCGTAGATTTACAATAGTAATTGATGTGGTTGAGTGCTAACTTTGCTTAAGCTCTTGCATTAATTGGAACAACATCAGCCGATGCATAAGCCATACCGCAGAATTTAGCCCAGTCAGCCATCATCCTCCGGCGTTTTTCGAATAGATCGCCGCGCCGGTATGCAGCTTCAACCTTGTCGCCTATGGCATGGGCCAGCGCCATTTCTGCCACTTCACGCGGATAGTTGGTGCATTCAGACGCCCAATCTCTGAATGTAGACCGGAACCCGTGCGGCACTGCTTCAACTTTCATTCTTTTGAGTACGGCAGACATAGTCATGTCAGAAATTATGCTGCCTGCCTTGCTACCTGAAAACAAATAGACAGAATCAGTTTTCGGCAATTCTTTCAACAAGGCAATGGCGGTGCTTGATAACGGAACACGATGTTCCTTTTTTGTCTTCATGCGTTCCTTTGGAATTGTCCATATTGCCGCATCCAAATCGAATTCAGGCCACTGCGCACCCCGAGACTCGCCGGAGCGGGTCGCCGTCAGGATGGTAAATTCAAGAGCCTTTGCACCAATGCCTTCTTGCTTCCTTAATTTGGTCATGAAGTCGCCCAACTCAATATAGTGCAAGGCCAGGTGATGCTCAACCTCGGCAATTTTGGATGGCTTTGCCAGCTGGTGTTCAAGATGGCCGCGCCACATAGCAGGATTGTCGCCTGTGCGGTAATCCCTTCCTTTTGCCCAATCAAGGATATTTTCCAGCCTTCCGCGTAGCCGTGATGCTGTTTCGGTTTTGGTTGTCCAGATAGGCTCAAGGATTTCAAGAATGTGGGAAGTAGCAATGTCACGTACCAGCATCTTACCGATGACCGGGTATGCGTAGGTATCAACAGTTGCACGCCATTGTGCCGCATGTTTGACGTTGCTCCATTCAGAAGCTTTGGCTTTGATGAATAAATCCGCTGCCTTCTCGAATGTAACGGTTGTTCCTTCAGCGGCAATGAGGGCGCTTCGATTCGCTTGCCTCTCGGCAACTGGATCAATTCCGTTGATTATCTGGTCGCGTGCCGCTCTGGCCTTATCCTTGGCGCCGGCCAGCGTAACATCTGGGAATCCGCCCAATCCGATGTCTCGACGCTTCGTGCCAACCATGGCGCGTAGTATCCAGCTTCTCGCCCCGGATGGACTGACCTGTAGTGCTAACCCTGCTACGCCACCGACAAAGTGCATTCCCGGCGTCTTGAGTCTCCCCACTTCCAGCGGAGAAAGTTCTTTGGCTTTTCTTCCCATCACCGTACCCATCATAAAAAGTACGATTACATGCTACTTTATGACACGATATGATGCAAGCGATTTTTACAAACCTTATATCTATTGGGCTTTATAGGCGCGATGTGCGACTACATGCGACTATACAATGGCGGACTCTCTCTCCGCCAGAACCAAGTACTAAGAAGTCCAGTAACATACACGAAACCCGCATAACAGCGGGTTTTTTGTTGCTCTTTCGTCCAGTATCGTTTATTCTGTTCCAAGCAAATCCACTCTATTGTGGGGGTACGAATGGGGGTATTTTTAAATCTCCTTTTTATCATACCCCCAGAAACGGCAGATCATGGCTCTGACAGAACTACAGGTGCGAAACGCAAAGCCTCAAGATAAACCTTACAAGCTCTCAGATACCCATTTTCATAATCCGGCTGGTGAATATCCGCTAGGTAATAAAATAAATCCAGTTTAAGTATGCTTTCGTCGCTTCAATGAACGAAGAAAGGGCGCCGTCTGAGGTTGTGACAGTCGCCCGTCATTCACCCTTCATTCGCCTAACCAAGTTTCATCTTCCACATCTCATGTCGAATTTTCTTCGACTACAGAACTGGATATATCAAAAACTCGAAACAGTATTTTCCTGATCTGTTGCCTTTGTTTCTTAACTAGTTCGAAAGGCTGGATGTGAGCCCATCGTTAGTTGAATATCTGGTACATTATTTCTTGTTGATACGAGTGATCTTGGTGCCTTCGAAACTGATTCCGGCCATCAGACCCTGCTGATCATAAATAAAAGCGTAAGCATCATCCTTCAAAGTCGTTGTAGATAGATTTTTGGCAATACCTTCATTGACTACGACCACTGTTGGTCCAACGCCTATTTCCCAACCTTCTGACTTTCTGAGATACTTCAATGCGTTGTCATTCATAAGAAACACAGCATAGCCGTAAGATTCAGCACCTGCCTGCCAACCCCATGATGCGGTAACAGAATTGTAGTAACCGTCAAACTTCTCATCCTTGGTCAAAACACCTTCGCCATAGGCTCCACCGAATATCAGGCCGGCTTTTACAATGTTGGGAAAAACCAGTATTGCCTTGGCGTGTTTAGCCACATCTGCTGCAATAGGATTTTTCTTGTACAAGGCCGACAGTGATTGCGCAGAATCCCGCTGAAGATCTTCTACAGTTGCTGCATTTGCCTGGCTACTGAAAATACAGACTGAGAATATTGCTGCTGCCATGAGAACCAAGGCCCGATAATTACTATGTAAAATAGTCATGATGTACTCCTGAAATATGGTTAGTCGGAAACTTCACCGATGGAATGAGTTAAGTTAGATTGGAAGACTGACACTGTACTGATACGCTTAAAAAGTCTGTGCGGTAGCGCACAGAGCACACCTGCTTTTAAATATTGTGACGTTATGTTCTTTCCGTAGTAAAAGTTTCACATTACTTTTTAATTAATATCAGCAGTTCTCTTGGCTTAAAACGGCGGTATTGCAGCCTTATGACTATTATGGAGATGACGACGCAATCTTATGTTGATCATTTTCTGAGGTAGGCACTTCTTTAGCCGCAAGCGACAGGGCAAGGCTCGTTACCGAAGGGTTCAGACTATCAACCATCGAACTTGGGATCAGAATCGTGGCTCCCCGTTCCTTTGTGGCCTCATAAATAATATTCATGGCTCGAAGTTGGAGCGCTGCCGGATGACCGGCATAAATATCCGCAGCTTCAACAAACTTACCTGCGATAGCCGCTTCAGCGGAACCGAGTATCACCCGCGCCTGTTTCTCGCGTTCTGCCTGAGCCTGACGCGACATGGCATCTTGCAATGCCTCCGGAATCGCGACATCACGAATTTCTACTGAACTTACTGTTATTCCCCATGGAGCTGTTTTCTTGCCGATCTCATCCTTTAGATGCTCATCAGCATCCTTGCGGTCGGAAAGCAACGCGGCTAACATTGAAGAGCCGATCATCTCTCGTAAAGTGGTTTGTGCAACCCGGTCGATAGCTTCACGGTAATTGGTAATGGCTAACGCTGCTTTTTCGGCATCATGCACATGCCAGAAAATAATTGCATCAACGTTGACCGGTACGGTGTCCTTGGTGAGGGCCTGTTCTGCGTTAAATGCAGTAGTCTGAATACGTTCGTCAATAACTGCGACCACATTGTCGATTACCGGAATAATGACGAACAAGCCTGCTCCTGTAATGTCCCACTATAAACAAGGTTGATTATCCCTCTCTAAATTAGCTGAGACAGCGTGTTTGTCTCGCTGGCAAATGGATAAATCATGCTCCTGGAATAACGCCAGACAGCGACACAGAACCCATAAAAAATCACCCGGCATCTTTTTCTGGGTGATTTTGCTTGCAGATGTTGAAATATCAGGTCAATCGATATCCATACCTCTCCATGGGTGTAGCCGGTCAACTGGCGTAGGGTGAGAATCGCGATGGCGACTGCAATGAGGGTAGTAGCGGGTTTCTGCTATCACGGTTAGCTCGGCTAGAAAGTCGCAGAGCAGCGTTGCGGCTTCATCTGAAATATTCCTTGGAAGCAACCGATCCATATCGAAATAATAGTTGTCATCATCATTGTCGTCGCCATTCATCGCAATTCCTCAATAGCTTGTTGTAACAGATCGTCGGGTAGATGGTTGAATCCCTTGGCTACCGCCATCTGCATGGCGGTTCGCAGGATGAGACCGGCTTGCCGTGGCACGCCTTTCGACGCTTGGCGCAAGAGTTCCATGCCCGAGTCGGCGAACAGTGTTTGGCTACAGCCGGCGACTTTCAGAGAATGGGTGATCAACTGAGTAAAGCGTTCTCTTTCGAGAACAGGCTTGAGCTGTAGTCGCACTTGAATACGACTGGCCAATGCTGCGTAAGGTGCCCGGTCGAGGGTGTTGGCGAGACTGGGGTGGCCCACCAGCCAAACAGTGATCAGGTCGCGCGAATCGAAGGCGAAGTTGAGGAAGGACGGGAAGTCACGGAAGAACTCGGGTGGCAGGTTCTGCGCTTCGTCGATGATCCACACGGGCAGAAGCTGCTTGTTGTCGACAAGATCCTGAATGCGTGTCTTGAGGTCGCGCCAGAGTTGTGCCCGCCGATAGGCAGGTTCCAGACCCAGTGCCAGTCCGAGGCTGCGGTAGATGTCGTTACGGCCAAACTCGGTTTCTGGCAAATAGATAGCCTGATAGCGATGAGGGTTCAATGCCGTAGTCAGGCGGCGCAGTGCTGCGGTCTTACCAACGCCGGGTTCGCCGGTCAACAGGCCAATACCGGGGCTGTCCAATAGCCATTGAAAGCGGTCGGCCAAGGGAGACAAGCTGCCGTCGTCCCACAGGTCAGTATGCTCTTTGGAGAGCGGTGAGTGGCGTAGTCCGAAATGTTGACGATACATTCAGGCCCCCTTCTTGCCGTGGTATTGAACCAAGGCAGTTTCGATCATGTTTGGGCCGGTACGAGAGGTATGATTTGCGTCAGCATCGGTAGGCTGTGATTTGCGGCGCACTCGCTGCATATTGCCAACGGCATCCAGCAAAGTGGCAAATCCCAGTAATTCACCCGCTGAATTCTCCACCCCGACCACGGTTTCGGTATGCGGGTCGACCACCAGTTGCACGGTTTGCCCGGCAAGTTCGTAGGGCACTTCAAAAAATTTGCCCTCATAGGAGACGGTGCCGTCTTTGCGCACGAAACGAGATACACGGTGCATGAAGATCGCATCAAGGTTTGCCGCACGCTGCCCAAGTGTTCGAATCTTTAACAGGTCTTTCTGGTACCGGGCCAAAGGGGTTAAACCGCACAGCCCGCTATGCGGGGTCTGATGATACAGGCGCTCGACCCACGCCCACAGGCGCGCATTCAAATCGGATAGATCTGAAATCTGGGAGGAATCGATCTCGCTCAGGAATTGAGCACGAAAGGTCCTGTGCCAACGCTCCAGCTTCCCTTTGCCTTCCGGTGCGTAGGGGCGGCAGAAGATCAAATGGATCCCCAAGCGGGCACAGATTCCCTGTAGCGTGGCAGAGCGATAAGCTGCGCCATTGTCAACTATAAGTTTGCGTGGCAAACCACGTTTTAGCACAGCCTGCTTGAGTACACCCTCGATATCAAGCGCCGTTTCGCCCAGGCAAAACGCGCTGTGGGCGATCAGGCGCGAAGCATCGTCCATCAAGGAAACGAGGTAAGCCTTACGCATCCCCTTGGGGGTGGGGACTGTCGGGCCATGCAATACATCGCCGTACCAGATGGAACCTGCGAACTCCGTAGTAAAGCTGCGTTTCTCTTCCAGCAGACTAGCTGAACCCGTCATGCGGGACAGGCCGTGAGTTTGCAGCAGGCGATGAATGGACGAGCGCGACAAGACATCATTGGCAACCACACCGGTGGTTTCCAGCAATTGCTGAATCTGCCGGATGGAACGGCGCGGATTCTCGCGCTTGGCGTTAAGGATAGCTTCCTGAACTTCGGGTGCGAGCTTGGATAATCCGCGATCTGTGCGTGTCTGCGGAACCAGACCTTCGATACCATCCTTGAGCCAATTGTAATACCAAGCTTGGATGGTCTTCTCGCCCAATTGACTGCGGCGTGAGCCGGGAATGGCGTAGTTCCGTTGTGCCAGTTCACGGATGATTTGCTGCAGTTCACCTCGTTGCAGTTGCTCGCGGCTGACCAGTGGCCCCAAAACGGACAGGCGAAACAAGGCCATCTTATCAATCTCTTTCATGCTGACTCCTCGTGGTTAAAGAAGCCAACATGAGACCAGAAATCCAAAATTGAAAACACAGGCCAAACTGTGTGGAGTCGTCCACCAGCGCAAAAGTGCCTGTCTCAGAACCAATCAGTGTCAGCGCATCATGGGATGGCCAACCCGTCGTGGTCGAGCCAGGCCATCACTTCGCTCAAGGGCGTACAGCTCAGACAGCCAGTCCAAAACGACTTCCAATCTGCCGCACGTCCCCACTCGGCAAAGCGACTTCGCAGAATAAATTCGAATTCAGGTGTGCGCGATTCCAGCCAATTCCGCCACCGACGGACAGTGTGTCTACACAGAGCAAACATCGCAGCGCATCTGTGCAACGAACAAACCGCCAGCAAACATTGCAGAACCTGTTGCTGCAATAACCAACTATGCCAGCGACGCGGGGGAATGCACGATGGCAGGCACGAACAAGAGTGCCGACAACCGGGACATCGAAAACGAGGAATTAGAACCAGGCCCAGACATTCATCATCGGATGCAGGTCTGCGATTTGCCTTGCGAGAATAACAACCATGCCGCCAAAGACCTGCCAATCCACACCCAGGACACCGCGGGGGCCGATAGACTTCAGGTGTGCTGTGCAGCGTTTCGATATGTTGCTGAAGCGTGGTGATGCCAGATACAATCCGATACATAGGCCGGATTCCTTTGTGTGGTTAAGTGTCAGAACTTCCCACTTTAACAGAGGAACACCGGCCTTCCTTACGCCAAGGTTGTCGCGCTAAATTTACGGTATTGTTTCTTCAAGCTCGGAAAAAGAACTCGGGTTGCTGGTTTCGACTCTTTCTTAAACAGTGACAGACGTTACAGCTCCCTTGACGCTTTGCAGCTTTCCCATTCTCAGGATGACAAACTTTTGCCATGTGTTAGCCATTTTCAGTGAAAAAGCGATAATTAGTGCAGCACCGAAGCACGTGAAGGCAAGGTAGTTCGGCTGGCCGACAGCAATACCTGCGAGAACAAACACTGCAACCAAAAATGATGTGATGGGATTCATGTTCATTGCACCTTGTGTGGTTCCAGCTCTCAAAATTAGGGGATCATCGCAAACTATTCCTGTTCGGGAGCACTGCCGAACTAAGTAGAGCACCTTATTTCTAAAGTCTCTATTTCTTGTACGACATAAACTTTGAAAATAAGTTCTTATGACAGTAATTGAATCAGGTTCAACAGTTTTCCACGTAGATCCAATCCCCATTCATTTGTTGAGAATTTTTGCTCTTTAGATAAGAAATCAATCTAGAATAGGTTTGCTATCGCCCACAGATCATAGACTCGGAAATGCATGAAGTAAGGGTGTATATTTTTGGCAAAATGCAGTGGATGATCAATGAAAAGGAGGCGGTGTAAGGTGATCAAATCATAGTGCGAAGGCAGTGGTAAACAGGATTATGAACGCAATCAACGCCAACGCGGCGTGACCCGCTACGAGACCGGAGGGCAGGGGTTTTCCACGGAAGTGAAAGCCCAAAGCCAGTGTAAGACCGCTCAACGCCGCCAAAACAAAAAGCCCCAATGCCCAAATTGCATGTCCGCTGAATCGATGCCAAACTGCCAGCGTCATCACCACTAGACCAGACCCGGCAAACACTCCGTGTATCACAGCCAGCGCGACAGGAGGCTGTGTCTTGCCGAGAGAAAGCATTACGACTATCGTCGCTCCAAGCATAGCAGTGATTGCAAACAAACCTACAGATAATATAAGCGATTGTCATTAGACTCTTCATACCGTTTTTGAATGTATAGTTTTTTAAATCGCTCTCCCAACATATTTGTGCAGACAGATCAAAAATCCAGGAGTAATATTAAATCGTAATTTTCCCTTAATCACTAAGAGGAGTTTAATCATGTCTAAGTCCCAACATTCCAGTAAAGAGAGCAAAAAAAAGGCTATGTTAACGCCAAAGGAAAAGAAAATGGCTAAACAAGTTAAGAGGCATAGTCACGATGCTCCGCCTCTGATTACTACTCATTGATAACTAACTGGGTGGCGACTTTGTTTCACGTCGCTACCTTGTGAGAAGTTCATGTTTTAATCTGCTGCGCCACACTGGACAGTGTTTGCAAAAAACTGATGTACTCATGCTGGGTTAAATACTGCAGCTTTTACTTATTTTAATATCTTCTTGCCCAACAATGGCCGATCGCGAAAGATTTATGACCGTAATCACCATTTGATCATAAACAGATTTCTATGAAAGCTTTTTAACTTTTAACAACCCCATCATAGCTGACACACCATTAAGGGCTATCGGATATTTCTACGTTCCCTTTTAAATCCACAGAGCCTGAGTGAGTTGAACATAGGATAAATACTTATGGCTTATTAGGAGGTCGTCCTATCGTTTAATCAGACATCTCCTATATCGTTATTTCCTAGGCAAGCACAGTATGAATCCTCCCTAAACATCAGTACAAAATTTTGTCATAAAATGAGGGTTTATCTTGCATTGTTTTGTTTTCTGAAAAATACATAAAATGGTGCTGAGTACTCTCAGTCTAGTTGTTCCGTAGCGCGCTTCAAGAATGGCTAATCAGAATACCAAGCAACCTAATTTGATGACAAAACATAAATACGGAATGGAGAGCAAAAATGAAATCCAATGTTAGATCTGATCAGACCAATAAGGCCAATAATTTTCACTCACAAACACCTGCCAAGCGTTCAAGTAATCGAAAATTGAAAGCTAAGGATAACGAACCCAGCAAAATTGAAGATGAGTATGATAAATTTCTAGAGGAATGGGAACAAGACACAATGTTTAGTATCCATGCCTAACTTGAAAGTCTCATTACGCAATTCTACAGTGGACCCCTCCGTCAAGACAATAATGCATCGAGTTTAAGAGGGTAACCTTCTTCATGCAGCGGAACGGCGCTGCCCCGGTTTTCGGTTTCTTTTTTTGTTTCTATTTCTGGGGGAGATTTTTCTTTCTCACTGTATTTGTCCACAATCCTAGCGCCCCCGCCAGTTGCTGTACGATAAACCTCATCCGGTGTTTCGTAGCCCAGTGATTGGTGCGGTCTTTCCGTGTTGTAAAGCACGAAATATTCTGTCAATCCTATCAGCAATTCAGACATCGTGGCGTAGCCTTTCAAATACACGTCTTCGTGTTTGACGCTGCGCCAGAGCCGTTCCACAAAAATATTGTCCAGTGCCCTGCCACGTCCATCCATGCTGATGGCGATTCCCTTTTTTAACAGCACGCCAGTAAACGCTTCACTGGTAAACTGGCATCCCTGATCGGTGTTGAATATCTCAGGCGTTCCATATGTCTGCAATGCCTGCTCCAGACAGTCCACACAGAACCCGCTATCCAGCGTGTTCGACAACCGCCATGACAATACCTTCCGCGAATACCAGTCAATCACGGCCACCAGGTACACAAACCCACGCGGCAGGCGGATGTATGTAATATCCGTACTCCACACCTGATTGGGGCGGACCACATTCACGCCCCTGAGCAAATACGGATAAACCTTGTGCTGCGGGTGCGGACGGCTAGTATTCGGCCCCGGTGCCATGCCGGCAAGCCCCAATATTCTCATCAGCCTCTGTACCCGCTTGCGGTTGATCTTGTACCCCAAGCCACGCAGGTAACGCTTGATCTTGCGGCTGCCGTAAAACGGATGCCTCGTGTATTCAGCGTCAATCAACCCCAGCAACGCCAATTCCTGCTCGTTCGGTTTTGCAGCCATTTGCGGCGCATAGACCGTGGAGCGGTTGACTCCTGCCAGCTCGCATTGGCGGGTCAACGCCAGTGGCTCAGCGGTGTTGACCCATTGTTTACGATCTTCTACTGGCTGATCCCAGACTTTTTTTTGAGCCAGTCCAGCTCCATTTTCAATCGCCCGATCTCGGAATAGAGCCGCTCCGAACTGGCAGATGGGTCGGCTGGTTTCGGGCCACGCTTGGCGTCAAATAAGCTCGATGCCTCTTCTTGCAGCAACTTCTTCCACGCACCGACTTGCGTAGGGTGCACACCAAAGTCTTGGGCAATTTGGTTCACCGTCCTGACGCCTCGGATCGCTTCAAGTGCGACCTTGGCCTTGAACTCATCCGTAAAATTCTTGCGCTTCGTTTCGCTCATAACCTGCTCCTCAATTGCAGCAGGTTACCACCTTAATTCATTGTCTGAAAATCGGGGGCCACTATATTCATCCTTAGTTTTCCCCAAAGCAATTGACTATGTTTACTTAAAGTTCCACTGCGTCTGTGAGAGTGAGCATTTCGGTCCATGAATTATTTTGTCAATGTTAATTAACAATGGAGGGAATGATGGAAACGGAATTCATTGATTGGTTAAAAGACAAGGAAGTTTTTCTTACAGATCAAATAGAAAATAGCCGACCTGGCTTTGCGGAATATGATGCTCTGATGCTTGCAGGAGTGAGAGGGGCTTTAGCACTTTACAACCAGTGGTTGGAAACAGGTGGTGCTGGATCCTGGAAAGGAAACAATCCAGATATCTGGGATGATGAATCAGCCATGCTTAATCGAAAAAAAATGTCATTGTAATCAGGAACAAGGTGCGTCGTGCAAGAATGAGGCGTGCTAGTGATATGATCAATTCGGGTCGAGGAACTGATATCCATTAAAGTATTTATGCCACAAAACCAACTACGCCAGTTCTGGTTAAGGCAAAAGCCAACAAAAAGAGACGCAAACACAAGGAATAATTCCACCATCAATTACTAAACATAGAGAGCTAGTAAACTTGACATACTCTGAGCCAATTTTTTCTCAATACCGCCTCGGGTAATGCCAAGGGTGGGGTTGCCCACTTTAAGCATAGTTTCCTTAATTCGGCCTATCATCCTGATAAAGCTCTATAAGAAAAATGACAGAGCCCACATGTTCTGGCTTACATAGGACACTTACCGACTAAATAATCAGCTATTGCCCTATTTTCCCTGTTCAGACACCCGCACACAATTCAAACGGTTTTTAAGTTACAACATTCCAAACCGGTAAGAGCAAATTTGTTTGCTATTGAAGTTATGAAGAGCATGATATTCAACTGTTGCATTCTGCTCAAATGTATTGCATTGAACATGAAACTGACCAGCACTATCAGATAGGAGAGAGCCATGCCAAAAAACATGATAGGCACGCGTGAAGAGTGGCTTGCAGCCCGTCTCGAACTGCTCAAGGATGAGAAGGAGCTAACGCGCCGCAGCGACTATCTGGCACGGCGTCGTCAAGAGTTGCCGTGGGTTCGGGTTGACAAGAAGTACCGTTTCGAGTCAGATGAAGGGAGTGCCTCGCTAGCGGACCTTTTCAGAGGGCGCTCTCAGCTTTTAATATACCACTTCATGTTCGGGCCCGATTATACAGCGGGGTGTCCTTCGTGCTCGACCATTGCTGATGGGTTCAATGGTTTCGCTGTTCATCTGGCGAACCACGACGTTATGCTTTATGCAGTGTCGAGGGCGCCACTTGCTAAGCTACAGGACTACAAGCGGCGAATGGGGTGGACATTTCCTTGGGCATCCTCATTCAACAGTGACTTCAACTCTGACTTCAATGTCTGGTTCACCGAGGACCAACAGCGTGAGGGAGGCATCGAATACAACTACCGGCACGAGGAGGCGTGGAAAATACGCGGTATCGGCGACTCACTAACGAAACGCGGTGAGGGGCCCGTTGCACAGGTCGCGGCCACAACTGGAACGGACGTTGCCACTTATACTCGCGACAGGCCGGGGATGAGCGCATTCGCACTGGAGGATGGCGTCATCTTCCACACCTATTCAGCTTATTCGCGGGGATTGGACGGCCTTTGGGGCATGTACCAGTGGCTCGACCGAGCTCCCAAGGGGCGCAATGAGACCGGCATCTGGTGGCGTCGCCACGATGAGTACGAGGGCAAAGATAGATAAAAAAGATGTAACTCAATGTGCAGGATCGACGCTATCAACAAATGGAGCATTGGTGAATGGTCCAAGGGAACCAATAGAGCATGTTTCCATGCTATACATTCAAAGACGCAACTTATAACGCCGGCCACTTAATTTAAACTCAACTTTCGGCATATTTAACCGTTGCCGCCATTAGCTAATCAAATTACGGTACGCTTTAGCAGTTTAAAGCAAACAAAATATTGGTGTTTTTGAGAGCCAATAAAATAAAACTGATGTGGGCGAAAATTGAAGGTAGGCGCATAATAGACACAATTCTGATATGGTCATAGGGCTCATGTGCAGGTGAAAGTACTTCGTCAGTTAATTAAGGAGATATGAATGGAGCAACAAAAGGGTACATTTGCTGTAAAAGCTGGTTTGGCTAAAATGCTCAAGGGCGGCGTTATTATGGATGTCGTAACGCCCGAACAAGCTAGGATTGCAGAAGATTCAGGTGCTTGCGCAGTAATGGCATTGGAGCGCGTTCCAGCGGACATTCGCGCTCAAGGTGGCGTAGCTCGTATGTCGGATCCTGAGCTCATTCTAAAAATCATGGAAGCAGTAACGATTCCAGTCATGGCCAAATGCCGCATTGGACATTTTGTGGAAGCGCAAATTCTTGAATCGCTTGGGGTTGACTATATTGACGAATCCGAAGTGCTTACGCCTGCCGATGAAGCACATCACATAAACAAGCAATTATTCAAAGTGCCGTTTGTTTGCGGCTGTCGCAATCTGGGTGAAGCCTTGCGCCGTGTGGGTGAAGGTGCTGCGATGATTCGCACCAAAGGTGAAGCCGGCACGGGTGATGTTGTTGAAGCGGTCCGTCATGCGCGCACAGTGCTTGGGGCCATTCGCCAATTGCAGACGATGCCGGATGAAGAGCTCATGGCTTTTGCCAAAGAACTAGGTGCTCCCTATGAACTGATTAAAATAACAAAAGAATTGGGGCGCATGCCTGTTGTCAATTTCGCAGCGGGTGGGATTGCCACTCCTGCCGATGCTGCGCTGATGATGCAACTTGGCGTGGATGGCGTCTTTGTAGGCTCCGGTATTTTCAAAAGTGGAGATCCTGCCAGACGAGCAGCAGCCATCGTCAAAGCGGTGACGCATTATCAAGATGCGAGTATTTTGGCCGAAGTCAGTAAGAACCTGGGTGAACCGATGGTTGGACTTAACGTCTCACAAATGCCTGATACCGATAAAATGGCCGGACGCGGTTGGTAATGTTCAGAGTATTCCTATGAAAATTGGTGTGCTTGCAATACAAGGTGACTTCTCCGAACATATTACAATGCTCAAAAAACTGGATGTCGACACATCCGAGGTACGGTTGCCAGAGCAATTGGAATCCCTCGATGGCTTGATTATTCCTGGAGGAGAATCAACCACAATTGGGAAGCTTGCCACAGACTTTTTCTTGATCGAACCGATCCTTGCGTTTGCTCGTAACCATGCTATTTGGGGAACGTGTGCCGGGGCAATATTCATGTCGAAAGATGTGCGTCGCCCGCAACCACTACTTCATCTGATGGACATTAAAGTGGAACGCAATGCGTTTGGCCGCCAAGTAGATTCCTTCGAGGCTGACCTTGATATTCCCGAACTAAGGTCGGCCAGCGAGACCATTGCACCCTACCGCGCGCTCTTTATCAGAGCGCCCATAATCGAATCGGTGCAAGGCCATGCAAGGATTCTTGCTTCCCTCGCCGATGGGAGAATAGTTGCTGCGCAAGAAGGTCATTTTCTTGCTACTTCTTTCCATCCAGAATTGACAAATGACGTGCGCTTTCACGAATATTTTCTTTCTTTGGCTAGATCAGCTTAAGAGATATTAAGAACTTATCCGTAAATAAAAATATCCTTTTACCACTTGCCACCAGCGTCCTACGACTGTGATCAGTTCATGGCGTCGTCGCATCAAAGTTTCCCGTACCACGTTTCCGGTATTATTCAGCAGCGTAACGCCCAAACTGGATAAGCCGCGTTTTGTCCGGATGAAGTTCCAATTTGAATTTGGACAAGCGTTCTCGCATTGCTACCAGAAATCGCTTTGCCTCGCCTTCATACTGAAACCCCATCACGCTGTCATCTGAATAGCGAACAAGGATGACATCGCCAACAGAGCGTTGCTGTCGCCATTGATACGCCAATAGATCAAGCGTATACCCTGGTCGGTCTGTGGTTCAGGGCAGGCTCCGACAAGCCTTAACAAGAACGCCAATTCGCCAAGAGCCGCTTTCTGGCAGTCAAATTTTTAACTATTTACAGATTTCATTCTACCTAGGGGGTAGATTTCGTCGTTCATAGGTGTGTAGCATAAATTGCGGGCAGATTGCGCCATACACCGTGAATGTCCATTCCGAAGCCAAAGACAAATCTCTCGGGTAAAGTAACGCCTACAAAATCGGCAATGACCGGTTTGGTTTTGTCATGCAGTTTATCGGCAAATACCGCGCAGTAAAATCCCGTTGCCCCCAGATCCAGCACTCGCTGTTTTACGGCAGCCATTGTCTCGCCCTCGTCCAGAATGTCGTCCAGCACCAGTACGATTTTTCCGCTTACATTTTCGCGCGGCTCGACCTTCCAGTGCAATGCTCCACCTTGCTGATGTTTTCCGTAGCGCGAAACATGAATGTAATCAAAATCAAGAGGGAAGTTCAACAATGGGAGCAACTGCCCGGTAAATACCACCGCCCCCCCCATCACCGACAATACCAAAGGATGTTTACCAGCCAATGCTGAATTAATTTCATGCGCCAGACGCCTCAAAGCGGCCTGCACTTCTTCTTCAGAAACAATTAATTCCGCATGCTGAAGGATATCGCATGCTTGCTGATTAGTGAGCATTTTACTTTAGCGAGCCTCTAATAAATTGATTAATTCCTGCTCATCCATGACAGGCACACCCAACTCAAGCGCCTTGTCCAGTTTGCTACCTGCCTCCGCGCCTGCTACCACGTAATCTGTCTTTTTCGACACACTGCCGGCTACCTTTGCTCCCAAGGCTTCGAGAGCTGCTTTGGCTTCGTCACGACTCAGGGTAGGAAGCGTTCCGGTCAGCACAAAAGTTTTTCCGCTCAAACGTAAAACTTCGCCTTGATTTCCTTCATGCTCAACCCAGCTTAACCCGCTGGCGCGCAACTGGGCAATCACCTCGAGATTATGGGGTTCTGCCAGAAAAGCTGTAATACTTTGCGCTACCACCGGCCCGATATCCGGCACTTTTTGCAAACTGGTTTCATCTGCCGAAGTAAAGCGCTCCAGCGAACCGAAATAACGCGCCAAATCTTTGGCTGTGGTTTCACCCACGTTGCGGATACCCAGTGCATAGATAAAGCGCGCCAAAGTGGTCTGCTTGCTACGAGTGATCGCCTCCAGAAGATTATTGGCTGATTTCTCGCCCATGCGTTCCAAACCGGCCAGTCTTTGTTTTAGCTTTTGTTCGTCATAAAGATCAGCCGGAGTCTGCACGATGTGCAGCTCGACCAATTGATCAACGAGTTTGTCGCCCAGTCCTTCGATATCCAGCGCGCGGCGGCTGGCAAAATGCAACAAGGCCTGTTTACGTTGTGCAGGACAGAAGAGGCCGCCGGTACAGCGCCAGTTGGATTCGCCTTCCTCCCGCACAATGGTGCTACCGCATACCGGGCATTTCCCATTCAGACGTTTAAACAGATCGAATCGTCCTTCTTCTTTCCGCTCCCCCTGAGCCAGGGCCGGATTCAACACAACTCCGACCACTTCGGGGATCACGTCTCCGGCACGGCGTACAATCACTGTATCGCCGATACGTACATCTTTGCGTCGCGTTTCGTCTTCGTTATGCAACGTGGCATTGGAAACCGTAGTTCCCCCGACGAATACAGGCTCCAGCTTCGCCACCGGAGTTAACTTCCCGGTGCGCCCGACCTGAATGTCGATATCCCGTACCACGGTCATCTGCTCTTCCGCCGGATACTTGTGCGCCACGGCCCAGCGCGGCTCACGCGATACAAATCCCATCTGCGTCTGCAGGACAAGGCTGTTCACTTTATAAACCACGCCGTCGATATCGAACGGCAACTGGTCGCGCAACACCGCAATGCGTCGATGAAAATCAACCAGTCCTTGCGCTCCCCGCACGATGGCCCGTTCATCGCTGACCGGCAGCCCCATGGCTGCAAAAGCATCTAAAATGGCACCGTGCGTCTGAGGTAACTCCCAGCCCCTGACCTCACCCAAACCATACGCAAAAAACGATAGTGGCCGCCGCGCGGCAAGGGCGGGATCAAGTTGGCGTATGCTACCGGCCGCCCCGTTGCGAGGATTGACCAGTGTTGGCAGTCCATGCTCACGCTGGCGTTCGTTATAGCTCTCAAAATCATGACGGCTCATGAAAACCTCGCCACGCACTTCCAGCACGGGAGCTTCAAACGCTTTAAGTCGTAAGGGAATAGAATGGATCGTTCGAATATTCTGCGTGACGTCCTCACCGGTCTCGCCATCGCCCCGCGTTGCAGCTTGCACCAGCACACCCTGCTCATCGCGCAATCTACAAAACTTTCTTGTTCAGCGTTTAATTGCTCATTCAGATTTCGGTTCAGCGATTCATTGAGCAAGCGCTTTGTTCGTCCTAGCGCCTGCGTTGGTCCTTGGGCAAGTCGCTTGGCAAGGTCATTGGTTGCCATGGCCAAATCGTCGACGGGCACGATTCGGTTTATCAGGCCGAACCTGAACGCGGTCTCCGCGTCGAAACGATCACCCAGCAGAGCGATTTCCATGGCTTGCTTCAATCCGAGCAGTCGCGGCAATCCATAGGTGCCACCACCATCAGGCGATGTCCCAATATGACAATACGCAAGTGTGAAGTAGCTGTCGGATGCGGCTATAGCAAGGTCGCACGCGTTCATAAGAGACAGACCGAAACCCGCTACTGCCCCGCGCACGCTGGCGAGAACCGGCTTTTCCATACTGCGAATGCGGATCACGGATTCATGTACTTTGCCGATCATCCCTTCGAGAATCTCCCGGCGACGATATTCGGGGTCATTAAGTGTCAAATGAAAATACTTGATGTCACCTCCCGCCATAAAGTGTGGTCCGGCACCTTCAATTACAACTGCGCGCACGGCACTGTTACTGGCCACTTGCGAAGTGGCCTCGTCAAAACCTGCCACCATGGCCTGATTTAACGCATTAAGCGCTTGAGGTCGATTCAGAGTGATGGTTGCAATTCCGCTTGCTTCATCGACATTCAGCAGTACAGCAGAGTCGTCCATATTCATCCTTCAATTAATTTTCTGTCATTATTTGCTTTCCGTCACCAGCGAACTCAAGCGCATACAGATTTTGATCCTTTATACTGAGTGAAATTGAAAGTTTCCAAACTGTTCCCTCAATTTCATTTTATGGAGCTAGCCTGTCGCGGTATGAGGAAGTTGATTGACAAACTCTACCTCATCGGGGAGAGACCATTTCGCAACTTTATCTCCAAGATAGTCCAGCAGTTCCAGCTTGGTGAGCTTGCAATGATATTACAACAGCAATCACAATGCAGCCAATTGGCATGTTGCGGCAGTTCCAGAAACCGAAACTTACGGCATGATGCTGACTGGTCTGAGTTTGCCGGGAAACATGGCAAGTCGCAAGAAATCAGTCTAAAGCACTGTATTGAGGAGGGGCAGCAGACATTGCGGATTGTGCGGGCTATTATGGTTGCAGCAGAAATTGAATCCAAAAGACCCAGCGTATCCGCTGACAATGGGTGGAAACTAGTCGCGGTGCGGTAACCACAGCGGCAATGCCGCCTTGAGCCGTTTGCTGCACAGCTGGTCGGAGGCCATCCAGATCGTGCGCAGCGCTTCGATCAGCTCGGGTCTGTCGTAACGCGAAACCGGCCCCGGCTTGCCGACGGGCTTCTTTGTTCGCATGAACGGAGCACTTAACAACCGTAATGCATATTTGCGGTGGTAGCCACAAACAGCACAAAACTCATTCAGAATTGCAGTCTTATTCCCTTTGCGTGCACGCCGATACCGTGCTCTTATCGCCTCAAGATAGGCGCGTCGTTCTGGTTTGCCCATGTCAGATTACCCGTGTTAATTTCGGTAACCTTTAACTTGAGGCAACGTATCACTCCACACACTACCTTCGGTAACATTTAATTTGAGTCATACTCGATATTTCAATGAATTTTGCCATTTCACGGCGCGCTTGAGATAATCACGAAGGCAATTCTGTAACAAGCTGGGCGCTTAAGCCCGATTGTGTGTAAACACGTATCCAAACGATACTTATGGTGCAAATTTATGAGTGAATTACAATCCAGCCTGCTGATCATCGGCTTGGCAGTGGTGCTCGTTGTTTATCTTTACAACTGGTGGCAGCAACGCAAATACTCACGCAAATTCACTGAGGCATTTGAGCAGGCGAATGCGCAAGAAGACGCCCTTTATAGCAAAGTAGCGGAGCCATCGATAGTAGTCAGCGAAGACTTGCCGGATGAAAAAACGGAACAGTCCTTGCCTGCCGAGCCTCAAATTGTTGAGCCTCCTCCGGTAGAAACTCATCACATTTCCCCGTCTGAAAATATATGCAACCTGTTAGAGCCGGCGACCGATTATGTTGCCGTGCTTACATTTAAAGTACCCGCAGGAGCGGATTCGCTGGCCCTGTTGTGGCCCAAACGGTTCGATTTCGGTAAAAATGTGACTGTTTGCGGGCTGAATGAAACGACCGGGGTATGGGAAAAAGTGACGGCAGAAAGTCGCTTGTTTTATGCCGCGTTCAAATTGGGTTTGCAGTTGGCTGATCGTTCGGGGCCGGTCAGTGAAATAAATTTGAACGACTTTCGCGATCTGGTTCGCGATATTGCTTCACATCTCAAAGCCAAGGCGGATTTGCCGGATGTCGCTGCAGCCGCAAAACGTGCATTGGTTCTGGATAATTTTTGTGCCGGGGTGGATCAATTGATTGGGCTCAACATTCTGCCCAGCGGAGAGCGCACTTTCTTTGGCGGGGAAATCGCACGCGTGGCCGAACGGCATGGTATGGTTTTTCAGACAGATGGTTCGTTTCACTTGGCGGATGAACATGGACATACCGTGTTCAGTTTGGGTAATCTGGAAAACCTTCCGTTTCAGCATCACACACTGTCCCAGATGTGGGTCAATGGCCTGACCCTGTTAATGGACGTACCGCGTGTCGAAGAGCCGACGCAACGATTTGACGAAATGGCGGTGTTGGCCCGACAGCTGGCTATGGACTTGCGTGCCGCCGTGGTGGACGATCAGCGGGTTGCTTTGGGCGAGGCGGGATTTTCGCAAATACGTGCACAAGTTGCGAACAACGAAAGCCGCATGTTGGCCGGTTTGCTGATACCAGGTAGTGCTCAGGCACGCAGGTTGTTCTCCTGATGAATGAACTTGTAACGCAACGCATCGCCACTTTGCGTGCCGAAATCGAGAAACTTGGCTACCAGTATTATGTGCTGGATACGCCATTGGTTCCTGATGCAGAGTACGACCGCCTGTTTCGTGAATTGCAGGATCTTGAAACGCTTCATCCTGAATATGCCACGCCCGACTCGCCGACTCAGCGTGTGGGCGGAAAAATTCTGGATGGTTTTAAGCCAGTCAGCCATGCTGTGCCTATGCTTTCCATTCGTACCGAAACCGACATTAGTGATC
>Ga0364874_10405_pt2 | contig 23258 bp, 15 predicted proteins | sample ExccelAu500001D4_2_FD_206922 | JGI IMG/M metagenome (GOLD analysis project Ga0364874, IMG submission 206922) | Enriched cells from Trout Bog Lake Hypolimnion, Wisconsin, USA - BchlTB.Aug07.5000.01.D4 | ecosystem: Environmental > Aquatic > Freshwater > Lake > Hypolimnion/Profundal zone | place... | reverse complement strand
AATGAAGTATCACGGTGGTCTGGAGGTAGGGATGAAATGCCATCAACAGGCGTATACAAGCCGCCGGCGACCCAGATGTCAACTTCTGGAGCGGCGCTGCTGTTTGCGGCAGCAATGGCCCTGGGTAAGTATCGAAAAGCTGCACTCCAGCTAGTGCCGGGATTTGTATCGCTTCCTGTAGCCGAATTCACATAGTATATAGTCTGGGACAGGGCGCCTTCGGCACATCCAAACAGCATCAATAGAGCCAGAATCGTCCGTTTCAGCGTATGTGCAAACGAGGTAAACTTCCAGAGGGAATAAGATAAAGCATTGTAGGTTGGTCGCATAATTTATTGATTTATCCTGCAAATTATTTAAAAAAACGGACAGTGAATGTTATTATATTTTTATTGTATATGCGTGTTTTGTTTTCAACATATATTTTCGGTTTAAGTTGTTGCTTGTCAATATAAAGTACAGTAAGAACAACGGTAGTTTATGGATGCTGTACGCCCAGAAAACTAAACTTGTTTGCCCTACATTTTTTGTTAAGTTTTTAGCTAAATTGGACGGTTTGCGGCATTATCTTTAATTTGTGGAGTCAAAGAAACCAAATACAATGAACAGAAGTATAAATAAAGTTGCGGTGATAGGCAGTGGAGTTATGGGGTCGCGGATAGCGTGCCATTTTGCAGGTATTGGCGTTCAGGTTTTGTTGCTCGATATTGTGCCTTTTGCGCTGAGCGACGCCGAACAGGCAAAGGGGCTCACGCTCAATGATAAGCAAGTACGTAACCGCATCGTCAACGATGCACTTCAGGCGACACTGAAGGGAAAGCCCTCGGCAGTATATACTTCAAAAACTGCCGGAATGATAAAGACCGGCAATATTGCCGATGACCTCCCAAAGATAGCCGGATGCGACTGGATCATAGAAGTAGTGGTGGAGCGGCTGGACGTGAAACAACAGTTATTTGACGAGATAGAAAAATACCGCAAACCCGGCACACTGGTGACAACCAATACATCAGGTATACCTATACACCTGATGAGCGAAGGGCGGAGCGAAGATTTTCAGCAGCATTTTTGTGGCAGCCATTTTTTCAACCCTCCCCGTTACCTGCGCTTACTGGAGATCATCCCTGATCCGAAAACCAAGCCGGAAGTGCTCGATTTTCTGATGGATTATGGCGACAGGTTCCTGGGTAAGAAAACAGTCTTGTGCAAGGATACTCCTGCTTTCATCGCCAATAGGGTAGGTGTATTTGGGTTCATGGCCGTATTCAAGGCTATGCAGACGCTTGGATTAAATGTAGATGAGGTGGACGCACTAACGGGGCCTGTGCTCGGGAGGCCCAAATCGGCTACGTTCCGCACAGGTGATGTGGTGGGGCTGGACACGCTCGTGCATGTAGCTAAGGACCTGCCTGCGAATGCGCCGGATGATGAGGCGAAGGACATTTTTAAATTGCCGCCGTTCCTGGAAAAAATGATTGAAAACAAGTGGCTGGGCGATAAGACAGGACAGGGATTTTATAAAAAGCAGAAAGTAAAAAGTGACAACCCAAAAGCTAAGGATACAACTGAGATATTGACACTGAACCTCGATACCATGGAATATGGGCCGAAGGGGAAGGCGAAATTCGCCACTTTAGAAACAGCCAAACAAATAGATGACCTGGCCACGCGGCTCAAAGCATTGTATGCAGGTACCGACAAGGCAGGTGAATTCTACCGCATGTTCCACCACCTGTTGTTTGCTTATGTATCGCACAGGGTACCGGAAATAGCCGACGAATTATACAAGATAGATGACGCACTGAAGGCTGGTTTTGGTTGGGAGGTAGGCCCCTTCGAGAGCTGGGATATGCTGGGTGTGCAGAAAACGCTGGAGGCGATGAAGGCCGGCGGCTACGATGTGGCCGGCTGGGTGAATGATATGGTGGGCGGCGGGAACAAATCGTTTTATAAAACAGAGGGTGGCCAACGCAAATATTATGACGTGCGCTCAAAGGCATACCAGGTGATACCGGGCGTGGGCACATTCGTATTGCTGGAGCACCTGGATGAAAAAGTAGTGTGGAAAAACAGCGCTTGCAAGCTTTATGACATAGGCGACGATGTGGTGGCGCTGCGCTGGAATACCAAGATGAACACCGTGGGTGCGGAAGTGCTGGAGGGTGTGCAGAAATCGGTGGGCATAGCGGAAGAAAAATATAAGGGCCTCGTGATCGCTAATGGCGGCGAAAACTTTAGCGCGGGCGCAAATGTAGCGCTGATCTTCATGTTTGCAGCAGAGCAGGAATTTGATGAGCTGGATATGGCGGTAAGGCAATTCCAAGCCACTACGATGCGGCTACGGTACAGTAGCATTCCGGTGGTCGTAGCGCCACACGGCCTTACGCTTGGTGGTGGGTGCGAAATGTGCCTGCACGCTGATTCTGTGCAGGCAGCAGCGGAGACCTACATTGGGCTGGTAGAAGTAGGCGTAGGCCTGATACCTGGCGGCGGCGGCTCTAAAGAAATGGCATTACGCGCTGGCGACCGCAATATAAAGGAGGATATAGAAACTAATTACCTGCAACAGCTTTTTATAAATGTAGGCACAGCTAAGGTATCCACTTCGGCGCAGGAGGGTTTTGAAAATTTTGTGTTACGGCCCGGTTTTGATCATATTTCCATGAACCCTGACCGGCGGATTGCAGACGCTAAAAGAAACATTTTAAGTATGTGGCAACGCGGCTATACACAGCCGGCGCCCAGAAATGATATAAAAGTGCAGGGCCGTGGTGGGCTGGGCGGGTTACTATCCGGTATACATGGTATGTGGCGTGGAAAATACATCAGCGACTACGATAAGCTTATTGCCGAAAAACTGGCTTATGTAATGTGTGGTGGCGATCTGTCGCAGGCGTCGCTGGTGAGTGAACAATACCTGCTGGACCTGGAACGTGAAGCATTCCTGAGCTTGTGCGGGCAACGTAAGACGCTGGAAAGGCTACAAGGCATATTAGCGACTGGTAAGGCAGTAAGAAACTAAACGTAAACTTGAATATCCTTTGTTCATGCTCAACGACAGGCCAACGATCGATTACCGGAATGCCACTGTACAGGACATACCCGAATTGGTGCGGCTAAGGATTGATTTTCTGAGGGAGTTCGCAATATTTGAAGGCGATGAAACCGAAATGATCACGGCACTTGAACTTTATTTGTCGCAGCATTTGCAATTAGGGGATTATATCAATCCCGTGGCATTCCACGATGGCAAAATAGTGGCCACCGGCGGCGTCCACTTTTATAGCCTGCTACCTAATTTTTTCAACTTCACGGGCACCCGTGCTTACATTCAGAACATATACACCTTGGCGCCATACCGGCGACGTGGTATTGCAAAAGAAATTTTCAAGCTATTGATGCAGGAAGTTGCGGCAAAAGGCGCTACCCAGGTATCGTTGCATACCAGCGAGGAAGGAAGGGGACTGTACGAGCAATTTGGATTTAAGAAGAGGGAGGGCGAACTGGTACTTGGCCTGCATGTATGACGAAGACTTTGTGACAAATAAAAAAGGCCATACAGTTTGCTGCATGGCCTTTTTCGCAAGCACTAAACAGAAATAATTATTTTGCTTTAGTGGCAGTAGTAGCTTTTTTAGGAGCAGCTGCTTTCTTCACAGAAGTGCTCTTTGCAGCTTCAGCTTTAGGGGCCTCAGCCTTTGGAGCAGCTGCGGTAGTAGCTGCCTTTTTAGAAGTTTTTTTTGCAGCCGGTGCTTTTGCAGCATCCTGTGCGAAAGCCATTGAACCCACGAATAACAGGGCAACAATTGAAGTAACGATCTTTTTCATCTTTGTGTGATTTTTTTTTGCAAAAATAAAAAGAAAATCGTCAAATAAAAACCGTGAGAGGGTTGGTCGCGCCATTTTCTACCCGGATATCCGCCATTTTCATCGCATATTTTCTGTATCCATTTGTATCGTATTCAGATATTGGCAGATGGGCTATCGCGTTATAAAATAAAATATAAAAAGAAAGGCTGTCCGAGAGGGAGGACAGCCATTGCATTCATTAGATCGGGGTAAAAACTTATTTGATGCCACCTTTGTTAGGTACCATTGGTGCCGGAGGAGCCACTACGTGGTGCTTCTGAGGGCCGTTGGGTTTTGCAGCTTCATTTACCGGGCGCCTCTTGCTGGTGCTGGTCTTTGCTTCATTAGCTGTAGCAGTGTTTGGGTTCTTTTGTTCTGTCACTTCTTTTTTAGGGGCAGCCGGCCTTGGATCTACAGGCTTCGTGTTTTCGCCTGCTTTCTGGTCTACCGGCTTCATCTTTGTTTTTGGGTTAACGGGATCAATCGGGTGCTTGGCTGCTGGGTTAACTTGTTTTGGAAGTGGGGTATGGTCTTGTGCGAACGCGCCACCAACAGAAAGAACCGTTACGAGTGCAATTAAAAATGACTTTTTCATTTTGTTTTTGTTTTTGTTTTTTGTGAATTGATAACTCAAAGGTAATGAGGTGTTTGGATGGATAAAAGTGAAAGGTAATGAACAGCGCTAATAAGGTATCGAAACGGCAATTATTGGGTAACCAATGCAATTCAAGAGGACTGGAAGGCCCATAAATGCCCACCCCATCATGGTAAGCATGGACGCACTTAAATCTTTATCGCAAGCGTAGAGATCATCGTGTAAAGCGTATTATTGATAGGCACTACAGGTTTGTTATCATAGGATATATCACCCGACAAAGAAAATGTCAGCTTTTTTGAAACGCGCAAACTTATGGTGGTGTAATTACTAAGGCGGTAGGAATTGATCAGGTCATCGATCTTATTTTGCAGAAATACTGCTGTCACAATATCACAACTGTTGCTGATAGAAATTGACGCCTTCACGTATTGGTTTGTTTTATAAAAATTATCTATCACCAGGGGGGGGGGCATTAGCGGGGATAAGGGCGTAGTCAGTCACCCCTTTATAGTTCCAATCTTCATTTTCAAACATTGCGCCCACGCCATAATAAACATCGGCTTTGGCATTCTCAAAAATGCGGACCCTCAAATTGCATCCGATCAAGTATCGTTGGATCAGCCCAATGGTAGTATTCCACTGATACTGTGTAAATGGTTCCAGCGAAAGCTTCCGTGTATCATTATCCCTGTAGCGGAGATGGATGTATCCCAGATTTTGTATTATCGCGCCCTCTGATGTGGTTATATTATACTTGCCGCTGAGTACCAGTATATAGTCCTTGGGCAGGTAATTTGTAACGTCATAGTTCAACGCCTCGTTGATGAATCCCGTCGTTTGCTGAAACGTATAGAATGATGCACCCAATAACGCCGCGAGCTTTATTTTTTTGCTCATATTTACGCTGTCGGCTTCAATAGTGCGGTCAAGATTTAATATCTGGCCGTGCAGCAGCATGGGAGATGACATCATTAAGAACGAAAATAGTATTCTTCTCATTTTTCGCGCATTTTGAGGTTTTAAGTAATAAAAGTATCGTCTGGCATCAATAAAATAATTACATAGGGATGCAGAGACTGCATCCCTATGTAATAAAGGAAATTTGATTATTTAGTTCTTGCCCTTAGCATTTGGTGCTGGTGGTGGCGGTGTAACTACAGGATGATGCTTTGGCGCTGGTGCACCACCTTTTGGATTACCACCCTTTGGGTTGTGGGTATTTTGGCCACCGTTGGCGCCCGTGTTGTTATTTGGGTCAATTTTCTTTACAGGCGGAGGGGTATGTTGCTGGCCCTGTGGATTGCCCTGCGGATTGGTTGTCGAAGCAGGATTTTTTTGACTGTTAGTAGTCTGTGCGAAAGAACCGCTTACTGTAAACATTGTTACAACTGCAATTAGAATTGTTTTTTTCATTTTGTTTTGTTTTTTGTTTTTGTGAATTGATATGACAAATGTAGTATGGAAAATCATAAATCACATGGCAATGGTAATGAATTGGATATTAGAGGTATTGAAACGGCCTTTTATGGGTAACGAAAAATTTTGAGCATAGAAAGACCATGATAATAAGCGTATGAAAATGCTCATCCTGTTGGTCGGACTCCGGTCTTTTTGTACTGTTGGAGCGCGTTCGGAAAGATTTGTGTGAAAAGCAAGTGCTGCTAAGACACAAAGCAGAATATTATTCACGAGAATTCAGGCAAGAGCCTGCAATCCCTTCATGATCAAATCGCGGCTCCTTCCGCCACCATAAATATTCCAACGCCGTTATGGTGTCAATTCAAACGCTACGGATCGTTCGTTGTAGAAGGCGTAAAAATTTCAAAAATTTCAATTATATTTGTCTCATAACTACAACAATATAGAAACGCAAATCACTTTTATTTTCACTCTTCTGCGGTGCAAAGGAAAAGTGTGTACCTCCATTAAATAAAAATCCGGATATGACTGAAGAAATATCGGTATTGATAATCGAAGATGAAGCAATCTGGTCGGATTCAATTTCAATGAACCTTCAGGACTTTGGATACGCCGTAGCGGGCATCGCACGCACCTTCGAAGATGCGGTGGTAGCGCTTGGAGATTGTACGTATGACGTTGTACTTCTGGATATTTTTCTGAACAATAGAAAAAGTGGTGTAGAACTTGGAAAGCTGATCAGCGCGCATTACCGGAAGCCCTACATATACATCACTTCGGTTTCTGACAAAGCGATCTTGAAGGAGGCCGTTGCAGCCGGCCCATCCGCTTACCTTGCAAAGCCGGTGACCCCTGTTACTCTGATCGCCACGATACAGACCGCCATCAACAACTTTAATAATCAGGTGGTAGCAGACGGAAGGACGGAAGAAGACTATTCTTTTTTCTTTATTAAAACCGGAAATAAATACAAAAAGATTGCCTGGAAAGATGTCGTGTGCATGAGGTCAGACAAAAAGTACACCAGCCTTTTTTATGCCCCGGACAAGACTGAATATTATATCAAAAGCACGCTCACCAATACACTCAGATATGTGGTCCCTCCCGCACTGCAAAACAAATTCATCCAGGTAAACCGTGCAGAAGCGGTGCAGGTATCATTCATAACAGAATACGCGGGCGACGAGATAAAAACGGCCTATAGGTCGCTGACGATAAGCGACACCTTTACGGCTAATCTGCGCAAGGAGCTCAGGCTTACGTTATAGAAGGCCCGCGCCCGGAAAAACCGTTTTTTTATTTTTAAATTTCCCGCCTGGAATTAAAAGATAAAGATTTTTGGATTCTTTTCTTTTTTAGCTTTTATCCACTTATATTTATCTGCTATTCATTATCCGTAATTGATTGGGTGCTTTTTTATGAGTTATATCAAAAATCCGGACTGGGGATGAAGCGATTTTCTGTAATTCTCCTTTTTTTCATTTTAGCGGTTGGTCACTCCGGGCTTGCCCAGGACCGCGACCCTGCGGTCCTGGATTCGTTGGAAGAGGTGTTGCCAAAAATGAAGGAAGATACTGCCAAGGTGAAACTACTTGACGAACTAAATACTGCTTACCGCGATACAAAGCCGGATCTAAGTCTGAAATATGGGCAGGAAGAACTAGACCTGGCCACAAAGCTGAAATGGAAAAATGGAATTAAAATCGCTGCAAGTAATCTCGCGTTGGTTTACGAAGACAAAACAGACTACCCCAAAGCGCTGGAGTATTACTTAAGAGCATTAAAGATAAGTGAGGGATCGACGGACAAAAGTGGCACTGTGGACCTGGAGATTAGCATAGGGCATATTTATGAACAGGAGAGCGACCCGCGAAATGCACTTGATTATTACTCGCGCGCGATGGTACTAGTGGAGCAAACAGGCGACAAAAATAAAATAGCTGCGCTTAATGGGAATTTGGGCGCGATTTACAATGAGACAGGCGACTATCCCAATGCATTGTTGTACTATCAGAAAGCACTTAAGGGCCACATAGAGCGCGACGACAAAGTGAATTTTGCCATTAGTGAAACAAATATCGGGAACGTTTACTTTAACGAAGGGAATTATCCCAAGGCGCTCGAGTACCATTTTAAGGCCTTGAAATTGTACCAGGAATTGTGGCAGAAAATAAGCGTAGCTTATGAGTACCAGATCATTGGGAATATTTATATCGAAATGGAGTCGTATCCCACTGCCATCCACTATGAGCAAATGGGCTTGAAAATAGCTGAGGAAACAGACAATAAAGTACTTGCCGGATATGTACTCGCAACCATTGGCAACGCCTATGTGCTTTTGGTGAAAGACGAAACAGGTGCAGGCAATGCAATGCATCAAAATCCCGGTGAAACCGACCAAAATAAATATGGAGAACGCCTGCCAAAGAGTAAATCGGCCCGCCTGCGCCGGGCCATAAATTACCTTTTACGTGGCTTGAGCCTGGGAGAAAAAATGCAAATAAATCAGCTCATACAATATTGCGATGAAACACTCATAGATGCTTATAAACTGAATGGCGATTTCAAGAAGGCAATCGAATATACCAACAATTACCACGCTATGATCGACTCTGTGTTTTCAAAAAGGAACAAGGAGAAACTGTTAATGGTAAACCTGAAACATCAATATGAAAACCAGCACCTGACAGATAGTTTCAGAACACTGAATCAGGAGAAGCAGGAAAAAATAACTGCCCTGAAATTGAAACGGCAGACCACCTACCTGCTGGTAGCGATTGGCTTTTCCATTTTTGTGCTCATCATTATTTCATTAATTTACTTCAACTACGTTAGGGTGCGGGCGCTGCATAAAAAAGTAAGTATCCAGAAGGCTGAACTGGAGAAGAGCAACCGCGATAAGGAAAGGATATTGCAAATAGTGGCCCACGACCTCCGCAGCCCGGTGGGCTCAATAGCTTATATCAGCGACCTGATAATGATGGGCGACCGAAGTGAAAAAGAAGTGATGGAGTCGATCAAAATGATCAAGAATGCCTCATTGGGCTCGCTAGACCTGATCAATGAATTAATAGGGCAAATGGATAACGCGAGATCCCCGGAGAAAAAGCCAGAAAATATTTGCGAGCTGATCCAGGAGTGCGCAGCGATGATGAATTTTAAAGCAAAGGAAAAGCAGCAGACAATAGTCTGTGATGTTCCTGCTGCACCGCTCATAATCCCTGTGAACCACGAAAAAATAATGCGCGTGCTAAACAACCTGATAGGCAACGCCATCAAATTCAGCAATGAAAAACAAATGATCGGTGTATCCGTTGATGACGGGGCATCGGATGTTGTGATCAGGGTTAGAGACGAGGGAATCGGCATCCCTGAATCGATGAAAAAGGAGGTGTTCGATATTTTTACGGAGTCGAAACGATATGGAACTTTAGGTGAAAAGCCATTTGGCCTTGGACTATATATAAGCAGGCAGATAGTAGAAGCACACGGCGGAAGCATAGGGTTTGAAAGTACCGAAGGTGTGGAAACAATTTTCTACATCCGGCTGCCAAAAAACTCAGGCCAACAAAATTAGTTTTCGTGCAAGACCTTCAATTCTTTATTGGCTTGTCTCAACCTGTTGGCGATAATTAGTGCCAGCCGTTCAAAGAATATACCACCCACTTCCGGATGGGTAGCTGTAGCCTGGTTAAATTTTTCGCGGGACAAAATGTATAGTATCGATTCATCGACCGAAAAAGCATCTGCTGACCGCGTAACATTATCAATGAAGGCCATTTCTCCGAAAATTCCACCCTTGCATATCGTCTGCAAATGAAACGTTTTACCCTCGGCGAGTGGCAGCACAATTTTTATATTGCCCCGGCGGATGAAATAAATTTCATCGCTCTGTTCCCCCGCCCTAAACACGAATTCCCCGGCGCCGTAGCTTTTTTCTTCCAGGCACGAATAGACCGTGTCGAGAAAGCGGTCTGAGAACCCTTTGAAAAATTCGAGTTCGGAGAGATCAATTAATTTATTTTCAGACGCGGCAATTTTATCCTCAGCCAGTATCTGGTCTTCTATCCAACTGAGCGACTCATCAAAATCATTGAACGCTTTGACGTGGGGGTCCCTGAACAAGCCAAAATTTTCGAGGTATTTTCTTGGCTTTTGGCCGGTAGACAATACATCGGGAATAGAGGACAGGATCAGAAATCCGTTTAAGTCCTTTATCCGCGCCAGTATTTTCTTGAGCATATTAGCCGCCGTGTAGTCCACCGATTGTATTCTGTGGAGGTCCAGCACAAAGTACTTGCAGTGTAAAAAATAAGGTTGAAGTTTGGTAAACAACTGGTCTGTCGTGCCGAAGAATAATTGTCCGTGAAGTTGTATTATTACTGTTTGATTCCCCTTTACTTCCAGTATTTCCATTTCTTCTTCAAGCCTTAGCGTCTTGGAAAAGATCTGGTTGCCAAACAATCGCCGACGCACAACCGACGCGCCCATCTGCTCTTTCAGGAAAAGCAATATGGCCACTGAAAGCCCCACTCCTGCCGCCTTTATTAGGTCTAGTTCTGCCGCAGCAATAACCACAGATATGATCACGAAAAAATCGAAAACGGTCGACTTGTACTTCAGCAATGAGAAAATCTTGAAGTCGATAAGACTTATGGCCACCATGACTAAGATGCCGGCGAGCGATGGCAATGGCAACCATTGGATGAGCTGAGAAAAAAACAACAAGACTGCCAGGAATTCTATGCCGGCAAAAATCATGGATTTGGATGTTTTCCCGCCGCTTCTGATATTTTCATAGGATGTGGTGAGAGAGCCCGCGCTGGGAATACCACAAAACAATCCGGCAGCCATGTTGCCCAGCCCCTGAACCATCAATTCTTTTTTCGGATCGTGGTTTGAGAGGGTTAGAGTATCTATGACAAGACAGGAATTCAGTGTAGTGATGGACAATAATATTACTATTTCGATTCCCGTAAAAACAAGTTCACTGGCATTCGTAAACCGGAACCTGGTAAATGAATGCCATCGTTCGGTAGCCATATACAAGAGATCGCCGGGCGACGCAGAAATCTTCCCCAATACGTAGGGATTATTATCGAGCAGGCGCAAGGAAGGCTCAAACGCAGCAATTACCCAGTAACTGGCGACCCCTGCTCCAAGCCCGATGATCACCGAGGGCACTTTTTTTACAAATTTCCTGGCCACCACTATGAAGACGATCGTGCATCCACTGATCGCGATATTTTCCCAATGCCAACTATCGGGATGCATCAGGCCGGTGGCAATAGTCATTTTTGCGGGCAAACCGAGCACCTTGGGTACCTGGCTGATGAGTATGAGCACACAAAGCCCGCTTAAATAACCGGTAATCACCGGGAAAGGGATATATTTTATGAATTTTCCACCTCCGAAGTTACCGATGATGATCTGCAACAAACCGGAGACCATCGTGAGGAGTGTGACCATCAATGGTATGTCGTTAGGCGGCACACTCCCGCCCTTGACCAGCTCCGCAACAAATACAGATATTATGGCTGCCGTGGCTGCCGTAGGAGCCGATATCAACACCTTGATGCCACCGAAAAGGGGCGCAAGGAAGCAGATCGGGATTAGGCCCAGTATAGCGCCCATTACTGCCCATGACGCATAGGTGGGGCCTAATGGCGCATAACAGATCAACCCATAAGCAATAGTGGAAGGCAGCGCCACCAGCATACCGGAGGTGCCACCTAAAAAGTCACCTAACAGGTTCTCAGAATATTGTTTTCCGGGTTTCAACGTTATTAATTGCCAAAGTCAGTTTTTATTATTCAAGGTAAAGCAGCCAGGCCAGCAGGGCCACCATCAGCAACACATATGCCGCCCGCAGATATTTGAATTTGGACTTGACGAGCATGCTGATGTAGACGATAGCCGAAGTAGCCAGGAAAATGAGCCCTACGCACAGCATTTCCCAGACGTGGTGTTCGTTGAATATCTGTAGTTTAGCCGGGTCTGTGGGGGTCATGCCATCCAGAAAAGTATGGAATGCGGGTAAGTGCTCTATCCGCACACGGTAGAACTCATAAAATGCCCCGCCGCTCACCAGCGGTGACACCACCATCATTAAATATCCACCTGACCGCTGTGCAGCCAATGCTGTTTTGCTGATGCCTTCGGTGTCCTGGTCCCAAGAGAACCCACCGATGTCCCAAAGTTGCATCAGGCGATCATCAATAAACGGCTTGGTGTTGTTTGTGGCCACCGCGTTTTCCTGCAAGCCCTTCATGATCACAAGGCTGATCTTTTGAAAAAGCGCCATCTTGAATTTTTCTATCTTGATACCTTCCAGGTGGGCCCTCTTCGCGTAAATGAAAAATATGAGACCCAGTGTGCTGTTCTTTTTTTCAAGGTTCTGTCCAATTGTTTCATTGCGGTCAATTCGCTTTTGTGCCCTGGCGGTTATGGCCGTTAATATTTTATCCAGTAACACATCAAAAAAACTGGGTTTTCCGAATCCCAGGCTGGCCTGGGCATTTGGGTCTTCAAGCAAGTACAGTGTCATGTTCTCCAGCAGCTTTAACGATATGATGCCCTTGGTGTTTTTATTGATCACGTCAAGCAACGCCAAAGTCAGGCCGGGGCCATAGTCATTCGGCATTTTATTCAAGCGCCCGCACATCTTATTTTGAAGTGTCCACGCATCCTCTTTTTTAGTCGGTAGCAGGTCTTTATGGATGCCGGCAAAATGGCCGACCAATTGCCAGTTGTAAAAATAGGCATCCTTTTCTTCTTCGTTCAGTTCTACGCCCAGGCGCTCAAGGCCACGCAAGATGATGATGGAAAAAAGGTTGAGCGTAAGCACCATATCTTCCTGGTTAATAGGTTTTCCTTGTGGTATACCTATTTTCAACCAATCGTCATTTATATCCCAGGCTTCCTTGTCCAGCCGCTGCAGGATGCCCACACGCATACCGGCATGCATGAGCCTCACTTTCAAAACGGAAACGATGCCATCGCCATCATTTTGATACCAGTTGGTTTTGTGCACGTCAAAGATCATCTGTGCCGTTTGCAGCACGCGCCGTGCTACCTGTGTTTCCATAAGGTGGGTAGTCGCCAGCACCTTGGACGGGTATGGCGCCAGGTAACCGGCCGGTAACGACTTAAAGAAAAGGATAGTGATGATATGGAACCCGTAACTATCAAATACTTTACAGGCAAGATTTATCTTGGCCACGTCAGGGGTGAAGCCCTCAGGGAACTCTATTGCAGTATCAAAATAATGACTGAGGAACTCTGGCAAATTTCGCTGGTCGGCAGACGCGTTTGTTACTACTTCGCGCAGTGATGCCATTAAGACCCCGGTATTTTTTTGGTCCTTAAACATTTCCGCCGCCGTGGCGTCGGCCAGCGGATCGCCGGTGAGCCGCATTTGGTTCAGAAAATCATCCGTCCATAGATTTACAAATGTACTGCTGGGTAATGTTGCTGATTCCATAAATGGTCTTTAAGAGGAGTGTGTGATTAAAGAAATTTAGTTTTAACTACCGGGCATTGATCTATCGTCTGGTCTTATTGTTTAAATATCATGAATTATGCGGATCTACGAAATACATGTCAATGTCGCCCTTGTTCTTCGCGCTCACTTTTCCCCTATAATGGCACTTGAAATGGTCCTTAACCAGCTCGTAAGTGGAGCTTGAGATATTTACCTTTCCGCCTTCTGAGGCATGTTCCATCCTTTGTGCTGTATTAACGGAGTCACCCCACACATCGTAGGCGAATTTCTTACTACCCACCACCCCGGTTGATACCGGGCCGGAATGTATCCCTATCCTTATACGGCAATGCGGCAGTTTCCTTGCCTTCCGTTCGTGGTTGAACTCCTCTATAAAGCTGGCTATTTCAAGGGCGGCTTTAACTGTGTTAATGGCATGCTCCGGATAGTAAACAGGCAGCCCGCCTACACACATATAGGCGTCGCCGATTGTCTTTATTTTTTCGATGTTGTACCGCGTAGTAATGATATCAAATGCCTTGTAGCAATAGTCGATCATCTCCACAAGCTCTTCTGTGCTCAGCTTCTCCGACAGTTGCGTAAAGCTTTCAAAGTCAGTGAACATGATCGATACACTGTCGAACCTCCTAGCCTTATAACTCCCTGTATTTTTTAGTTCCTCAGCCGTTTCGAAAGGCAGGATGTTCAGCAGCAGCGCATCCGACTTTTCTTTTTCTTTTTCGATCTCTACTTTTTGCTTTTCTATTGTCTCTGTGCGTTCCAGCACTTTCTGTTCCAGGTTTTCGTACAGCTCTGCATTTTGCAGGGAGATGGCTATCTGACCCGTGAGCAGGTTCAGTACTTCGAGCCTGGCCGGCGTAAATGCGTCAACTGTCAGGTTGTTTTCGAGGTAAAGAATGGCGAGGCACTTGCCGTGTTGCATCACCGGTGCGCACAATATCGACTTTGGTTTCGCGTAACTGATGTATGCGTCATTCGCAAACCGCAGGTCGTTGATGGCATCATTCAGTATCAGTGTTTCCCCGGTGTGGTAGATCATCTGCACTATGGAATGCGAAATACCTTCCACGCTTTCCAGCGGTGCGTTCACCAGTGTACTATGCCATTCTACATCCGTTTTGCCTATGGCTTCCACGAATAGCTTAGAGTCGCGCACCATAATTATGAAGCCATTTTGCGCGCCGGCATTCTCAATCACTATTTTCAGCAGCTTTTCGAGCAGGTTCTCAAACACCACTTCCCCTGAAATCGAGATTGAGGCCTTGAATATACTTTGAATATCGATAGACTTCGACGCGTTCGGTACGATCATATGCGATCCAGGCCGCGGGTCCAGCACCTGCAGTAGTTGCGGGTACTCTTCCTCCAGTTGCCTTACCTTCCCTATGGCGCCCCACTCGCGGTAAAAAAGCCACGCATTGCGTACGAGCAGATTAGCAAGCGCATCCAATTTTTTTCGGAAATTGTAGATCGCAGAGCGCTCGAATACCAATGCCGAAAGGTGCAACAACCCTGACTTGCTGGCAACATCAATGCCCTCGGTAAACAGTTCTGTAGCCCGTGCCAGTTTCTTATTAAAAAACGCCAGTTCTGCTTCCACAAGCAGGTGTTTCACCTTAAAATTCTGAGGCGAATATTTCGCCCAGGTCTTCAGCGTTTTCTGGTTGGCTTTTATTTTGCCAACAAGCAAGTCTTTTTCCGGGTGGCCTTCATTGAGCAGGGCAACCATCGTCATGGAATGATAAAAATTATGCTCTCCCGACTCCGATAAACCTCCCACTGCCGCCAGTATTGGAATAGCCTGCTCCAGGCTTTCGTAGGCCTCTTTGTATTTTTTGTAGTAATAATATTGAGCGCCATTAAAAATATAGAAATTTGCCAGCGGCAGGTAGACGCCATCCTTAAACGCAAAATTTTTCAGGAACTCAAGGTGTACGTCAGCGTCTGCATATTCTTCATATAATTCCAGGTCGGAGGGAGGATTGCCGCGTAGCGAAACCGTTAAGCGGCTACAGGCAAGTAACTGGTGGAGCGTTACCGCAGATTGCGACTGCCTGGCGTAGTTTACATAGCCTTTTAGCTTTTCAACTACAGTCCCCAGGTTTTCGCTCATGAAGAGGAGCGCCCTGTTGATGAAGCTGGCCGCGTACCCGGTCCATACCAGGTCATTAGATTCCACTCCGGCGTCAAACGCTATCCTGAGATTGGCCAGCGTATTGGCATATTTATCGGCCCACGGGGCAATGCACCCTTCGGCCACGGTCAGCACCTTAGCCCGAAGTGATTTGTCGTCAAATTTGTAGTTCAGGGAAATGCCCAGACGTGAGTAATTGTACCCGTTTTTATAATCTCCCAGGAATGCGCAACTGATATAACCGTATAGCGCAAAACCCTGCGCTGATTCTGAGGAGTTACCATGTATCACCGACAACTGTACCATCCGGCAGATAAAAAATGCCAGCAGGTTCACATTTGCGGTCAGATATACAGGCCCCCAAAGGTTCATAAGTATCTTCTGCGTGAGAATAATCTCATGCGATGGTATTAAGCTGTTGTTCTCAAGCTGTTTGATCGTCTTCTTGCCCAGTAGTGCCTTCACTGTTGCAAACGACTGTTCTACTTCAGCCCACGATGGCTGCAAGGGCAGTTCCGTGCCCAGTAGGCGTAGCCCCTGCTGGGCTACTTCAATGGCTTTGATATGCTGCTGTGTGTTTTCATACAACTGCATTTTGCTCGCGCAGACCGACGCCTTGTTCAGATTGCCCACCGCGTACTCCAGCGCCACATCGTAGAGCCGTTCAGACTCCTCAAAGTTCCCGCATAAGTATTCACATTCAGAGCGCTGGATCAGGAAATCTTTATAAAGTTCGGATGATTTGTGGTGTTCCAGTAAGGCCATACCAGCCTTAAAGCTATTAAGCGCCGGTTCGTAAGCATTTGAGTTTTTAGCTTTTTCGCCTGCTATCAAATTTAGTCTGGCCACCTTCTCCTTTTCTTCGTCACCGGAAATAAGTTCTGCAGAAAAATTCAGCAGCGCCAGGATGTCAAAAAGGTGTTCCTGCACTTCGGCTTCCGATAGCTTTTGCAGCAGCAGCCTTCCGATCTTCAGATTGGTAGGCTTTTTCTGTTGCTCCGGTATCATGGAATATGCAGCCTGCTGTATCTTGTCATGCTGGAATTTGTATACGGTGTGGTCGGAGTTGTTTTCACCAAACCCCAGCTCCAGCCAAAGTTCGTCCTTTGTGTGCTTGCTCCACCTGCCCAGTGGGTTTATAAATCCTTCCTGCACGGCATCCCAAAGGATCAATGCAGTTTCGCTTTCATTTTTTTCGGAGACTATAGAGAGTGTTTCTATATCAAACCTATTACCGATACAAGATGCCAGGCGCAGCAGTTCCTGTGCCTTTGGCGACAGCTTGCGCAGGTTAGTAACCAGCAGGTCCACTACGTTGTCAGTGACGTTCATTTTCACTACGCCTTCCTGGTCCCATTCCCAGCGGGATGCTGCAGCATCAAAGAAAATCAGTCCTTCGTCGTTCAATTTTTGGATGAACTGCCGGATAAAGAACGGGTTGCCGTGTGTCTTAGTATTGATCAATTCAGACAGTGGCGCAGTTATTTCGGCATTAAGGCGCAAGGTGTCGGCCAGCAGCCTGTTCACCTGTTCCTTATCTAATTCCTTCAGGATGATGGTATGCACTTTATCGGGCTCAGCTTCGTTGATGCGGTCCAGCGTGGTCATCAGCGGGTGCGATGAATTCACTTCGTTGTCCCGGTATGCCCCGAGCAGCAATACATTCTTGATGCCGGAACCAACGAGGATATTATAGATCAGCTCAAACGACCCGGAATCGGACCACTGAAGGTCATCGATAAAAATAACCAGTGGATGCTCATGAGAGCCAAGTGTTTTGAGGAAATTTTTGAATACCTCCACAAACCGTATCCTCGTTTCTATTGGGCCTAATTTTATCAGCGGCGGCTGCTTGCCCACCAGCATTTCCAGCTCGGGGATGATGTCGGCAAGCACTTCGCCATTCCCCTGCAATGCCCTTAGGATTGCGTCTTTTAAATTACTGATACGTTCGTCGCTTTCTCCCAGGAATTGCCTGATCAGTGAACTTAAAGCCTGGCCGATGGCGCTATATGGGGTATCTCTGTTGAACTGGTCGAATTTTCCCGAACAAAAGTACCCGCTCCTGCCGGCTATGGGCTTGTGGATCTCATTGATGAGCCTTGTTTTACCAATGCCCGAGTATCCGCCCACCAAAACTAATTCTACTGCGTTGTTCCGGCAACGCTCAAAAGCGTCAAGCAAATTGTCAATCTCTTCCTTGCGCCCATACAGCTTTTCCGAAATGCATAGCACCGGCGAGTGGTCGTTTGTCCCAATCTCCATATCTGCAACCTTCCCGGTAAGCACGAATTGTTTCAGGCACTCCTCCAGGTCAGCTTTAAGGCCCGCAGCACTCTGATATCTATCCTCCGCATTTTTTGCGAGTAGTTTCATTACAATGTCCGAGAGCGCTTTTGGAACACTTGGGGTCACCTTGCATGGGTCAGCGGGGTGGCGGGCTATATGTGCATGCACCAGCTCCATTGCATCGGTATATTCAAACGGCAACCGGTTGCAAAGCATTTGGTAGAATGTTACACCGAGCGAATACAGGTCAGTGCGATAATCCACACTGCGGTTCATACGCCCGGTCTGCTCCGGGGAGATGTGGGTCAGCGAACCCTTGCTGGAATCGCCAAGCCGGGTCTCGTGCTGGCCCTGCACGAATTGTGTGGCAATATTGAAATTACTCAGCTTTACCGAAGCGCCGTCGCTGGAAATGAAGATGTTATCGGCATTAATATCCTTGTGCACTATGTGCCTCAAATGCAGCTCCTGAATGATGCCCGTTATTTTTAAAGCTATCCGTAAGAATTTCTCTACAGGAATTTTGGTTTCTGCTAAAAAATCAGTTAGGGTCGCGCCGTCAAAATACTCTTTAACGATTGCTATCCCAGATTGGTACCGGATCAGTTCCCGGTTCTCCAATACGCCTTCCATAGATAGGTTGCTGGTGATCTCGAAGTCATTTTTCAGGCCTACAAGATCTTCGAGTGTGGGATACGGGTTCTTTGATACCTCAATCAGTACCTGGTTGCCCTTGTCATCGGCAGCGTCATAATACATAGTAGTGAGTGTATTATAATTTGCCTTTCTGAACTTATAGTTTCCCTGTGCCATTATGAATTAAGTTTATTAGTTCGATCATGTATAAATATAATATTTATCGTTCGGTTTTCATAGCATGGCGGGCAGGTGGTCAGGCTTTGATCGCTTTAAATATGTAGTAATTCCATAGGTTCTTTTTCAGCGATTTACTTTGGTAATAGGTAGACCAGACATTTGCGTTTTGGGCCTTGCTGCGCTTGCCTATTATCCGCAGGGCGCTGTCGCAGATGATACCGGGGATAAAGCAATAGTATAACCGTCGTGCAGATGGGTAAATATTGCCGGTGATGTTCTTCATTTCTATGCCGGTAAATCCATTATCAGCAGCCTTCTGTTCAAAACTTTTATAATATTCAAAATCCGGCACGGCCCAGGTCGCCGACCACTTTTCCATTAGCTTGTTTTTGTCGGCTTGTATATCGTCTGTTTGCCTGAAAAAGTCGGCAAGTATCAGTGTGCCACCCTTTTTCAATACCCGGAATGCTTCCCTCAGAAAATCAGCTTTTTCGTTGGCATGGCAAACACTTTCTATCGCCCACACCACATCAAAAGTCCCATCGGGAAACGAAGTATTCAAATAAGTTTGCCGGTCGAATTTGCAGAAATCCTTCACATTCTGCGCCGTCGCGTTCGCATTGCACGTTGCCACTTGTTTTTCGCTCAGCGTTATCCCCATCGTTTTGCAGCCGAAATTTTTGGCCAGAAAAATTGACGAACCGCCGACGCCGCAGCCTGCGTCAAGTACGTGCGCGCCACTTTTTATTCCGGCGACCTCGGCAACTTTTACATTAAGGTTGGTCAGTGCGCTGCGTAAATTGGGTGTGGAATCATCCCAATAACCGTAGTGCATGGACATCCTCGAATTGAGATGCCACAACAACTTATAATCTACCTGACATTTATCATAATAATTGATAATTTCGTCAGGGCTGACGTGAGTTTGCAAAGGTTTGTGTTGATTATGTGCTGTAAATAAAATATCTTTTTTTTACATTTTTTAGTGATTAACAATGCATTAACATAAAACTTGAACAATTCGACCTCCTACATCGATTTTAACTGAAAATTCTTATTAGTTAGGCGGTAGATATGTAACCGTCTGGGTCAAAAGTTGACGCCGGATTTACCCTGTGGTACTGTATTTGGAGGTCCTCTATGGATGAATTTATCTTTAGTAGCCTCTGAGGACTTCCTTACCATCGGCGCATATTTTGTTTAACTTATAAGGGGTGTTACCGGTTTTTTGCATTGCAACCTATTGTTAAATTACCGGCGCGGATTTGGAATTATAAAATTGTAGTTTAATTTTTGTAACTTTGCACACTTTTAAATCAATCTTTTCTAATTTATGAAGTTGTCGCAATTTAAGTTCGACTTACCACTCAATCTCATAGCGCAACACCCCGCCAAAAAACGTGAAGATAGCCGCCTGATGGTTATTCACCGCGATACCGGCAAAATAGAACACAAAGTATTTAAGGATATTCTTGGTTTCTACCATGACAAGGATGTAATGATCGTCAACAACACGAAGGTATTTCCTGCTAGGCTTTATGGCCGCAAGGAGAAGACCGGCGCCAAGATCGAGGTTTTCTTGCTTCGTGAGTTAAACAAACCTAACCACCTTTGGGATGTTATCGTAGACCCGGCGCGCAAGATACGCGTAGGCAATAAACTGTATTTTGGGGATAATGATGAACTTGTAGCAGAAGTCATAGATAACACAACTTCGCGTGGCCGTACCATCCGCTTTCTTTTTGATGGCAATGAAGAAGAGTTCCGGGGTATGCTCGACCTGCTTGGCGAAACTCCCTTACCTAAGTACATAAAGCGCAAACCCGAAGAAGAGGATAAAGAACGTTACCAGACGGTTTATGCTAAATATGAAGGCGCTGTCGCTGCACCCACAGCCGGGATGCACTTCAGCCGGGAACTGATCAAGAGGCTTGAGATAGTGGGTGTTAAGTTTGCAGAAGTTACCCTCCATACCGGCCTCGGTACTTTCCGGCCAATTGAAGTTGAAGATCTGTCTAAACACAAAATGGATGCCGAATATTTCAAGGTAGATGAATACGCAGCCAATATCGTGAACCGTGCTAAGGCGGAAAAACGCCAGATCTGTTCGATAGGTACTACCACAATGCGCGCACTGGAAAGTGCAGTTACCGCGCAGGGCCTTTTGAAGCCTGAAGAAGGCTGGACAAACATCTTTATCCATCCGCCTTATAATTTCTCTATCGCTGATTCGCTCATCACAAATTTCCATCTCCCAAAAACCAGCCTTATGATCATGGCTTGTGCTTTCGCAGGGTATGACCTTATGATGACGGCCTACGAAACGGCCATCAAGGAAAAGTACCGTTTCTTCAGCTATGGAGATGCGATGCTGGTGCTATAATGTTAATGCAGAATGATTTGGCCTTAGGCCATTACATATATATCATCAAGGTGCGGGATAACCGCACCTTGATTTTTTTTTGCCGGTGGTACGCCCTCGATACCTTTTTTCCCAGTCGGCTCAGCAGCACGACCTGCCTATTTGAGGTTCAGCCCCAGCGTGAACCCAACGGTGGGTTTACCTTCGTATATCCATTCTGTATGATACTTGTCCATTAAGTAATCGGGGCCAAAGGATAGTCCAAACGTTATCTTGTCCATAGCCATATTTGCGGCGATGCCTGTTATCAATAACACGCCGTCATATTCAAGAGGGTAATTAACATCGTTCAGCGACGTGCCGTTAATTAGTGTATTCCCCAGCCCTGCATACAACCCTGCACTGTAACCCACGTGCTTTACCGCTTTTTTATAGATATTGAGCGGATTTCGTTTATATTTAATGGAATAAGCATCAATTCTATAGCCAAAGTATACGGCGCCGTTAAAACTTGTAGTGAGTTGGTTGGGTACGCCAAGTTCGGTAGGCCGGTACTTCATGGCTATGGTCATCAGGTCAAGGTCGTATGATGGTCTGTAAAACGTATGACTGGCCTTATTGTCTTTAAATTTCTTTTGAGTTGTCGCATAATTGACCCTTTTATTGGTAAGGATGGCGGTCGAATCTTTGAACTCCTTTACATCGAACACTGCTGTGGTATCATCGTCAATATTTAGGACGTACACTTCCTTGCCCCCCACACGTCTGGTACGATAAATGCCGTCTTTGAAGCCGTTTTTAGCGCTCTCATGAAGAAACACGCAACCTGACAATGTGAGTTGCGCAAAGAATCCAATGATGAAAATTTCGAATAGTTTATGCTTCATGCGTTTGAATATAAGTAAACTATAAAAACTATGCCAAGTATTTTTTTGTCTCAGGCATATTTTATGCTGTATCAGAACTAATTGTTAATTTTGTAGCAACAATAAATTAACGAACAATGGCACAAGGTAAGCTGATAACCATGGACGAGTTCACGATCATGGAGACAAGGAAATTCCCACAGGCAACAGGCGAAATGTCGTCGCTGTTGAGGGACCTGGGACTTGCAGGGAAGATCGTGAACAAGCAGGTGCGCAAAGCCGGTCTGATGGATATTCTGGGTAAACATGGCGCCACCAACGTGCAAGGCGAGGAGCAGATGAAGCTGGACGTATATGCCAATGAAACGCTGATCAATATTTTAAAAAACAGTACAGACTGCTCCGGTATCGCTTCTGAAGAGAATGAATGCCACGTGTCCTATGAAGATACATTCTCTGCAAATTCAAAATACGTGGTGTTGTTTGATCCGCTGGATGGTTCTTCAAATATCGATGTAAATGCACCGATAGGCACAATATTCGCTATTTACCGCAGGGTGAGTGAGTTAGGCAAATCTTGTATCGAGGCCGACTTCCTGCAACCGGGCAATAAACTTATGGCTGCCGGGTATATCATTTATGGCAGCAGCACAATGATGGTTTATGCTACCAGGCTCAGTGTCAATGGCTTTACGTTGGAGCCTTCTATTGGCGAATTTTGCCTGTCGCACCCAAATATCACCTGCCCTGAAAGCGGAAAGATATATTCCATCAACCAGGGTAATTATAACAAATACACAGAGGGGATGAAGGGCTACATAGACTACTGCATGGACAGCAATAAGGAAGAAAACAGGCCTTATTCGCACAGGTACATCGGATCTATGGTTGGCGATCTTCACCGCACCCTCCTGAAGGGCGGCATCTTCATGTACCCATCCGACAAAAGCAGCCCTAAGGGCAAGCTGCGCCTGCAATATGAGTGCAATCCCATGGCGTTCATTATGGATGCTGCCGGTGGTAAGGCATCGAATGGCGAATGCAATATCCTGGATATGCAGCCCACCGAGCTTCATCAACGCTGCCCTATATTCATAGGTTCAAAGAATATGGTAGATAAGGCACTTGAATTTGTGCGCCAGCCGGAAACGGTAGCTTAGTTCCTAACGAGTAATATTTACATCCTGTCAGTAACAAAACAGCTTGCTCTTTGTTACCGGCAGGATGTCGCATTTTGTGCAGTTCTTACCTGAACTTACTTGCAATGAAGTATCAATAGGCTTCTCAAACCCTTGTTGCTCTTCACATTCCGTTTTATTACCTGCCAGTTAATATTGCTGCATTTGTTTTTTTTAGTCTGCATATATTTGGATACCCCCGATAAAACCGTCCGAAAAAATTTTAAAAAATACTTATAAAAA
>Ga0364874_10420_pt1 | contig 23488 bp, 11 predicted proteins | sample ExccelAu500001D4_2_FD_206922 | JGI IMG/M metagenome (GOLD analysis project Ga0364874, IMG submission 206922) | Enriched cells from Trout Bog Lake Hypolimnion, Wisconsin, USA - BchlTB.Aug07.5000.01.D4 | ecosystem: Environmental > Aquatic > Freshwater > Lake > Hypolimnion/Profundal zone | place... | reverse complement strand
AGTTCACCAGCCTGGTCACAAGTCCGTAATCGGCGCTGACTTTGCCATCCGGGCCGAACTGTTGTGTCCATGTTCGTCCCGGCGGCGTCTGCTCGCGGATCTTCCGCCATTCGAAGGCGAAGTGCAGGTCAGACGTAAGATCTGCAGTCCATCTGTTGTTAAATGCGCCAATCACCACGGCGGGCGCGTTGCGGAGATCTTCAAAGGAGCAGCCTGTCCCAATTCTCATTTCGTCCTTCTTCCTCATTTGAGCAAAGAACGCTGCCAGGGAAACGGCGACATAAACATCGCCGACAGCAACTCCATAATCATTCGCCACTCCAATGTCACCCCAAGTAATCTTCTCGCTCGGGTCCAGGGGAAGCACCTGATTATTCTTGTCGGTCATCGTCTGAAAAGTCCCGGGATGGATCCGGGCATAGCGATCATAAAGAACGCCCCGTGGCAAATACAGAATTGGACGGGCGATGCAGATCATGGCGGGGTTCGGGGAAGCCATGATCGGAGCCCAGAACAGGTCAGAAGCCGACTGTGGCGGCGTCCGTCTGCTCAGGACTGCAACGAAAACCAGCGTGGCAACCGCCAGAACCAGAAATGCAGCCAGCGCAGTCCAAGGTTTCCAGCGGCGGGCAGATGGAAGATGACCTGCACTCGGCGGCTGAGGCGATTCTGCCTCCTGAGATTGGAGCGCCAACTCTATTGCGCCCGCAGTGCCCTGAGCGGCTGGCTCCTGCAGGCGATTCTGAAACTGCACAAGATATGAGCGAGGGGGGATGATGAGCTGGAAATTAGCCCCATTCGATTCTTCGCTCAGGAAGTACTGTGCCAGCCGCTTGCGTACCTCCCCGACTCTGGCTCTGACAATCGGATCTTCCCCGGTAGCATAGTCGGGTTTGCGGCCAAAGACCTCCATGCCAATCAGGCGCTCTTTGAGCATCTCCTTGCGCCCGTCAAGAGAGTTCTCAACCAGGTATCGCAGGAGCGTCTGGCACTGATGACTGGAACGGAAGGGCGAACTATTAAGGATGGACTCTAGTTCTCTGAGAACAGTGCGCCTCTCACTGTCGCTCAGACGCTCTTCTTGCCACGATTCGTCAGTGGAGTTCATTTGCATTCGTTATTGCGATCCAGAACGTTGCGCTAAAGGTACTGTACTTTTTTCAGCGAGGTTCTGCAACTGCTTGTTATATAAGCCGCTAGATCAACGAATACTGTACAGAACCTTGTAACAAATCGCTTTAGTGTGTTGATCTTGGGTCCGTCACCCTAAAGTGACCGGCAATTGTCGCAAGCATGGATACCGGTCAGGCAAGCCGTCTGTTGGGTTCTATTTCCGGCAGAAGGACCTTGAGGATGGCATCGATTGACACAGTAACAAATCACTTTCTCGCACCGGAGACGCGATCAGCGGCTCCAAATGAAACTGAAATTTGCCGAGAAAACCTTTACCAGCTAATTCAAATTGAAGGAGAAAGTAGTGCGATGAGAAAATTAGCCAGACATCTGACGCACGCTCTTAACAGGTGGAACCTGTTCGCCATTGCCGTTGCCGTATCCATCGGCATGGGCATAAGCTGTTCCGCCATCTTGGCGCAAAGCGGTGCCGGCTCGATTCAGGGCACGGTGACCGATCCAACAGGTGCGGTGATCCCGGGTGCGACGATTCAAGTCGTGAACAAGGGCACCAACGTGAGCGCAGAAACCAAATCAAACGGTGTGGGCTTCTACCAGGTGCCCTCGCTGTTTACCGGCCACTACTCGGTAACGATTTCCTCGGCCGGCATGAAGACCTATAAGACCAGCATCGAATTGCTGGTGGACCAGCGCGCGGTTATCAATCCCGTAATGACCGCTGGCTCGATCACGCAGCAGGTTGAAGTGGCCGCTGATGTGGTCCAGTTGACCACCACGGAAAACGGCACCATCGCCTCCACGTTGGAAAACAGCAGAATCAACCAGTTGCCGATGAATGGGCGCATCCTGCTGAACCTGGCCGGACAGACAACTCCCGGCCTTGAGGGCAGCGGAACACGCGCGAACGGCCTCATGGGCGAAGCGCTGGAGTATGTGGCGGATGGCGCACCCCTGGTCAACCGCAACTTCGGAGGCGCCTCCCAGGGATCATCCACGCAGGCTCAATTACCTGATCCCGATTCGGTGCAGGAAGTCCGAGTTGAAACCACCAACACGAGCGCGCAGTTCTCAGAGCCGGCCACGGCCATCATCACCACCAAGTCCGGCGCCAACGCGCTGCATGGGTCACTGTTTGAAACGGCGCGCAACAACGCCATCGGCATTGCGAAAAACCGCAATAACCCGGCAAACTATTCAGCCCCTCACCTGGTGCGTAATGAGTTTGGCGCATCGGCCGGCGGACCCATCATCGTCCCCAAGCTATATCACGGCAAAGACAAGAGCTTCTGGTTCTTTGCCTTTGAGCGCTACTCGCTGGCACAGATTGTCAACGAATTAGCAACTGCGCCCACCTCGGCCATGCGCAGCGGCGACTGGAGCGGACTGGTAAACGGCTCCGGCGTCTTGCAGCAGCTTTACGATCCGGCCACAACCTACAACGAGCCTGCAAACTGCAATGGCAGCGGCGCACCTAACCCCTACTGCCGTGCGCCCTTCGCCAACAACCAGATTCCCATCGCACGCCTGGCACCGGCAACCAAGTCCCTCTATGCCATCACGCCGCTGCCGAACCTGCCGGTGAACCCTCTGGTGCAGACGAACCTCAACGCGCCCAACCCAACGTACTTTGCCATTCCGACCATCACCTTCCGTCTCGACCACAGCTTCAACGAAAACAACAAGGCGTATCTGCGGTACACAAGCAATAACCAGAAGAACTCCGCGCTGCGCAATAACCCTGGCAATGAACCGGCCACCATTGCCGGCGCTGGCTTCCCGAACGCGGCGGTCGGGCTTCAGAGCATCCTGATCTCCTCGTTTGCCACCTCCGCCGGCTTTACCCATGTCTTCTCGCCCACGTTCTTTTCTGAAACCGTGGTTAGCCAGCAGTGGTTCATGGAGTATGTGGGCGCGGGCGGTAATCCGGGCCTCGACTATGAGTCCATGCTGGGACTGCCGAACAACTTCGGCCAGTCAGGCTTCCCGCAGCTTGAGCCCTCGCTCTTCTACTACTACGGAACCCAATGGCAGTATCAGGAAAACCAGATCATCTCCAACCTGGATGAGAACCTGACCAAGACCGTGGGGCGGCACCAGATGCAGTTTGGAGGCCGCTACCGGCATGAGCGGTTCTTCTATCTCCCCGATCGCAATCTCGACAACGCCACATTCGGCGCTTTTGCCACCGCGATTGAAAACCCGGGCTCCGGCGCAAACTACACGGCCGCGTCCAATACCGGATACTCCGATGCCGACTTCTTCCTGGGCGCAGCTACCGGCTACACCCAACAGAAGGAACCGCCCACGGCTCACTTCCACGATATGGAATTCGACGCCTACTTCCAGGACAACTACCACGTAACCAAGAACCTCACGGTCAACATCGGCCTGCGCTATGAGGCACACCCGGCCCCGTGGATGAAGTACAACCTGATGGAGGGCTTTGACCTGAAGAACGACGCGGTTGTGCTAGATAACCCGCCCGCCTCGTACATCAGCAACGGTTACACAACCCAGGCCATCCTCACCAACCTTCAGAACCTCGGCGTGGTGTTTGAGACTCCGGCGCAGGCCGGCTACCCAACCGCCATGATCGAGAATGCCAATTTGAACGTAAGCCCGCGTCTGGGTCTTGCCTACCAGCCATTCGGCGGCAAGTACGGCACGGTATTGCGCGGCGCCTATGGCAGATACATCTATCCCATTCCGGTGCGCAACTCTGAGATGAACGCGATCAAGAACGTTCCGTTCCAGGCGACCTACACCCAGAGCTATACGGCCGCCAATCAGTCACCCGACGGGCAACCTAACTATCTGCTGCGCGCGCCGCAAAGCGTAATCATGGGGCAGAACAGCACCAACGTAGTTAGCACCGCGCAAACCAACTCCATCCTTCCCGGTTCAAGCCTCTTCAATCTGAACCCTGACTACAAGCCCGACTTTGTGACCCAGGTCAACGCAACCATCGAGCAGCCGCTCAAGGGCAATGCCGCTCTCCGGCTTACCTGGCTGTGGTCGCACGGCACAAATCTCGACTACTACTACGGGTACAACGCCCATCCTTCTTCCTATGTGTATGAGATGCTGACCGGCCAGACGCCGCCTACCGGCGGAGCCTCAGTGATCGGCACCGCACAGCAAAACACCTATGCGGCCACTGCAACCGGTCCTTACGACCAGTCAAAGTGGGGCGCCAGCACATGGGATAACAAGCACGGTTTTTCGAACGATAATGCGCTGCAGGTGAACTATCAGAGGCTGTTCCATCACGGAATCGCCTATCAGATTAACTATGTGTGGTCCAAGCCCTTCCGGCTGGGCGGAAACTACTTCCGCGATGGCGGCATCACCACGGCTACCGGCAACTATGTGGGTATCGCGCAGGGAACGGCCAACACCTACATGACGCCGGCGTACGGGCAGGTGATTGCACCGCTGCTTCCTCCGGCGCGGCCGCAGGGCATTGCGTCTTACGCGGACTGGCATGCGCTGGATGTGTATGAGCAATACAGGGTGGATACCGCCATTCCCAAGCAGCACATCCAGTTCAACGGCATCGTCGATCTGCCCTTCGGGCGCGGCAAGCGCTTCATGGGCAACGCGAACCGGCTGATGGATGCGTTGGTTGGCGGCTTCCAGCTTGCCGGCGATGGCAGCATCCTTTCGCAGGATTTCGGTGTCAGCACTTCAAACTGGGGCCCGACTAATCCAATTAAGTATTACAAGCATGGCGCGCCGATTACGGACTGCCGCAGCGGCACCTGCTACAAGGAGTACGAGTGGTTCAATGGCTACGTCGCTCCTACGGTCAATGCTGCTGCCAACTGCACCACGAAGTGCATCACCGGCCTTCCAACCAACTGGGCACCCTACACTGCGCCGATTGACAACACGCCTGGCACCAAGTACTACGGTTCGAATGAGGTGAATATCACCTTGCCGAACGGGACGACCAGCGCGATTGGTTACTCCCCCGGCGGAACTGGGGTCAGCCCGTTCAACAAAACCATCCTGAACGGGCCCATCAACTACACCATCGACCTCTCGGTCTTCAAGGTCATCCCGATTACCGAGTCGGTGAACCTCCGCTTCAACATGGACGCCTTCAACGCCCTGAACATGATGGGCTTCAACAACCCCAACGGAACTGACGGCACAGAGGCCTACCAGCCCAACGGCGTCTCTTCGTCCTACAACACGCCCCGCCAGGTGCAGTTCACGCTGCGCTTAACGTTTTAGAGTTACACTACCTCCTGAAAAATATGCCCCGGTCACACAGTTGGCCGGGGCTCTTTTGTTACAAGGGGCACAGGCAGCACACATAGCTCGGTCTATGTTTCCGTTTCCGGTCAAAGGCCCACTTATCTTGCTTAGGTGTTCAAATGAAAACAACCGCTAAGATTTGTATGAATAACACTATGAGGAAGGTCCTTGGACTGGCCGCCATCTTGGCGCTTGGTGCATCCGCCACCAAATGCCGGACAGAATCGTATGCGAATGCTGATTGGCAGAATCCTGCTGTGTTCGGAATCAACAAGTTGCCGCCACGCAACACCGCATGGCCCAATCCCGATGCTGCTTCTGGCTGGAAGAGCAACTACGACACCTCACCCTGGATCGCCTCGCTCAACGGACAGTGGGAATTCCATTGGGCACCGGATCCAGATAGCCGACCCGCTGATTTCTACTTGCCGGCCTTCAACGCCTTAGGTTGGAAGAAGATCCCTGTTCCCTCCTGCTGGGATCTCCAGGGTTACGGCACTCCGATCTATTCCAACTATATTTATCCGTTCAATGCGAACAGGTTTGCACTGGGCCGCGTTCTGGATGAGCCGCAGCAGCAATTCACAGCTTATCGAGAGCGAGACCCAGTAGGCTCTTATCGAAGAACATTTCGCATCCCCGCCAAATGGAAGGGCGGCCGCACCATCCTGCATTTTGCTGGCGTGAGCTCGGCCATGTACGTGTGGGTCAACGGAAAGAAGATTGGCTATAGCGAGAACTCGCGCGTGCCTGCGGAGTTCGATATAACTGATAGCCTGAAAGCCGGAGATAACCTGCTCGCTGTTGAGGTGTACCGGTGGTCCGATGGCTCATATCTTGAAGACCAGGACATGTGGCGGCTAAGCGGGATCTTTAGAGACGTGTTTCTTTATCACACGCCAGACAGCAGCCTTTGGGATTTTTATGTCGATACGACTCTTGACGCAAGCCTCAAGAACGCCCAGGTTTCTCTGCGCTACAGCATACGCAGCAAGTTCGGCACACCGGATAAAGAACTCAGCGTCCGGCTGAGCCTGCGTGCTCCTGATGGCAAGTTGGTTGGCGGCGGTACGCTGCTGCAAAGCCAGGTTGGAGCAACCGTTCCTGGCATCAACAGGGAGCAGACCACGGAAGCGGTAATTGTGAAACAGCCCTTGTTGTGGAGCGAGGAAACACCCAACGTCTACGATGCGCTAGTGGAGTTGCTTGAAGACGGAAAGGTGATTGAAGCCCGGCGCATCGACGCAGGTCTCCGCAAGGTGGAATTGCGCGATCAGCAATTTTTCGTCAACGGAAAGCCCATCAAAATCAAAGGCGTAAATCGCCACGAGATGGATCCCGTTACCGGTTACACGATGACACGCGCGCGTATGGAGCAGGATCTGCGGCTAATCAAGCAGGCCAACCTGAACTTTGTGCGTACTTCGCATTACACTGATGACCCGCGTTGGTATGAGTTATGCAATCGCTATGGCATGTTCTTGATGGATGAGAACAACCTGGAGACTCACGGCGTAAGCTACCATCGGCGTGTGCTGCCAGGAGACCGGCTGGAGTGGCAACCGGCAGTGGTTGACCGAATGCAACGGACAGTAATCCGCGACCGGAGCAATCCAAGTGTAGTGATGTGGTCACTGGGCAATGAGGCAGGCTACGGCAATGCCTTCCTCGCCATGCGCGCGATGGCGAGGGCAAGCGATCCGCAACAGCGCCCAATCCATTATGCCGATATGAACCTGGCCGCTGACATGGACAGCCAAACCTATCCGACCATTGACTGGCTCTTGCAGCATGTTGCGGGCAAGGCACTGCGCAAGGGGGAGCACGGCGAATCAAGCAATTCGGAGCAGCACGGCCCCTACCCCTCTGGCAAGCCGTTTCTTGCTAATGAGTATGCGCACGCCCTCGGGAACAGTGTCGGTAACCTGCAGGACTATAGAGACGTATTCGACAAGTATCCCATGCTATTGGGCGGCTTCATCTGGGAGTGGATGGATCAGACGACTAATAAGGCCGATGCGGCTGGCCATAGATACCAGGCGTACGGCGGTGACTTCGGCGATTTTCCCAATAATGGTAGCGACTGCGCGAAGGGGCTCGTGTCTGCGGAGCGCATCCCTCACCCACAATACTGGGAAGTCAAGAAAGTCATGCAATCCATTCAGGTGTTGCCTATAGATCCAGCACGGGGACGAGTTCTGATTCGCAACAAATACTCCTTTACGCACCTCAGTGCCTTTGCCGCGGAATGGGTTCTGGAAGAAGACGGAAGGCTCGCCAGCGCAGGTGCTCTCAACGTTCCCGACGTTAGGCCCGGCGAGGAAAAAGAAGTTCAGATTCCATGGAATCACCCAAACTGGAAGCCAGGCAAGGAGTATTCACTCAAGATAACTTTCCGTCTCCGTAAGAAGACACCGTGGGCAGAGGCGCGCCACATCGTAGCATGGGGGCAGATTCAGTTTTCCGGCGCCGTGGCACCTGAGCTACCCCCACAAAGTGGTCAGGTCAAAGTTACGAAGTTGGAAGACGGTTGGGTTGCTTCCGCAGTTGGGACAAAGATCAAAATCGACGGCCGTACCGGTTGGCTCACCTCTTTCAGCGTTGCGGGGAAGGAACTCCTCGCTGGCCCGGTGCTGCCAAACTTCTGGCGTGTGCCCACTGACAGTGACATTGGCTGGCACGTGCCGTCCGAAATGGCTCCATGGCGTGAGGCAGCTAACAAGGCAAGGCTTCAGTCACTGCAAGGCTTGTCAGTTGCGGGTGAAGGCCGCATCACAGCCATCCTGCTGCTGCCGGTGAAAAATTCGGCCCTGACCCTTACTTATGTCCTTCGCGCTGACGGCAAACTTCATATAGACCTGACGCTCATTCCCGGGAAGGACGCGCCCGAGCTGCCGCGCGTTGGAGTCCAATTCGCAATCCCCGGAGTGCTCGACAAGATTCGCTGGTATGGGCGCGGACCGCAGGAGAACTACAATGACCGAATGACCGGAGCTGCCGTCGGCATCTATCACTCGACGGTTAGTCAATGGATTACACACTACGTGCGGCCGCAGGAGAATGCCAATCGAACCGGCATTCGGTGGATTCAGTTTGCCGATATCGCAGGAGATACACTCCTAATCCACTCCGCAGGATCGTTGCTCGGTGTCTCCGCATGGCCGTATACACAGCAGGATCTGGAATTGACAACGCATGACTACCAACTGCCGCACCGGAGCAAAATTACAGTCAACGTGGATGGATTCCAGATGGGCATTGGCGGAGACAACGCATGGGGCCTGCCGGTTCACACACAATATCGGTTGAAGGGAAAGGATAGATTTGAATTTGCCTTCGATCTAGATGGAATCTATGCCCTCGGAGATCGCCGTGCAACTGCACGTTGATCCCGTTGGCATCAAGACTCGCTGCCAACATCGAAGGGCAGAACCGTTCACTCAGATTCGAATGATCTGACAACAGATCAAGCTGAAAATCTCCAGGTTTCGGTCTGTTCAGTTCTTACTCTGCGAAACAGGCAGCCAAAGAATAGCTGCAAAGTACTTCTGCATGTAAGTTCGGGCTTGGTGTTTGAGCTGACTGAACCCGAGGGCGAAGCACGGGGTTGAAATTGTATCGCCGGGCCGTTAGGGTAGTCCGGACTTTAGTACGAGAAGACGATAGCGGCTTGCTGGACCGTAAAGAGAATCTGCTCTCGTTCTGCAATCCAGGCAAGGGGGACACCTGCTATGAGAGTTGGCACATGAACCGAATGCCCATAGACGGCGGATGAAGTACACCAGTTGTGCCATGCTGGTGGAGGGGAAATATGGGTGATGTCTAATAGCTTCGAGTGAAAAAGTTGGATAAGACTGCATCGCTAAGCTGGGATTCAACTCAAGGGATGAAAAGTGGCATCATATTTGAGAAACTGCAACACCATGATTGGGATGGTCGCGGGATTCCTCGGTATTCTGGTTGCGCTTTCGGCAATCGCTTTTGGCGCATAGTCCGATTTTGCTAAGTCGAAGATGTACTACTCCGACACATCGAAGTAACAGAGTTCGAAGGAACCGAATTAGTTAGCAAACAGCCGTTGCATACACATACCGGTAAACGCCGCAGTGTGCGATAGACCAAGATGGTGATTGGGATCATGCTGTTTGCCACGGCGATTGGAGGCCGTACCGATGGCAAAAAGCAAGCGCAAACAGACGCCCAAATCTGTTATGAAGCTCCCGGATCTTGAACAATCCCGGTCCGCTATCCTGAATAGTCTAACTTCTCCGAGTTCGCAAAGGACCTGCGACCATGCGATCCGGGAGTTCATCGAGTGCTATTGTTCGGAACCGAGACTCGCTTTCAACCAGACTGTGGTCACCCGGCACCGCATTTCCCTGGAACAACACCACTATGCGTCGACTACCATAAATCTGCGACTGGCTGCAGTCCGGAGATTGGCTTATAAGGCTGGAAGTACCTGGGGCGCCGGTTTCAGCCCCAAGGTTATCTGGGCGGTGGTGAAGGAGAAAGCGAAGGTCTGTGAGATTCCGTCCTTGGCCCCGCACGACCTCAGGAGGACCTGCGCTCGTCTCTGCCATCAGGCTGGTGGTGAACTGGACCAGATTCAATTCCTGCTGGGGTAGGTTTCTGTACAAACGACGGAACGGTACTGGGGGTGCAAGCAGCGATTTCGCAATGCAGTCAATGATCGAATCGGGCTGGAGCCGGATACCGCAGGATCTCCTTAGATCAGGCACAGCTTGTCGACTTTCGGGTAGGGATCTATTGCCCCGACGAAGAATCTCGAATGGGGTTCGTGGTCTTCCGCCCTGGCGAAGCCAGAACGTGCGCCCCAGCCGTGGTGGAACCAGCTTTTATCAGCACAGGCCACCCACCCGCTTGTGGCAGAATGGGCAGTAACCAATAACAAGGAGCAAGAAAGGATTTAGTGTATGGCACGCCGCCCTTATGTCGAAATTGCCAGGAATCTGTTAGGCCGCCGGGATTTCTTAAAAATCGCTGGAGCCACGGCCGTTTTGCCATCGGTTCTCACAGCTCAAGCACAAGGTCAGGCGGCCAACAGCAGCATGCCGGCCAACAACCGCATCAACGTTGGCGTCATCGGCATGGGCTGGCAGGGTCCGGGCAACACGCAAGCCTTCCTGGCGTTGGAAGATTGTCAGGTCGTGGCCGCCTGCGACATTGACAGGAATCATCTGCAGGCTGCGGTAAAGATGGTCAACAATGCGTACGGGACCGAAGACTGCAAGGGCTACCACGATTACCGCGAGTTGCTGGCCCGCCGAGACATCGATGCCGTGATGATTGCGGTTCCCGATAACTGGCATGAGATTGTCGCTACCGAAGCAGCCCGCTGCAAGAAGGATATCTACTCGGAAAAGCCGCTGGCGCGCACCATCGCCGAACAGCAATCGATCGTCCGCGCCGTCAAGGAGAACAACATTGTCTGGCAGATGGGTCAATGGCAGCGATCGAGCCCTCTTTTCCGCAAGGCGGCGGAAATCGTCCGCAATGGGTTGATCGGTGACGTTACACGGGTTGAGGTGGGCCTGCCAGGGGAGAATTCCAATTACGATCACCTTCGTGAGGAGACTGCGGCAAAATTGGCCGCGGCAGGCCTCAAGGGTGAGCTTGAGCAGATCGTCCCTGGAACCAAGGCATGGGATCTGCTGGTCTGCGCTCCCCCGCCGGAACTGGACTACGAGACCTGGGTCGGACCGGCGAAGATGGAACCCTACATGAAAGCGCGTTCCCACAAGGCGTGGCGCTTAAACTACAACACCGGCGGCGGAAAGTTGCTTGACTGGATCGGCCATCATGGCGACATCGCGCATTGGGGCCTGGATTTCGACAACACCGGTCCGCTGGAAGTGGAAGGCAGCGGCGAGCTTCCGCCGGCCAGCGCCGTTTGGAACACCGCGCAACATTACCGCTTCGAGCTGAAATATCCTGGCGGCGTCACCATGACCATTGCTGGCGGCTATCCCGACATCAAGATGGGTTGCAAGTGGGTGGGCACCGAGGGCTGGGTGTGGGTCGACCGCGACGGATTCGAGGCCTCGAACCCCGAATGGAAGAAGGGCAAATACCTGCCCAGAGAGCTGCGCAAGGTAAAGCTCTACGCCTCCAACAATCACCAGCAGAATTTCCTCGATTGCATCAAGACGCGTCAGTCAACCATCACTCCGGTTGAAGTCGGGCATCACTCGGCGATTCCGGGCCACCTTTGCCTGATCTCCATGCTCACCGGCAGGAAGATCCGCTGGGACGCGAAGGAAGAGAAGATTCTCGGCGACGAGGCAGCCAGCAAGCTGATGACTCGCGAATACAGGGCCCCGTGGAAGATGAGCATATAACCTTCACCAGCCAGGGTCGGCCTGCCCCCGAACCCCGACCCTGACTGGAAGGCGATGAGGCAAACTCGCAATTTCAACGAGCGCATTGATCGGGCCGGTGTGCTTGTTCTCCGAGGTGCAGCGTTAGCCTCCTGCGCGCATTCGGTCTTCATCGCCTTGATGCGCTGAAAACTACCGGGCACAAAACTGGGCGCCTGTAGCCCCACCGAATGCGCTATGAGAGGACAAGGAAGAAGATGAGATGAAGCGCAGGGCCTTTCTGAATGGCGCTATTTCAGCGGGAACGCCTTCCGCTATTGCAGCCTCACGTTTTCATCTTTCTCGCAGAGATTAGCCTTCGAAAACGCCGCAGTGTCCAGTGACCCGATCAGCGCATGATTAAGGGCCAATCGCGAATTGGTCGATCAGCACAATGCGAGCGGAAGATTGAAACAGGCTAGCCCCACATTGCCTACGTAGTGCCCCCGACTGCGGCACTTCACCCCTCGCTCACAATGCCTCATACAGCATGGCCGACCCCAGCAGCACAAACTTCAACCCGCCGCGAACCTTATCCGAAGCCAGTGCATGCCTGCTCCTCGTGGATTGCGCCGCCAAGGCATCCATGATGGTGTTCAGGATGCCGGTGGTCATATTTCGTTTGAAGAGTTCGAACGCCACTAACTGGATATCAACGACAATACTCACGATGTCATTCGGACAGGTCGTGAAGTTCTGCACAACTTCATCAATGATCTCCGCAAACTGCTTCTTCGCCGGCAAAGGATTCAGGTCAACGGTGCCGTAGAAGCGCCTGTTCACTCCCTTGGTCGTTTTGGCCCTGCCCCCGGCGTCGGTGGCTTTGGCGGACCGCCTGGTTTGTGCGGCGCCTGGGCCTCATCCGCCTTCCGTTTCGCTTCATCGGCCGCCCGTACCTCCGACTCATAGGCCGCTGCAGCATCGCGTTCGATCAATAGGTTGGCTTCCAGATGTACGACTGCACGTTGACCGAAAGTAAAGCCAACATACTTGCCGTCACGTTTCCCTGCGCCAAACCGAAAAGGTCCCGGCTGCCTGTGCCCTCGCTGATGGCTGAAGCAGAAACGTTGCTGTCTTTCAGCCGCGGCATTTAGAGGTACTGGCAGGTCTTTTGCCAAACGTCCTGAGCTGAGGCGTCCTGAGCCCCATCTTTCCAGAACCAGGTCCGCAGCAGTTTCTCTAGGTGTATCGGAGCCCAGCGCTCAATGAGCAATTCATGCCCGGTCATCACCGCTCAACTTCTTTTGTGAAAGCCCCTGCGCCCACCATAGAATGAGTAGTTTACAAAGCCCCACAGAGCACAACAACCAGGCCCGGCCAAGGCCGCGGCAACTATCCACTCCGCTATGCTCTTCCTCTGAATCGAATTGACCTTGGCTACTTGCGTTCCCCCTCCAGCGTACCTGTAGTGACTGGATTCCAGCGGCAGTTGCTGCCCGCTTGCCCCAACCTCGACCACCTGCAATGCTGCTTGACACAGTGCATATACTTGCCTGGCGGAGGGGATTCAACTTGCATGGAAGCGTGATAAATTGTTGACAGGAGACACCTTGTTAGTCAAAAAAGCTGTCATTACTGCCGCCGCTCCGTCTCAGCGCGCGCTGCCACTGCAGACCCTTATCGATGGCGACGGCAACGAGAAGTCCCTGCTCCGCATACTTGTCGAGCAGTCGCTCGCGGCAGGAGTCGAGGAAATCGCCGTAGTAGTTTGTCCCGGGGACGAGGCCCTCTATGCCCAGGCTGCCGGGCCCTACGCTTCTTCGGTCCGCTCCATCCCCCAGCCTGAGCCCCGCGGTTACGGCCACGCCATCCATTGTGCCCGCTCCTTTACCAAGGGCGACCCCTTTCTGCATATGGTCGGCGATCACCTCTACGTCAACTCGGCTCTCCAGCCCTCTGCCAAGCGCCTGGTTGATCTTGCACAGCAGGAGCGCTGCTCCGTCAGTGGTGTTCAACTCACCCGCGAGAGCCTTCTCCCCCGTTATGGAACCATCGGCGGCCGCCGCGTTCCCTCGCGCTCTGACCTTTATCGCGTCGAAACAGTCATTGAGAAGCCCACGCCCACTGAGGCGGAGCAGCGCCTGCTCGTCCCCGGTATTCGTGCCGGATACTATCTCTGCTTCTTCGGCATTCACGTTTTCTCACCCGCGGTGATGGAGATTCTTGACCGCTTGCTCGCAGCCTCCCCCAATACAAAAATTACTCTGGTCGATGCGCTTGCCGAGCTCGCGCGCCAGGAGCAATTCCTTGCCATTGAAGACACGGGGCGTCGCTACGACCTCGGTGAGCCATACGGGCTCTTGATTGCCCAGCTCGCACTGGCGCTGAGCGGCCGTGACCGTGCTGAAGTGCTCTCGCAGATGGTTGAGCTTCTCGCCGACCGCGAGCTTGCCTGCAAACAGGAAGGCGCGTCTTCGTGAGCCGCCTTATCGCCGTAATCACCAGCAACGGTGAGGAGCGCGATCTCTCGCTGGATGCCTTGTGCCGGGACCTCACCATCCACGAGCTCCTCGCCGAATGCGACGCGCTCGATAACTTCCGTCGCAGTTGTGAGAACCTCTACCCGCGCGTCCGGGCGCTCTTCTTTCTTTACGCCATCCATCGTTTTCACCTTCCCCGGCTCACAGCCGCCACCCCGCCGGAGCTCATTCCCTTTGCCGGCTTCAAAAACCTCTTGCAGCGGCGCTTTGAAGAAGCGCTGGAGATATTCCTCGCCGCACAAGCCCGGCATGGCGCCAGCGCTTCCATCTCCAGCGCACTGGCCGCCAGCTACCATGCGCTCGCCTTCCAGACACTCGCTGACCAGGTGCGCAGCAGCGTGCGCAGCGTGCGCGGTAATCAATGGATGTTCCGTGCCGCCCACACCTTCGACTACCCTCTGCGCCTCGCGCCCGAGCTGCTCGTCGGCTATCCCGTCTTCCCCATCCTGCATGAAACTACCCCCGTCCGCATGGATTTTTCGCATAGCGGATGGAGTGACATCTTCTTCCTCGGCATGGATTTCCCTGAGGGCGCTCGTGTAGTCAATGCCTCCATCAATCTTGCCGTCCGCGGTGATAAGGGGGCCTTCGCAAAGCCCGCACCGCCCATCGACGCCTGGTTCCGTGTCATCGATGAGCCCGTCATCCGCCTTACCAGCGTGGATCTGCACGCCACCGCCGATGTGTCCTCAATCGCTGAAATGTTTGACTTCCCCCGCGATTACCTGGGATTGCTCAAAGCGGGCATCATTGCCAGCGGCATCGTTCCCCCCGGAATCGAGGGCGCAACGCAGCCTCTCGCCGGTCTGCTGGAGCGACTAACAGGAAGACCCGGCTACGGAATTGAAGTCGTAATCCGCGTCAATGACATTCCCAAGGGCTCTCGTCTCGCGGTCTCCACCAGCCTGCTGGCCGGCATCATTGCCGTCTGCATGCGTGCCACAGGTCAAATTCACTCGCTCACAGGAACCATGGAAGAGCCCGACCGCAGGCTCGTCGCCGCGCGCGCCATCCTCGGTGAGTGGCTGGGCGGAAGCGGTGGCGGATGGCAGGATTCCGGCGGCGTCTGGCCTGGAATCAAGCTCATTCACGGCGTTCAGGCTGTCGAGGGTGACCCCGAGTTCGGCATCAGCCGCGGACGCTTGCTGCCAGATCACAGGATATTCACTGACGAAGAAATCCCCCGCACCGCCCGCGAAAAACTCCAGCAAAGCCTCGTGCTAGTTCACGGCGGCATGGCGCAGGATGTTGGTCCCATCCTTGAGATGGTCACTGAAAAATATCTGCTGCGAAGTGAGACAGAGTGGCTCGGTCGCCGTCAGGCGATCAAAATCCTTGATGAAATCACGGCTAACCTCAAGCGCGGCGATATTCGCGCGCTCGGCGGCTGCCTGCAGCGCAACTTTGACGGCCCCATCCAGACCATCATTCCCTGGGCGGTCAACCTCTACACAAGCACCCTTATCCGCCGTGCCCGCGAGGAATTCGGAGATGATTTCTGGGGCTTCTGGATGCTCGGTGGCATGAGCGGCGGCGGTATGGGATTCCTCTTCAGTCCCGACCGCAAACCTGAAGCCCAGGCCCGCATGCAGGCCATCATGAGCGAGACGCGCCGCCACATGGAGCGCAGTGTGCCCTTCGCCATGGAGCCCGTCGTCTACGACTTCGCAATCAATGAAAAAGGCACTGAAGCCGCGCTGCTCTCGGGCGACAAGGCGCTCATGCCCGCCGGTTACTACACCCTCCGCGTGCCGCCGCTCATTCGAACTGAGATGCCCCGCCTTTCGGTCGTCCGACGTGCGGAACTCGAACGCTTTACTGAGGCCTGCCGCACCAGCACAGATTATTCCGGCATGATTCACACCCTGTTTGACCACATGCTGCCGGCCAGTCAGGACACCGAAGGCGACCAGGCGCATTCGCTCAAAGCCCTCCTGGACGACTACGGCTTTGACCGCGTGCAGCACGAGCAGATCCGTCAAGACCTGCGCTCCGGCCGCATCGGCCTCGCGCAAAACCGCCTGCCAAAAACCAGCCGCATTGAGGATGCCGAGGCGCATCCCGTCGATGACAGTCACCGCGCCGCGGGCCTTGAAGCCCTGGCGGCAGGGCGTGTCGCCGTCGTCTCGCTTGCCGGGGGCGTTGGCACCCGCTGGACAAGAGGCTCCGGAGTCGTCAAGGCTCTCAATCCCTTCTGCAAGCTCGGCGGGCAGTATCGCAACTTCATTGAGGTTCACCTCGCCAAAAGCCTCCAGGTGAGCCGCCAGTGCGGCACCCCCATTCCGCACGTAATCACCACCAGCTACCTCACCCACGAGGCCATCGCCGCTCACCTTGCCGCGGAAAAGAACTACGGCTACCCCGGCCCGCTGCTGCTTTCCCCCGGACGCAGCATCGGCCTGCGCATGGTTCCCATGGCCCAGGATCTCCGCTACGCATGGAATGAGATGCCCCAGCAACTCCTCGACGCGCAGGCTCAAAAAGTGCGTGAAGGCCTGCACTCCGCGCTGATTCAGTGGGCGCAGGGCGCAGGCGAGGGCTCTGATTACACCAACAATGTCCCCAAGCAATGCCTCCACCCCGTTGGCCATTGGTATGAGGTTTCAAACCTGCTTCGCAACGGCACCCTGCTGCGCCTGCTTGAGCAGCGCCCCGCTCTCAGCTACCTCATGGTGCACAACATTGACACCGTAGCCGCCGATTGTAATCCCGCCATCCTCGGTTACCACATCCACACCGGCGCTGCCATCACCACTGAGGTCATCGCCCGCCATCTTGAAGACCGCGGCGGCGGCCTCGCAAGCGTCGATGGCCGTGTCCGCCTCGTCGAGGGACTCGCCTTTCCCAGTGAAGAGCTTGAGAGCAGTCTCCGCTACTACAACAGCGCTACATATTGGATAGATATCGATCGCCTGCTCTCCGTCTTTGGCCTCACGCGCGATTCCCTCTCCGATGCGCCGCGCGTCAATCAGGCGGTGCGCAAGGTGGCCGCGCGCATGCCCACCTACATCACCCTCAAAGATGTGAAAAAGCGCTGGGGCAAAGGGCAGGAAGATATCTTCCCGGTGGCTCAGTTTGAAAAGCTCTGGGGCGACATGACCGCCCTGCCTGAGCTGGAATGCCGCTTCATCGCCGTGCCCCGCGTCCGAGGCCAGCAGTTGAAAGACCCCGCTCAACTCGACGCCTGGCTGCGCGACGGCAGCGCTGCGCACGCTGAATCCTTGTGCGCGTGGCGGGAGTCAGAAGGCTGACACACGCGCCCTTGCGCCTCGCCCATTCAACTTCACGGCAAAATTGATCGCTGAAAAGGGGAGCCAGTATCGGCTCCCCTTTTCAGCATTGGTTGGTATGCCCTTCTGCTACTTCTTGCCTTCCAGTTCATCGGCAAGTGCGTTGGCGTTATAGAGCTTGCGAACGCCCTCGATCATGCCCGACGAGTGCACCGCAACCGCGCGGTTCCGCGATCCGTCGTACACAAAATCTCCAGCCAGCGATTCGATATTGCCGTCGAAGATCAGGCCAACAAGTTCACCCGAGCGGTTCACAACCGGCGAACCGGAGTTGCCGCCGATAATGTCCCCCGTTGAAACAAAGTCCAGCGGCGTTGAAAGGTCCAGTTTGTCACGCCCGGCAACCTGCCGCGCTGTCAATTCAAACGGAGGCTTGTTATTAAAGCCGATTGCGCGGTCGTACAGCCCGTAGTACGTAGTCATGGGCGGTGCAATCGTACCGTTGTAGGGGTACCCCTGCACCGAGCCATAGCTGAGCCGCAGCGTAAACGTCGCGTCAGGATACGCGTCCTTGCCATACACCAGGAAGCGCGCCTTGCCTAGCTTCTCACCCGCTGGCGTTAGCAGGCTTGAGATGGTGTCGCGCATGCGCCGCGTCGTCTCACGAGAAATCGGGTCCACGCGCCGCGCCGCCGCAATCATCGGATCGGTTGAAGCAGCCACCGCGGCCTCGCCGCCGTCCAGCAGCGACTTGCGGAATGCCGGGTCTGCCAGCTTGGTTCCGTCCACAAGATTCTCTACGGTCTTGCCTACGTCGCCGCCCTGCACAATCGCCTGCAGCCAGGGGTCCTGCTTGCCCAGCTTCTCTTCGGCCAGCTTAAGACCCGCGCTCATGAACAGCTTTTCTGTCGAGGGATACACCGGCGCGGGAGACAGCAATTGAAACTTCAGTGACTGCAAACCCGCCTCGTGGAACTGCGGAAGCCGCTCGCCATCCGGCTTCTTCACCTCGGCGACATACTGCACAATCATCATCGCCAGCGAGAACATCCGGCTGTCGGCGCGACGGAAGTACTGGCTCTTGATCTCCGGCTTCTCCAACTCCACCGCATGGGCAATCGTCTCCCACGCATCGCCATAGTCCTTCTTCCACTCAGGATTCGCAGCCACCTTGGCGCGGAAGTCGTTTTCTTCGGCCTGCTTCTTGGCCACGATCACCTTGTCGCTCAGCGCCTCGGCCCGGCCCAGGTAAACCTTCAGGCTGTTCTGCAGACCAAAAATCGTGCTGCCCACAAGGCGTGCCTGTTCAGGCCCCTGCTTGGCAAAACCCTGCGCGGTCGCAATGCGCCGCTCAAGATATTCAATAACTGCGGGGCCAACCACATCCCGCTGCAGCATCAGCTCGGCTACCGTGTCTTGCCTCTGCGTTGAGCCCGGATGCCCTGAGATGAAGATCAGCTCCCCGGCAGCGGCGCCCTTGGCGCTCCACTTCAGGTAGTTGTCGCAGTGCAGCGGCTTGCCGTTCTCATACACGCGGAACAGCGCCATATCCAGGTCGTAGCGCGGATAGGTAAAGTTATCCGGGTCGCCGCCATAGAATGCTGCCTGCTGCTCTGGTGCAAACACCAGCCGCACATCGGTATAGGCCTTGTACTGGTAGAGCCAGTATTCGCCGCCGCTGTAAAACCCAACCACGTCTGAGCGCAGACCGGTCTTGTCCTTGCTCTCCTTTTCAATTAGGGCAATCTCGGCGTCGCGGGCCTTCAGCGCCTTCGCTTCGTCGCTCGCGCCCTTGGCCGCGCCCTGCACTCGTGCGGTCACGTCCTTCATCCCCACAAGCACGTTCACTTCCAGGTCGGCAGACTTCATCTCCTGCTCGGGAGTAGCCGCATAAAAGCCATCGCGAAGGTAATCATGCGCTGCGCTTGAGTTCTTCTGCAACTGCCCGCGCGCTACGTGGTGATTAGTAAGCAGCAGTCCGTCCGGGCTCACAAACGAGCCGGACCCGCCATCGTTCAGCCGCACGCTTGAAAGCCGCAGGTGGTCAAGCCAGGCCTGCGTCGGCGTGAAGTTGTATTGCGCCTTGAGTTGCTTCAATGGCGGATTGTCAAAGGTCCACATGCCTTCTTCAGCGTGGATCACAGGCGAAGCAGCCAGCAGCAGAGCGGCCGGAAGCAGCATCATTGAGCGGAATATGCGATCGAACATCTTCTTCCTCTTCAAAGGTTGGTCCCCCATCAATGGGGTGGTTTGCCGGGGATTGTCCCCGGCTAATGCTCACAACTGCGGAAGTATATCCACCTCGACCCCTGAGGCCGCGTCCTTCTCGTGGAAGATCCGCTCCGTTGCCTTTTGGAAATCCTCCGGCTTGGCATACGGAATATCGGTGAATGTCTGCGGATTGCGGTCCGTCAGCGGGAACCAGGAACTCTGCACCTGCACCATGATGCGATGGCCGCGCCGGAACGTGTGATTCAGGTCCGGCATCTCGAAGTTGATGTCGGTCTCTTTGCCCGGCGTCAACGGCTCCGGCTTCTCCCAGCTATTGCGGAACTTGGCGCGGAACGGCTCGCCCCGCAGCAACTGCTGGTAGCCGCCCATGTGCAGCGGTGGCGCGTCCAGAATGCGCTTGCCACCGTTCGCTGAGTTGTCCGGGTCTGGATAATCCTCCGGGTACACATCAATCAGCTTCACCACAAAATCTGAGTCGGTGCCGGTGCTGGAAACCTTCAACCGCGGCGATACAGGCCCTGCAATGGTCACGTCTTCCTGCAGCGGCTCCGTCTGGTACACCACCACATCGGGACGGTAGCTGGCAAAGCGCTGGTCGTCCACCATGTAGCGCTGCGGAACCGTGTCCGTGGTATAGCCCACAAACGGCACCGGGTGGTTCGGATCGCTCAGGTACTCGTCACTGCTCTTGGCCTCTGTCGGCGGCTCAAAGCTCAGCTTGCCGTCGGCATGGAAGTAGAGAGTCTTCGCTGCCGCTGCCTTGGGCGGCCAGGTATCGTATTTGCGCCACACGTTGGTGCCGGTCTCAAACACCACCGCCTTGGGCTGCGCCGCTCCCTTGCCCTTCAGATAGTGCTCAAAGAAGGGGAACTGAATGTTGCTGCGGAAGTAGGCGCCGGTCTTGGCGTTGAACTGCGCGTCGCCCAGTTTGCTCCCTTCGCCGCGCGCCCAGCCCCCATGAACCCACGGCCCCTCCACCAGCGTCGTCGGCGTCTCCGGGTTCAACTTGCTGATCGCGTTGAAGGTCCGGTACGGCCCCATCAAATCCTCGGCGTCAAACCACCCTCCTACCACCAGCACCGCGCATTTCACGTTCTTCATGTGCCGCGACAGATCGCGAGGCTGCCAGTAGGCGTCGTAGGTGTCGTGCTTCATCTGGTCGTCAAACAGCCAGTTCGCAGCGCTTGGATACAGCTTCGGAAGGTTGGCGATATTCCCCGCCTGCAGGTAAAACTTGTAGCTGTCCACCATGCCGCGATCAAAGCCAACGGTTGGCTTGGGCGTCTCCGGGTTATGGCTTGGCTTGAAAAATGCATAGAATCCAAAGTTGGCCGAGAGCATGAATGCTCCCCCATGGTAGCCGTCGTCGCCCAGAAAAAGGTCAGTCATGGGAGCTTGCGGACTAGCCGCCACCAGCGCCGGGTGCGAGTCAATAATGGACGCAGACGTATAGAAACCAGGGTATGAAATGCCCCAAATCCCCACCTTGCCGTTGTTTCCAGCCACGTGCTTCAGCAGGAAATCAATGGTGTCAGAGGTGTCAGAGGAGTCGTCCACGTCCTGCGGCGATTTCTTCACGTCAATGTGCGGGTGCATCTCCACAAAGTCGCCCTCGCTCATCCAGCGCCCACGCACATCCTGATAAACAAAGATGTAGCCGGACTTCTCGAACTCGTCCGAAGGGCCAAGGTGCGCCGGATAGCGGTCTTCGCCATAAGGGCCAACGCTGTAAGGCGTGCGGTCCATCATCATCGGATAGGGGCCGCCGCCCGCATCCTTGGGCACATATACAGAGGTAAACAGCCGCTTGCCATCCCGCATGGGAATGCGAAACTCGTATTTGGTGTAGTGCGCCCGGACGTAGTCTTCCTGGGGCGCATCGGATGCGGGTTGCTGGGCGCGGGTCGTGGTAAAAGCCAGGGCAAGAAAAGCCAGAACGGCAGTGGCAAAGCGGTACGGTTTGAGCATCGTCGGCAAGATTCTCCTGTCAGAAAGACTACTCCAGTCACGCGCGACAATGGCAGCGGTGTCGCAATTCCACCGTCCGTCAACCGCAGTCGGATTGGCCCGGCCACACCCGTTGCCCCATCCAAAAACTGCTTCTCGGCGCTTGCTCAAAACCATCCCTGGCTTTCACCAGGTCAAAATCCCATCTTGCGCCACCAGCCAGCCTGCCAGTTAACTCGATTGAATCTTCCCCTTGCAGATAGAAAAGTACGTTTTTTAGGTGCGGGGAGGGCTGGGCAGGTTTACCCTATCAATACAAGCCAAAACTCAGCCGCCAGCGTCGTTGAACGCCGGGACTGTACCTTTTCCGCCAAACGAAGGAGAACAATGTCCACTGATTACAGAAATTTCCTCGCTCTCTCTTATGAGGAGTTGGAAGAGCTCAACCTGCAAGCCAAGGCCGACCGCGCCAACCGCTTGGCGGCCAATGAAGTTCGCGAAAAACGGCTCAAATACCTCACCGACGAAAAGCGCATCAAGGCCGTCACGGTTCTGTTCTCTGATCTCGAGGGCCGCCTCCACCTGCTCGACTACGACAAGAAGTTCCTCCTCGGCGCTTATGAGAACCTGACCTTTGACGGATCATCCATCCGCGGCTTTACCGCCCAGAAGGAAAGCGACCTCCGCCTCGGCATCGACTGGAGCGCCTTCTACTGGGTGCCCGCCGATGTCTTTGGCACCGGCAAGGTCCTCGTCTTCGGCAACGTCATCGACAAAGACGGCACTGCTTACTCCGGTGACCTGCGCGGCGTGCTCAAGGGATACGCCGACAAGCTCTACGCGGATAAGGGATACACGCTGAACGCGGCAACTGAGATTGAGGGCTTCCTCTTCGCCGGCAAAGACGCCGAGCAGCGCTACTGCGAGACCGGCAAGTTCGAGTTCATCAGCTCCGGCGGCTACTACCACTCGCTGCCGCTCGACCCCCTGCGCCAGTTCATTGATACCTCGGCTGAAGTGCAGCGCGCCATGGGCTTCCAGAATGAGAAAGATCACCCTGAAGTCGCGCCCAGCCAGTATGAAATCAACTACAGCTACGCTGAAGTCGTAGGCGCGGCTGACCAGATCCAGCTCTACAAACTGCTCACCCGCCAGATCGCCAACAATATGGGCTACACGGCCTGCTATCTGCCCAAGCCCGTCGTCGGCGTCAACGGCAGCGGCATGCACACCAATGTTTCGGTATCCCAAGGTAAGACCAACCTCTTCTGGGACGAAAAGGGCGAGGAGCAGCTCTCCACATTCGGCTGGAGCTTCCTTGACCGCATCCTGACCCGCGCACTTGACCTGTGCCTGGTCTTCAACTCCAGCGTCAACGCCTATCGCCGCCTTGACCCGCACTTTGAAGCGCCCAACCAGATTCGCGCCTCGGCCACTGACCGCGGAGCCATGGTGCGCGTACCCATCGGCAACCACCGCTCCATGCGCACTGAAGTCCGCGCCGTGGCCCCGGACGCAAACCCCTATTTGGCCCTCTACAGCATCTTCAAAACCGGCATCGACGGCGAAATTGCCACCGCGGAAAATCTCCGCGCCGGTGGACGTTTCCTGCCCGACAACATCCAGCAGGCCATTGAAGACTTCCAGGACTCCAAGTGGATCGCGGAAATTCTCGGCGCAGATGTGCAGGGTCGCTATGCCGACCTCAAGCAGGCCGTCGCCAACCGCTCCCCCCGCGAACTCGGAACCATCGTCAAAGGCTCTGAAGTCCAGTTCCATCACGCCGTTTACAACCAGTCCCTCTGGAGCAAGTTCTAGAACC
>Ga0364874_10417_pt1 | contig 23565 bp, 20 predicted proteins | sample ExccelAu500001D4_2_FD_206922 | JGI IMG/M metagenome (GOLD analysis project Ga0364874, IMG submission 206922) | Enriched cells from Trout Bog Lake Hypolimnion, Wisconsin, USA - BchlTB.Aug07.5000.01.D4 | ecosystem: Environmental > Aquatic > Freshwater > Lake > Hypolimnion/Profundal zone | place... | reverse complement strand
AAACCCCAATTGGAGATGATGATGATTCACATTTGGGTGACTTTATTGAAGACAACACTACGCTTGCGCCAGTTGATGCAGCGGTTTACGCAAGTTTAAGAGATGCAACCAGCGAAGTATTAGAGTCACTTACACCGCGGGAAGCTAAAGTATTACGTATGCGCTTTGGTATTGAAATGAATACTGATCATACCTTAGAGGAAGTAGGTAAACAGTTTGATGTAACGCGGGAGCGTATTCGTCAAATTGAGGCGAAAGCACTGCGTAAATTGCGTCATCCAACTCGTTCAGAACGCTTACGTAGCTTCTTGGAAACGGGACAAGATTAAGTACTATTTAAAGTTTTTGGGCCTCTAGCTCATGCTTGGTTAGAGCAGCGGACTCATAATCCGTTGGTGCTGTGTTCGACTCACAGGAGGCCCACCAAGATATAAAGCCCTCATCAGTTATGGTGAGGGCTTTTATTTGGATAATCAGAAGAGTAATAGAATGAATCAAGTTCCAATGAACTTTTTTAAAAAATTGTTCTTCTTGGGAATACATTTAGGAGTTTAGAAAGTGAAACGTAAACTGATCAAATTCGCATTAGCAGGATTGTTGATTTCAATACCATATACTGCGCAAGCAGGTTATGTTGATTCATCAACCATTCCGCCAGATGCTCGCGTTCCTCCAGGATATGAACAATCAATTGATTATCCAAGTATGCAGATTATTCCTGGATCACCTGTATATTATGCTACCAATAGTGGGGTAAATTTATTTTTCTACGATGGTGTTTACTGGTCATTTTTTAATGATGGTTGGTATATGAGTAGTTGGTATAGTGGACCTTGGTATCCCGTTGATCCTTTTAATGTGCCCTTATATCTGCTTAATGTACCTGTAAGATACTACGTTAATCGTCCTGCATACTTTGGAGCATGGGGCCTTGATGAACGTCCGCATTGGGATGAACATTTCCGTGAGGGCTGGGGAAACCGTTGGCAAGAAAAAAGCCGTGAATTTAATCAATTTCGTCCTTCTCCAAGTGTAAGGCCGGCTCCATTGCCTACTTATCAGCAAAGGTTTGATGCGAATCACTACCCTCAGCGCATTGAGGAGCAACATTCTCTTCACCAGAATAATTATAACTATCAGCCTAAAGAGCCAGTGGTTCAACAGCATTTTGCTCAGCCACCTTTAAATCAGCCTGTGAGAATGCCTACTCCAGCAACGCATGCAAATACCAATAATCAAACTGGGCATAACGAGCATCCTGAGGGTGTTGAGCATCATTAAGATTCCTGTCCTTAATGATCGCTGGAGACTTAAGTTTCTTGGTGATGAGGATTTCTATCTGGATGGCTTTCTAACCATTCTTGCCAAACCGCAAACGCTACTGCCAAAATAACTGGGCCTAGGAACAATCCAATAAAGCCAAATGCTGATAAGCCTCCAAGTACGCCGAAGAAGGCTAAGATAAAGGGAATTTTGACGTTTTTTGTGAGGATCATTGGCCGCACAATATTATCAACCCAAGAAATAGCAAATGTTCCCCATAAAAGTAACTCTATTCCAGCAATGGTGTTGCCGGTAATTAAGAGCCATAAGCTGATACTTCCCCAGAATAATGGGGTAGCAAAAGGGACAAATGCGAATAACGTGGTGATGGCGGCAAGCATCATAGGCGCTTGTAATCCAATCATCCAATAGCCGAGAGCGGCTACAATACCTTGAGCAATGGCGGTCAGCACAATGCCGTAAACGACTCCTCGAGTAGCTGCGCCTGCCGCTTTAAAGTAGCCGCGGGCGCGAATGCCGAGCATTGATTCAAGAATCCGTTCAGACTCTGTCATGAAGTTAAAGCCACCCTTGTAGGCAAAAAATAATGCAATGAGTGCAAAACTCATTTTGGCAATGTTCCTACCAATGCCACCTATAATGTCGATAAGTTTCTGGTCGGCGTTTAGCATTACATTGTGTATTTCAGTTTTAAATTCTGTAGGGTTGCTTAAAGACTTGGTAAACCATGTTGAAATGTCATTTCCAACAATGGGTAAGTCAGCAATAAATTTAGGCAATACGAGTGTGCCGCCAGCAATTTTGCTACTTAAGGCACTGGAAGCAAGATTGATTTCTACTTTAAATGCAGTGATTAGCCCAAGTAGAGGCAGGATAACTGCTGCTGCGATGGACAGGGTCATCAATAACGCTGCAATATTGTCATTACCACCCATCTTCTTTGCAAGCCAGATATAAGCAGGCCAGCTGACATAGGCAAGGGTACAAGCCCAAAAAATCGATGTGAAAAATGGGGATAATACCACCCAAACACCGATACAAAGGCTGACAACAAAAAGAGCAAATAAGATCTGCCTGACAATGTGAGTAGTGAGTTTTTGCAATATTCTTTCCCCAAGCTTTTATATAGGCATACTAGCTAAATAAGCTGATTTTTCTAACAGTATAGATCAATTAAAGTAATGGATGAATAATGTGGGCATTTCGTTATAGACTGTGAACATTATTATTTTAGTGTATTACCCTTAAGGTATTTTATTGATGAGCCAACATAAGCATACCCATCAAAACCTGTATTCTGACTCGCATCATTTGTCGTTTGATGATCCACAACGCTATGCGATTTCGAACCGATGTACATGGATTAGTGTGTTTGTGAATATTGCACTGACAATAACTCAAGTAGCTGCAGGTATATTTTCACATTCCCAATCTTTAATTGCAGATGGTGTGCATTCGGTTTCAGATTTAATTTCCGATTTTTTAGTATTAATTGCAAGTCATCACAGTAAAACGCCAGCTGATGATGATCACCCTTATGGTCATGGTCGTATTGAGACCGCTACTTCATTAGTATTGGGGGCAATTTTAGTTTTAACAGGTGTAGGCATCATGTATGGTGCAGCGATTAAATTAGAAAGTATTGGTAATTTGCCACCGGTCACTTCTCTGGCTCTTTGGACTGCAGGGATAGCCCTACTTGCGAAAGAAGGGTTGTTTCGTTACATGCTAAAAATAGGTGAGCATTTAAGGTCGCCAATGTTAATTGCCAATGCTTGGCATGCAAGATCTGATGCGGCTTCATCGTTGGTTGTTGCTATAGGGATTGCTGCTAATATGTTGGGGTTTGTCTATGCAGACTCAGTGGCTGCAATTGTGGTTGGTTTTATGATTGTTCGAATGGGGTTTGTTTTCGCTTGGGAAGCATTCCAGGAATTGATTGATGCAGGGCTTTCTTTTGAAGAGGTTGCGAGCATTCGTGAAACGTTGATGGATACGCAAGGGGTTCAAAATGTCCATGATTTAAGAACAAGAAAGATGGCTCATCGCGTGTTAGTGGACGCCCATATTTTGGTGGATCCAAAAATTAGTGTATCTGAAGGGCATAGCATTGCTGAAAGAGCGCGTAAGCGGGTGATTGATCATCATGAGTCGGTCAACAATGTTTTGGTGCATGTCGATACTGAAGATGATGCCGGTTATGGTGAGGATCTGCCGGTTGAGTTACTCAGTCGAGAGGAGCTATTGAAGTCTTTAGTTAACTTATTTGATGGCCTTCCCAAACCCGAGCAAGTTACCTTTCATTATTTGAATGGTAAGGTGGAAGCAGATGTTCTGATCGCGTATAACGCGCTTAAAACACAATCAGCAATTACCAAGGCGAATCAGTTAATTCAAGCTAGATTAGCTGTCCACCCTCATTTTAGCAAAATCAGGCTTTCTGCGAATTTAGTTTAATTAGTAGTTGCTACGAGCTGTTGAGGCAACGCTAGGTTTTAAATCAAAGGCGATGCAGATTCGTTCTTCGCTAGAGGTAAACGGGATTGTTCTGTGGAATAGAGAAGAAGGAAATAAAACAATCTCGCCCACATTAGGAATGACTATTCCTACAGGGAAGTTTTTGTGCTTTTGCGGATAAGCATCACCATGAATGCCGTATTCAAAACCGCCTTCGTTTGGGGTCTTTTTATCTGAAGGCATTGCAAGATAAACCGCCCCGCTAATCCAGCCAATTTCATGGATGTGTGCATCTAAATGCCCACCTTGTCGCATTTTTACATACCATGAGCTAGTAAATTCAAACTCTTCTGGAAATGATTTGATCAGTTCGCAATCAGCATCAGCAAATTTACTTTTGTAGTTAATAAACTCTTTTTTGACTAATTCAGCTAGGGTTCTAAAAGAGCTCTCGGGACGCTTGAACAAATTTCCGGCTGATTGTTTTCCATTGTGTAACATACCTTGTACACGTTCAGCAATCTCTGCGTTGTTAATATCGTTAAGAAGCGCCTTTAGTAGAGGGCTGTTCGGTTCGGAAAGCTCAGGGATCGCTACGTTATAAACGAAATCAAAACCATTTTTACAGAAATTATAGGGGTCCTCTACGCTGAAATTTACGGCGTAGTGGGTTGCTAGGGTAGCAAGGAAAGGCGCAGTATGCGGTCCTGATTTGACGACTACATCTAGCTTTTTCTTAAAGTCGTCAAAGCGTTCTGCTTTGTACAAACAATACATGCTTCGCTCAAGCCAGTCATCAAGCTGGCTGCGCTCAAAGTATGGAATCGCTTCATCGAAACGTTTAGCAAGATATAAAAACTCTGCCATGTTGTAATTTGCGCTTGGATGATTGGGATTGAGCGACAATGCATTTTGATAGCTGGTAATTGCTTCTTGCATATTGCCTTGATCTCGTAAAGTTTCGCCCAAATTGCTATGAGCATCAGCATAATTAGGGAACAGTGCAATTGCTTGTTGATAGCTCTTAATTGCTTCGTCTAGCTTGCCTTGGTCGCGCAAAGCAGTGCCAAGATTGAAGTATCCGCGTGGATCTTCATTGATAGAGAGTGCTTTACGGTAACTTGCAACGGCCTCTTCTAGCTTGCCTTGTTTTTGAAGTAATGTACCTAGGTTGCCATAAGCCTCAAAGAATTTAGGTTGCAAAGCAATAGCTTTGCGGTAGCTCGCGGTAGCTTCGGTGAATTGACCAACGTTAGTTAACGCAATTCCAAGATTGAAATGCAAGTCAGGCATATTGGGTTGCAATTTAACCGCGTTTCGATAACTATCGATTGCTCCTTCATATTGGCCAAGCCCATCTAATGCAATGCCTAATACATTGTGCAAAATAAAGGTATTGGGGTATTGCGCCAGTAAGGATTTTGCCATGTTGACTGCGCTGGCAAGTTGCCTCGTATTAAGCAAATTTAGTAGAGGTTGAATTTCCTGTTGCTTAGGTTGTTTGTAAGATTGGTTGGACATAATAATTAAGTCTAAATTACGGTTGAGTTTGTTGGCTATTTTTTAATTGAAGTGCCATATGTTTTAAAAAACTCATGGCTACTTTAGGTTCATTCAGAATCAGGGTTTGGATATTGTTCGCGTTGATTACGATAATATCGCAAAAATCAGAGTCTACAACTGCATCAGCAATCCGCACGCTGTCACCAAGAATCGCCATTTCGCCAAAAAAGTCTCCAGCCGTTAGATGTCTAACTAATCGATTTTCGTAGATCAATTTGACCTTTCCATCTGCAATGTAATATAAGTCACGCCCTTCATCACCTATGTTAAATACTACTTCTCCATCTTGGTAAATACAGCCGTGGCGGGACATTACTTTGGATATGAAGTTTGGATTCTTCCTCACAGAGTCATTAAATAACCCCCTTAATAAAAGCGTATCACGTTTTTTAAGGGTGGAAATAAGCTCGGTACCTAATAGAAAAATTGCGAACGTGTAATAAAGCCATGCTAAAGATATAAATAAGTTTTTCATCCCGCCAAAAATAGCGCCATATGTGTGATTGAGTGAAAGTACTTCGCTAAATAAGGGGCGCATAGCCATCCATAAGACTGCAGTGATTGCAGATCCGGTTATGATGGTTCTGAATGATGCATTGGCTGGTAAGAAAGCACGATAAAACAAAGCGAGTAAAACGGTAATGGTAATTAACGAGCCTATGCTATCTAGAACGCTGGAGTGAATGATGGACAAATTTAATAATTGAGAGGCTTTTTCAAGCATCAAGTCAAAAAAAGTAAACATGAAGAACATCAGCAAAATGCCAATCACTGATAGGATGTCTTGAATCGATTTGCGTATGAATGAAGGATGCTCAGCGACGCCAAAAATAGTTTGGAAGGCAGCTCGCAACGTACTTGCAAGCGGAATTGCAAACCAAAACAGTGCAATTGTACTTAATGTACTCCAAGCAGTTTTGTGAGAAGCCACTTTCTGAATTTCAAGCATAATCTTCTTGCTGAGCTTGGGTTCTAGAGTGCTGGTAATGTTGGCTAGATTAACAACGGCAGTATGGGAAGAAAAAACTAAGTGAGATAGAAAGAAAAACATGAGTAATGCCATTGGAATCATGGCGAACATTGCATAAAACGAGAGTGAAGCAGAAAGCCCCCAGCCGTTGTGTAACTTAAAGGCACTGAATGTTTCTCGAATCACAAATAGCGGTGTGTCGTAGTGATGTTTAGCGATACGTGCTTTTGGCTTGGCAATCGCAGGGTGGTCGCTAAAATTATTGGGGGGTTTAAAGTGAATCGTCAAAATAGATGCTCTATATATAGTATTTGTTATTCATGGCGAATTCTAAATGCTTCAGTGGCCTCTACTAATGCTGAAGTAATGCCAGCCTCCATGGCAGAATGTCCTGCGTCTGCAACCATTAAGAATTTAGCATGCGGCATGGCATTTTTTAACTCCCATGCACTAATTGGCGGGCAAACCATGTCGTAACGGCCCTGAATAATGGTCGTTGGAATGGTGGATAAAACTTTTGTCTCAGCAAGTAAGTTACGATGCCCTACAAAGCATTCATTTAATATGTAGTGAATTTGCACTTTGGCGCGTGCAATTTCCACATCAATAGGCGTGTTGTTTGGCTCTGATGAGATGCGTGGTAATAAAGACATAATGCTACTCTCAAAAGCATTCCATTGAATAGCGGCAGGTCCTGCTATGTTAATGTCATTAGAAAAAACCCTGGAGCCATAAGCTTTCAATGGTTGTGATTGTTCATTTAATGGCAAGTGTGACAGTAGTTTTTCCCAGCTTTCAGGATAGAAATTTTTAACGTCACCTAGGAACCAATTTAATTCAGACGGACGACTTAAAAAAATACCTCTTAGAATCAAGCCGCTGATAGAACTTGGGTATTTAATTGCATAAGCAAGCGCTAATGTGCTCCCCCATGAGCCACCGAATACAAGCCACTTTTTTATACTTAAATAATTCTTGAGTTTTTCAATATCCTCAACTAAAGCATCTGTATTGTTGTCTTCAATGTTCCCTTGTGGAGTGCTTCGTCCACAGCCGCGCTGGTCTAAAAGAATGATTCTATAGAAATTGGGATTAAAGAAACGTCTCTGGGAGGGGTTACAACCGCTCCCAGGCCCACCATGCAGAAAAACAACCGGATATCCAGTTGGATTCCCGCATTCTTCGAAATAAATGAGGTGATTTTCTGAGACATTTAACATTTCACTATGGAAAGTAAGTAACTCAGGAAACAAATTAAACGTTGATCCACTCATGCAGTATTAGTGCTTTCACATTGATTATTTTGAATTTATTTGGATATGATAACACTGACGAAAATATGATTTAAAAAAGTTTTTGATTAATTGTAAATAAATTGTTAACAGACTATTGCAAATCATTTTTGACTGTTCTAATATCTCAATGCGCCCACATAGGTGAGGCGGAAGTAATGAATTGGAAAGTTGACTTAATCGCATATAAATGTGAATGACAATAATTCGGTGATTTACTTTGTAGTTAAACCCTTAGTAGTAACCACTATGGAGATTTAAAAATGGAGATGAGCAAAATCAAACTAGCTCTAGGTTTAGTAGTTGGTGCATCATTGGCTATGCCAATGGTTGCTTCTGCTGCTGCTGACCAAGAAGCTGCAATGAAAGACGCTAACAACTGGGCACACCCACGTGGTCAGTACAACAACCAAGGTTATTCAGCTTTGGCACAAATCAACAAGGGCAACGTTAAAAACGTTAAAGCTGCTTGGACATTTGCAACTGGTGTTAACCGTGGTCACGAAGGTTCACCATTAGTTATTGGTAACATGATGTATGTTCATACAGCATTCCCAAATAACGTATACGCACTTGATTTGAACGACAACCAAAAAATCGTTTGGTCATACTTCCCTAAACAAGACCCATCAGTTCAAGCAGTTCTTTGCTGCGACAACGTATCACGTGGTCTAGGTTACGGTGATGGCAAGATCTTCTTGCAACAAAACGACGGTATGTTAGTTGCTTTAGATGCTAAGACAGGTAAAAAAGTTTGGGATGTTCGTAACACAGACCCTAAAGTTGGTGCTACAAACACAAACGCTGCTCAAGTTATCAAAGACAAAGTGTTGACAGGTTGTTCTGGTGCTGAATTCGGTGTTCGTTGCTTTATCGCAGCTTACAACCTAAAAGACGGTTCACTAGCATGGAAAGCATACTCAACAGGTCCTGATTCAGAAATGTTGATTGGTGCTGACTTCAACAAAGCTAACCCACAATATTCAGCATTGTCTGTATATGAAGATGTTAACGGTGGTAACAAACAAGGCGGTTCATTCAAGAAGATCGCTAACGATCAATTGAAGATCGGTGAAAAAGACCTTGGCGTTAAAACATGGTTGAAACCACAAGCAGTTAAAGATGGTTGGCAACATGGTGGTGGCTCTGTATGGGGCTGGTGGCCATATGATGCTAAGTCAAACTTAGTATACTACGGTACAGGTAACCCATCAGTTTGGAACCCAGACGTACGTCCAGGTGACAACAAATGGTCAATGACAGTATTCGCACGTGACTTAGACACTGGCGTTGCTAAATGGGGTATGCAAATGACTCCACATGACGAGTGGGATTATGACGGTATTAACGAAGTGATCTTGTTCGACAAAGCTGGTAAAACATATGCTACACATATGGACCGTAACGGCTTCGTATACACATGGGATGCATCTAACGGTACTTTAGTTGTTGCAAATAAAGTTCACTCATTCGTGAACTGGGCAACAGATGTTGACTTGAAAACTGGTGTGCCAAACAAATTGGGTTCAGCTTCAACTCACCAAGACTACAATGCAAAAGGCGTATGTCCAGCTGCATTGGGTACAAAAGACCAACAACCAGCTGCTTACAGCCCACGTACAGGTCTAGAGTACATTCCATTGAACCACGTATGTATGACATACGAGCCAGTTGAATCTAAATATGTTGCTGGTCAACCATGGGTTGGCGCTACATTGACTATGTTTGCTGGTCCAGATGGCGTAATGGGTGGTTTCACTGCTTGGGATCCAATCAAGGGTAAATCAGTTTGGTACAACAAAGAGAAATTCTCTTCATGGGGTGGTGTATTAACAACTGCTTCAGATTTGGTTTTCTACGGTACTCTTGATCGTTGGTTCAAGGCTGTTGATGCACAATCAGGTAAAGAACTTTGGAAATTCCAAGTTGGTTCTGGCGTGATTGGTAATGCATTCACATACGGTCATGCAGGTAAACAATACGTTGGCGTGCTATCAGGTATCGGTGGCTGGGCTGGTGTAGCGATGAACCTAGGTATGACTAACCCAACAGACGCTCTTGGCGCTGCTGGTGGTTATGCTGAATTGACAAAATACAACGCTGCTCCTGGCGGCGGTGCATTGAACGTGTTCAGCCTATAATTAATTGTTGAAAAACGATTGTTATAGAACTAACCGTTAGTTAGTTTGTCATATAAACACCCCGCTTCGGCGGGGTGTTTTTTTAGGTCTAGATTTATACAATCTAACGGATAAAGGAATATCAAATGTTTAAAAACCTATTAATGTCTGTTCTGTTAGGCAGTGTTGTAGTCGGCAATGTGCTGGCTGCAGATATGCCAGACATTCCACCAATCAATCCTGATGAAGGACGTATTGGTGAAGTTCGTCGCGTTGAAGATCCAACAGAATTTAAGGTCTGTGCTGATCCGGACAATATGCCTTACTCAAACAGCAAGCAGGAAGGTTTTGAAGACAAAATTGCTGCAGTACTTGCAGAAGAATTAGGTAAAAAGCTTTCGTTTCAATATGCTTATTATCGCCAAGGTTTTTTAAGAAATACATTAAATGCCAATCGTTGTGATTACGTGATGAGCACGACATCAGATAATGATTCTATGCGCACATCAATTCCTTATTATCGTTCAGGCTTTGTATTTGTATATCGTAAGAGCAGTGGATATAACATTACCGACTGGGATGCACCTGATTTGAGAAAAGGCATTATTGGTATTGTTGGTCAAAGTCCTCCAACACGTCCGCTTGCCGATCATGATCTAATGGGAAATGCTCGCCCATATCGTTTGCAACGTGATTTAAATTTCCCACCAAGCCAATTAATTGATGATTTGGTTAAAGGCGATATTGATATTGCGATTGTATGGGGTCCGATTGCAGGATATTTTGCCAAATCTGCCTCGATACCACTTGTTGTGATGCCTATCCCTGAATATGAAGATAAAAATGTTAAGGGTAAAGAGAATTGGAATATTTCTATTGGGGTACGCAATAAAGATAAGGCTCGTGCCGAAGAATTAAATAAAGCCATTACGAAACGTCAGGCTGATATCGATAGAATTTTAGATGAGTACGGTGTTCCACATTCTGCAGTTGTTCAAGGTGATAGCTTGGAGAAAAAAGCACGCGAACAGTTCAGAGGTGAAAAAGTAGATAAGCCTATGTAGTAGGTGCTATGGTTGATGAAATTCTATTGAATAAAGTCAACCATATTTCTACCTTTCGTTATAGAATATCGCTTCAAAATTTAATTTTTGTTCTACAAACATAACAGAAGCAATTATTCGAAATTTAGGAGATGACATGTTAGGCAACAACGCTGTAAAAGCAATTATTTTAAGTTCAGTATTAGCTTTGGTTGGCTTAATGCCTCTTCAAGCTAGTGCAGCTTGTCAATTAGTATCAACAAAAGATGGTAGCCCTTTACCAATTAAAGCAGTTGATGAAGATACTCCAGAAGCTAAGGAATTCTTGGCTACCTGTGTAAACCCATACACCAAAAGAGCTGCAGCAGATCCTGAAGTTGCTAAAACTGGCAAAAAGCTTTTCGGCTATTGGTCATGTACACAATGCCACGGCGGTAATGCTGGTGGGCAGACAGGTCCAAGTATTACAGATGCAACATGGCAATATGCTAAACACGTAACAGATAAAGGTATGTTTGAAACAATCGCCGGCGGTACAAACGGTGGTATGCCAACATGGCATAATCAAGCAGCTGGTAATCCAGAACTGTTAAAAACAGATGAAATTCTTCGTATTATGGGTTGGTTGCGTAGTATGTATGCAGGCGGTGGCGATAAACCATGGTTGACAGAAACTCCACAGAATTAATATGTTGTGAATAAAAAAGGCTGCCCAAGGGCAGCCTTTTTTATTATAGGGACAAAGCAATGTTGAGTTAAAATAATGCTAGAACAAAAAAATAAAAGACTTTTAATTTATAGGTATCTCTAATTTATGCGATTCAAAAAACGTTCAAGCGAAGAACTTCATCAGGTTGTTATTGTAGGCGGAGGTGCAGGAGGCCTTGAGCTGGCTACACGACTTGGAGATAGCTTAGGCCGGAAAGGAAAAGCTGAAATTACTTTGATAGACCGAACAAGAACGCACGTTTGGAAACCACTTCTACATGAAATTGCTGCTGGTAGTATGAATCCAGACAAACATGAGCTTGAGTATTTAGCGCAAGCCCATTGGCACCATTTCAACTTTAGGCTAGGCGAGATGGATGGATTGGATCGAGCTAAACAAGAGGTGTATATCAGTGCGAACTATGATGAAGACGGTGCTGAGATTATTCCTAGACGCACGATTAAATACGATACATTGATTATTGCGATTGGCAGCACGACCAATGATTTTGGTATTAAAGGCGCGCGTGAGAATTCGATTGCCCTTGATACTATGGATCAAGCTGAACGATTTCACAGAAGGCTACATAATGCATTGGTTCGTGCGCAAACACAATCTGGCCCAGTGCATGCTGGTCAGCTTGAGGTCGTTATTGTTGGTGCGGGTGCCACTGGCGTTGAGTTGTCTGCTGAACTTCATAACACAACGCGTGAGTTAACTGCTTATGGGCTAGATAAGATTGATCCTGATAAAGATATTAGCATATCGCTCATTGAGGCTTCCGAGAGGGTTTTACCAGCTTTACCGGTCAATCTTTCAAAAGCAGTTGATTTGGAGCTTCGAAAATTGCGTGTGCACGTATATGCCGGTGAGCGTGTCACTGAGGTCACTGATAAAGGCATATATACTCATAGTGGTCGTTTTATTCCATCAGAGCTTGTGGTGTGGGCAGCTGGTATTAAAGCGCCAGATTTTCTTAATGGACTTGATGGACTAGAGACAAACCGGATTAATCAATTGGTTGTGAAGCGCACATTACAAACTACTGTCGATGATAATGTATTTGCATTTGGAGATTGTGCTGCCTGTCCAATGATAGGCAGTGTTGATAACGTTCCACCACGCGCTCAAGCCGCACATCAGCAGGCATCAATGCTTATTAAAACAGTTAAAGCTCGGCTTCAAGGCAAAGCTTTGCCAAATTATGTTTATCGAGATTATGGCTCATTAGTGAATTTGGGTCGCTATTCAACGGTGGGAAGTTTAATGGGTTCAATCTCTGGTGGCACGATGTTTATTGAAGGGATGTTCGCGAGATTAATGTATCAGTCGCTATACAAAATGCATTTAATCGCATTGCATGGATTCTTTACAGTATTCTTGCAGACGATTGCACGCATGATCACGCGTCGTACAGAGCCGCAAGTAAAGTTGCACTAAGGCGAAGTGATGAAGGTTCGAAAGCCGTGTTTGGATTAAGCAGGGCTTTTTTGTTGAATATGTTTGCGGTAGAGGTGAGAAATTAAGCCCATCGTGAAAATGATAAAGCCACCAAATATCATTATGATGTGATTGATAGCAAAATTCTGACCAACCATCCATGTGTACGCGCCAAGCATAAGTAAGATGCCGATATTCTCGTTAAAGTTTTGTACAGCAATTGAGTGTCCTGCACCGAGCAAAGTGTGTCCTCGGTGTTGGAGTAGTGAATTGAGCGGCACCAAGAAGTAACCAGCTAACACGCCAATCAAAAACAATAATATTGCTGCAAAAATTGGATTATGAATAAATACCATACTTACCACTAAAATTCCCATATAAATCCCAGCAGGCAAAACATCCGCTGCTTTTTCAAGCTTCACATAAATGGATGCAATCACCGAGCCAACTGCAATTCCAACAGCAAGAATAGCGATAAGTTTTGTAGCGTCAGTTTGGTTGAATCCTAAATACAAGTGTGCCCACTTTAAAACAACGAATTGTAGGGTAGCGCCAGCGCCCCAGAACAGGGTTGTGACTGCAAGTGATACTTGACCTTGGGTATCTTTCCAAAGTGTCGTAAAGGCATGCCAAAAGTCTTTGATGATAAAATTTAATGAGCGTTGTTCAACACAATGGTCGATCGGCATTTTGGGAATGTGATAGTTGAAAAGTGCTGCCAACATATAAAGTACAGTAATGATGGCAATTCCGAAGTAAGGGTCGTTAGCAGAAATGGTAGAGCCAAATACTGGACCTAAAATAATAGCTGTCACAGTGGTGCCTTCCATCCAGCCATTGGCCATAATCAATTGATTGGGGGGTAGCATTTCCGTTAGTATGCCGTACTTTGCAGGTGAGTAAGCAGCTGCACCAATGCCTACGATAGCGTAAACATAGAGCGGTGGAACACCTAACAACGCTAAAACACAACCAAAGAATTTGATGCCATTACTTAAAAACATGACTTTGCCCTTTGGCAAAGCATCTGCAAAAGGCCCAACAAAAGGGGCGAGTATGATGTATGAGATGATAAAGTATTCGCGTAATAGAGGCTCGTGCCATGAGGGAGCATGTAACTGGTGAAGAAGTGCAATCGCTGCAAAGAGCAAAGCATTATCTGCTACCGCAGAAAGAAACTGCGCCACAAGTAGCGTATAAAAACCTTTGCTCATTACATTATTCATTAAAGAATTTCAGCCGCAAAGTCAGCCAAGCGAGAGCGTTCTCCGCGCATGAGTGTGATATGACCGTTATGCCCCCAACCTTTAAATCGGTCAACAACATAAGTGAGTCCAGAGCTACCTTCTGTTAAATAAGGCGTATCAATTTGTGCGATATTCCCTAAGCAAACCACTTTAGTTCCCGGACCTGCACGAGTAATTAATGTCTTCATTTGCTTAGGCGTGAGATTTTGTGCTTCATCAATAATGAGGAATTTATTTAAGAAAGTGCGGCCACGCATAAAGTTGAGTGACTTAATTTTAATCCGCGTCCGAATTAAGTCCTGAGTAGCTGCCCTACCCCACTCCCCAGCATCGTCATCTGATTTATTGAGTACATCTAAATTGTCCTCAAGTGCGCCCATCCAAGGCGCCATTTTTTCTTCTTCGGTCCCTGGTAAAAAGCCAATATCTTCGCCGACTGAGACGGTGACGCGTGTCATGATGATTTCACTGTAGATTTTTTTATCTAGCGTTTGAGTTAATGCAGCGGCCAATGTGAGTAAAGTTTTACCGCTACCTGCTTGGCCGAGTAGTGAAACAAAATCGACATCGGGGTCCATGAGTAGATTAAGCGCAAAGTTTTGTTCACGATTACGTGCAGTGATACCCCAAACATTGTGTTTGATTTGCGTGAAGTCCCTGATAATTTCCAACACGGCAGTGTTGCCTTCAACGCTTTTTACAATCGCCTCAAAAGGTTTCTCGTATGAATAGAATACAAATTCATTAATTAAAAAGCTTTTACAAAGTGGTCCAGTAATACGGTAAAACATACGTCCCGCATCCTGCCAAGATTCCATTGCCTTACTATGCTTGTCCCAAAAGTTTTCAGGCAACTCTTTCATGCCCGAGTAAAGCAGTTCGGTATCTTCTAATACTTTATCGTTAAAGTAGTCTTCAGCTGGGACACTTAAAGCGCGTGCTTTAATACGTATGTTGATGTCTTTGCTGACAAGAATAACTTCACGTGCGGGATACTTCTTTTTTAGAGCAAGGACGACCCCTAGTATTTGATTGTCAGCAATGCTGCCAGCGAGCATTGGTAACGAGAAATCCATTGCATCTGTTTGCAGGAATAAGCGTCCTGTTGCATGTTTATTACCTTTGATTGAGAGGGGACAACCTTCATCTAGATTGGCGAGGCTTGCACCGACAATTTCTTCTAGATTTCGACTGGTTTGACGGGCATTTCTAGCGACTTCGGTAATCCCTTTTTTGTTGTTATCCAACTCTTCAAGTGTCACCATTGGGAGGTAAATATCATGCTCTTCAAAACGAAACAGACTTGAAGGGTCGTGCATTAATACGTTGGTATCAAGAACAAATAGTTTATTCGAAGCCGCTAATTTTTTAGCCATTAAATTTAGTCTCCCCAGTTAACACGCAAATTGAAAGTTACAAAGAGCGAACAAACGCTAATACCTCGGGAATGTGACCATCAACTTTGACGCCACGCCACTCTCGTATTAAAGCGCCTTCCGTGTTGATAATAAAAGTGCTCCGTTCGATGCCTCTCACCTCTTTTCCGTACATTTTTTTCATTTTGATGACTCCAAATAATTGGCAAGCCAATTCTTCGGTATCGGCTAGTAAATCAAATGGGAATTCAAATTTGGCTTTAAAGTTTTCATGTGACTTAATGCTGTCTCGTGAGATGCCGAAGATTTCAGTATTTGCTGAAACGAAATCCGCATAATAATCACGGAATTGTTGGCCCTGAGTTGTGCAGCCTGGGGTTGAGTCTTTAGGATAAAAATAAATGACTAATGTTTTACCAAGGTGCTCAGAAAGCTTGAAAGTTTTATCGCCGGTTGATGGGAGTTCAAAGTCTTGAAAGCTTTTATTGTTCATGATGTTTATGTGAATGTGCTTATGCTCATTGTTGTTAAAAAAAAAGATTAACGCAAGTAAGATTTATGAAGATTTAAAGATGTCTTCAAATTTATGGTCGATTGTTTTATTCGAGCTTGAATGAAACAGGAACCGTTACATTAAATGCGTTAGTTTTTAAGACTTCCGGAGGTGTTGGGAAGTTCGATTTTTTGACCATCTCTAAGGCTTGATTATCTAGAACGGTAAATCCGCTAGAGGTACGGATTTTTTGACTCAAGATTTTGCCATTTCCATCCAATTGAAAGTCAATTTCAACTACGCCTTGCCAACCACGCATTTTCGCAATCGTTGGATAGTTAATGTGTTTGGCAATCTCACGACTTAATGCACTGCCATATTGATTGCGAGCGGAATCAAGATCTGCTTGATTAATTGTGGGCTTAGAGGGCTCTGCCTTTACCACACTAGGCGTAGGCGCAACAAACGTTGCGGGTGCCTCTGCTTTAGGTGCTGCTGCAATTACTGAAGGGGGTGGGGACTCACTAACAGGCGTAGGCGTGACTACCGGCTTCACTTCTTGTTGTGGGACTGGCTTTACTTGTTGTTGTGGAACTGGTTTAGCTTTTGGAGGGGGTGTCACCTTTGGCTTCAATGGTTCCGGGGGCTTAATAGGTTCAGGTAAATTAACTGGCGGAGGTACTGGCTTAGGCGGTGCTAATTCAATAGTGAGTTCTAACGGTTTGACTATTTTATCAAAAGAGATCCCTGGAATTTCTAGCACTGCAAGTGCATGCAGTGCTATAGAGATTGCTAATGCCCAAGCAAAAGCATTGTCACGATTAAATGAGAGTTGAGAAAAAATAGCCAAAATTTAAAAACGATAATTCTATGTTTAATAGTGAAAAATATTTTTTATTATACATGAAGCATATTCAATTCTACTTCATTTACCGTCAATCTACTCCCACTCTAAAGAGGGGTAAATATTATTCACATTGCGACGATTAACAATATCAAAAAGTTGCCAATAATTTCGTTCGGAAGCGGCGGCAGTTCCCATCGCCTTTTCCATCACCTCTCCTTTTTTGATGCTTGTACGAATATCGTTTAAAAGCGTCCATAAATAACGCTCTTCATTATTCAATTGCTCTTTCCAATTGGTGTCTTTGAGAATGCTACTATGCCCTGGGATTGCGAACTCAGCTGGATTGTTTTTAAGTTCGTTAATGACTGCAAGCCAGCCTTTAATATCACCATCGATAGACGGAGTGCGTTCCACAAATAATAAATCGCCTGTCCAAAGCGTTGAGCTTTTATTGTCGAAAACTGTAAGATCGGTATTGGTATGCGCTGTTTGGTAAGCTGTTAGTAACAGCGTTCTGTCACCCAAGTCTAAATTTGTTGTTGTTTTAACGAGTATGCTGGGTTTTACGATTTCACTCCCTGCAAAAGCATCACCTTGCCATTGTTGATTGATTCTTAGATAAGTATCACGGCGACGCTCCATAGCATCGGGTAACTTTTCATGACCCACAAAAGTTGCGTTGTCTTCTTTGAATGCTGCATTTCCAAAAATATGATCTGGATGAACATGCGTGTTGATTACATAGAGAATGGGTAGATTAGAAATTTGACGAATAGATTCACGAAGCGCTTGACCAATTTTAAGGCTCCCGCCTGTATCTATGACAGCAATACCCTTACTGCCAACAATAAAACTGACATTACAAATATCACCGTGGTAGCCTTCCGACATATCCTCATGTATGCCGTGATGGACGTAGATACCGTTGCCCAAGCTCTCCATGATTAATGGTTCGGCTATCGTCAGCTTTGTTATTGATAGTAAGGTGATGACTAGCAGTATTTTTTTTAGCATTTAATATCCTTTAGGGCAATTTTTTCCTTAAACACATAAAACTTTAATATGTGTCTTAGGTCTAGCAAGACATGCATTTATGATGCAATATAGCACGCTAAGTTCAAGCGGTAACATTTTAAAAGGGGAAAGTATGACGCAGAATCAATATACAAAAACAGCCATTGTTTTGCATTGGCTGATTGGAATCGCAATTTTGGCGATGTTTGCTTTAGGTTGGTTCATGTCAGACATTCCAAAAGATCAGCCAAAAACAACAGCATTTGATTTATTTAACTTAGGCATTTATACATGGAATATGGTTGCGGAAGCTACACCTAGAACTTTCTACTTCAATTTACATAAATCTATAGGGATTACAATACTTGGGTTGGTTGCGTTTCGCATGTTCTGGCGCATCACTCATCGTCCACCGACACTTTTGGATAGCCTTACAGTTACAGAGAAAAAGATTGCCACTGGGGGACATCATTTGCTCTACTTGTTGATGTTTGCACTACCAATCACTGGTTTAGTGATGGCGATTAATAGTAAATTTGAATATGGGGTGAAGTGGTTTGGTATTAGTTTGATGCATGGTTTGGATAACAAAGTTTTACGTGAGTCATTTGTAGGTGTACACAAAGTAGTTGGTATTACCATGTTGGTAGTGATTGGGGTTCATGTGCTCGGGGCTTTGAAACATAAATTTATAGATAAAGATGGCACCATGAAACGTATGTCATTATGTGGACTGTGTTGCAAAAGTGCTTGCAAGAAATAAGCAGTAATCATATATAAAATAATAAGGGCGCATCAGCGCCCTTATTATTTTACCGCTATGACTTTAGATAAGCTTAATCTCTCACTTCAGTTTGATGGTTAAACTCTTTACCTTCATTGTCAAAGGCTTTGACAGCTAATACGCCTGGCGCCTTAGGAATAAAGTTAAAGCGCAAATAAGGGTCTTCGCTTGTGCCTACGCCAAAATCAACATTCATGACAGGCTCATCATTGTATGTAAATGATGCCTTTTGAATGTAGAAAGCAGGAACAAAACCTTGAGAAACCAAATCACGTTGTAGACCGGTACGCATAGGGTGTTTGATGATAAAAGTTGCTGAAGTTGCATCACCAAATTTCACTGGGCTTTCCACATTCATTTTGATTTTTCCTGCCGCAGCACGTATGGCATTTTCGTCACCGTCAACTGTACCTCCGCAGCCGCCAGCAGCGCGAATTTCTACAGATGCTAGATATAGCTTGCCATCAGCAGTTTCACCAACCGCACGGATGTAGGAGTCCATTTCCATACGAATACGTGTTGCTAACTTAAATTTACCTAATTTATCTGTTAGGTGATAAGTTGCAGCAAGAGGTATGGGATTTGAATCTACTAAAATGTAGAGTGTTTTAATCGCATTCGCATCGGCTTGTGTTTGGTCGATTGAGATTTCAAGTGGGACTTGGGCACCACTTTCAGCACGATGTGGTGCGACAAAAGTGATAAAGGGTGCATCGGTCATTGGTCGTTGAGCGAAAAAAGCCTCTTTTACTAAAGGCCATTTTTTAGGGTCTGACTCTGCATTTGCTGATGATATTGTGGTGATCAATAAAGCAAACATGCAAATCAATAATAGATTATGTTTTTTCAAAGGTCGGTTCCTCTCATTTTTAAGTCGAATTAGTTTTAACAACTTTGTATAGACTTTTTATATTTAATTAAGTTTCGATGACTTAAATATGGTGACATCGTACTTCAATAAAATTAGATAGCCAATTTTTTTGCGGGAAATGTTACAAATATGTAAATTTCATGATTTTCATTATGGTGCTCGAGATGTTAAATCCTTAATATTCGAATTCCCAAAATTTATAAGAATAAATTGCAATGAATAAAAAACCATTATTAATGCTTGTTGCTGGACTTTTTTCAACAAGTGTATTTGCTGATAACGTAGAGTTAAATCCTGTTGTGGTTACTGCAACCCGCTCTGCTGTTAATAGTTTTGATGCTCCAGCTTCTGTAGATGTCGTAGATCAATCAGTGATTGAAAACGCTGGTGCAGGCATGATTTTGTCAGAAAGTATTAATCGTATCTCTGGTGTTACTGCTGAAAGTAGAAATCAGTTTGCTCAAGATCCTCAAATTTCTATTCGTGGTTTTGGATCGCGTTCTAACTTTGGTGTAACTGGTATCAGACTTTATGTGGATGGCATTCCTTTAACTATGCCAGATGGCATTGGGCAGCCAGGTAATATTGATTTTGAAACAGTTAAATCAATTGAAGTATTGAAAGGCCCATTTGCTACTATGTACGGCAACGGTGCTGGTGGTGTCATTTCATTAACAACGAAGACACCTCCTGTTGATAATGAAGTGAGTGCAAGTTTCTTAGCTGGAAGCTATGGAACAACTAAAGAATCAGCCCAAGCTACCGGAACGGTTGATGGCGTTGGCTATTTGCTCAATGAATCAAATTTTAATACTGACGGATATCGTGAGCATAGCGCAGCCCACAAAAAACAATCGACTGCTGAATTCTCATTTGACTTATTAAATGATACTCACGTGACGATCTTAGCTGATTATATGAAGATGGAAGCGCAGGATCCACTTGGCTTGGCTGGTAGAGGTAGTGCAATTAATTCTAACATCCCAAATGTTTATTCAAATCCTCAAGGTGTTCCTACAGCCGCTTTAGCAGCAAATACAAGGGTTTCAAGAGAAAACACACAAGTAGGAATTAATCTTGAACACATTATTAACGATAATAATTCAATCAATATTGTTACATATGCGGGACATAGAAATAATGCTCAATTTTTATCGAGTTCTGCTAGTACTAGCGCAGGTAAAGAAAGCACAATATCTCGCGATTTTATAGGTGTTGATATTAATTGGATGAATAAAGGTGAAATTCTTAGTAAAAACTATACATTAACTTCAGGTATATCTTATGCCTATATGTCCGATGATAGGATGGATTTTACTGCAACCAATGGTTCAGTATCAGCAACCCAATTGGCTTCTCCAAACAGAAATGAAACTGATGACTCAATGAACTTTGATGAGTATGTCCAAGGTAAGCTATCACTTCTTAATAATCTAGATTTGAATGCTGGGGTTAGAAATATTCACAGTATCTTGAGTTTTAATCCTCATATCTCAATAGGTGTAAGCAACGGAAGTGTTCAATTTAGCAATACGACTCCATCTATTGGTCTTCTTTGGAAAGTTAGAGATGACACTAATGCTTACATGAATTACGGTAAAGGCTTCCAAACTCCAAACAGTATTCAAATGGCATATAAGGATAGTGGTAGCTTAGCATCTAGTGGAGCTGGGCCGAATTTAGGACTATCAGGAAGTAATAGTAATAATTATGAAGTAGGTATTAAATCCTTCTTAAATCAGAATACGCGGTTGAATGTAGCGGTATTTAGAGTTGTTACTAATAATGAAATAGCGGTTGATTTTAGTGGAACTTATACATCTTATTTTAATGTGCCTGTTCAAACTTCCAGAAATGGTTTAGAGATCTCTTTGGATAGTAAGCTAGAACATAACTTTAATGCTTATGCTGCTTATACCTACATGGATGCAAAATATGATGGGTCTGATATAACTAAAAACATTGTGTCGGGTAATACAATACCTGGAACATTTAAGAACCAACTTTATGGTGAATTGTCTTGGATGTATCCTAGTCTTGGATTCACAACCGCGGTTGAGTCAGTAAATAATTCTAAAACTTACGCAAATGATTTGAACACAGCTTTTGCAAGTGGATATAGCATCGTTAATATTCGGGCTGGATTTAAGCAAGAGATAAGTAATTGGCGTTTCTCAGAATACGCGCGAGTTGATAATATTTTTGATCGAGACTATATCAGCGCTGTTAGAATTAATGATAGTAATGGTGAATTTTATGAGGCGGGTGCTGGTCGCAATTACATTGTGGGTCTAAGTGCTAGTTATCGATTTTAATAATTACTATTGAAGAAAAAAGCTTAGCTATACTATAGCTAAGCTTTTTTTATTTCAGGATATCAAATGGCAATTCTTGGTTTTAATCATTACAATTTACGTGCTGAGCGTTTAATGATGGAACAGCTCAAAGTATTTTATCGAGATGTAGTTGGTCTCCAGATTGGTGAGCGTCCGCAATTAACTAGCTTTGGTTATTGGCTCTATGCAGGCAATAAAGATGTGCTGCATTTGTCTGAAGCAAAGTCTGAAGAAAAGCGCAAGGAAAACGTGGCAACTACATTTGACCATGTGGCTTTTACTGCAACGGATTATGATGCGACGATTGCTCGATTGGATAAGTTAACAATTAAGTATAGAGTGAGAGAGATTAACGATGCTGGGCAAAAGCAGATATTTTTTAGCGACCCTGCAGGCAATGGTATTGAGCTTAATTTTTCTTAAAATAGCCTGTCGGTTTGCCCAGTTAAATAACACCATCAAATAGCTGCACTTTGACTGTGGCGCCGGCTTCTATATTGCCTACGTCATCATCTAGCACAATGAAGCAGTTGGCCTGTGACATGGAGCTAAGAACCCCTGAGCTTTGATTGCCTGTGGTTTTAACCTGCCAATTGTTGTCTTCACCTACAAATAAAATTCCACGCTGAAATTCCGTACGACCCTTTAGCTTTTTTATTGTGCTTGTGCAAACTACATTGAGCATTGGGGTGGCTTTTGCTTTAGGCTGCCCCATGAGTGTTAGGATTGCTTGGCGGACGAATTGGTAAAAAGTCACCATCACCGCGACAGGATTTCCAGGCAATCCAAAATAGTGAGCCTGACCAATCTTTCCAAAAGCAAGTGGGCGACCAGGTTTCATCGCGATTTTCCAGAACAAAACTTGACCTAGTTTTTGAAGTAGTTGCTTCATGTAGTCGGCTTCGCCAACGGAGACGCCGCCACTCGTTAAGATGACGTCTGAATTTTCTGCAGCTTGAATCAGCATTTGTTCTAATAATATGGGGTCATCTGGGATTGCGCCTAGGTCCTCGATCTCAGCACCCATTCTTGTCAGCATGCCAAATAAAGTATAACGATTACTGTCAAAAATCTGTCCAATTTTTAAGGTGCTACCAATGCTGGCAAGTTCATCACCTGTTGAAAAGAAGCTCACTTTTAATTTCCGATACACTGTCACTTCGCCGATCCCAAGTGATGCAATCAACCCTAAATCTGCAGGACTGATTTGATGTCCAATATTTAAAACCACTTGACCTGCTTTGAGGTCTTCTCCTGCATAGCGGATATTGGCGCCCCGAATTGGCTTGTCTGTAAACTGAATAAAATCACCATCAATTTCAACGCGCTCTTGAGCGATAACGGTATCTGCTCCTGCTGGAATGGCAGCGCCAGTCATAATTCTTACGCATGCGCCTTTTTCAAAATTGCCGGTTAAGGCATTACCAGCAAACACCACGCCCGTAATTTTTAGTCGAGTTGTGTCTTGGGTTAGAGCGTCTGAATTGAAAGCATAGCCATCCATGGCTGAGTTGTTGTGATTAGGTACATTCTGGGTGGCATGAATTTGTTCTGCCAATATACGGCCTAGTGTGGCATGAAGATGAAGACGCTCAGTTTCTTTTACAGGGCTTAAAAAAGCTTTAATGTATTCTCTGGCCTGCTCAACAGGCATGGAATTTGGATCGTATTCATCGCATACATTCGTGGTATTTGCAAGTTCGGTGAGTGTTTTTTTAG
>Ga0364874_10392_pt1 | contig 23647 bp, 23 predicted proteins | sample ExccelAu500001D4_2_FD_206922 | JGI IMG/M metagenome (GOLD analysis project Ga0364874, IMG submission 206922) | Enriched cells from Trout Bog Lake Hypolimnion, Wisconsin, USA - BchlTB.Aug07.5000.01.D4 | ecosystem: Environmental > Aquatic > Freshwater > Lake > Hypolimnion/Profundal zone | place... | reverse complement strand
ACATGCTGCAATCCAATTCCAGGCGATGATGTGGTAGGATTTGTTTCTGATGACGGACAAATTATGATCCATAATAAATCATGCCCCGAAGCGGTAAAATTGATGTCCAGTCATGGTGATGAAATTATTGAAGCGACCTGGACAAAATCAAAAATGCTTTATTACCTAACCCACCTATACATCAGAGGATTTGATCATCAGGGCATTGCCAATAAGATCACAAATGTTATCTCAAACGAATACGGGATCAATATGCGATCAATCAATCTTGATGCACACGATGGCATTTTTGAAGGAAACCTCTACCTTTATATTCAAAATACTGATCTTCTGGAAAAACTGATTACCAAACTCTTAAACATAAAAGGTGTCGATACCGTCCAGCGTAAGGAAATATAATACCTTTCATTTCACATTTTATTCTCAAAATATTTTATTCTCAAAATATTTTCTAATTTTACACCCTATTTTAACTTAGATTAAGTACGAATAGTATGCTTAACAGTAGAGAAACAGTAAAATCACTTTTTACGGAATACCTTGAAAGAAAGGGCCATCGGAAGACTCCGGAGCGTTTTGCTATTCTTGACGAGATCTACTCGCGGGATGGACATTTCGACATAGAGACCTTGTATATCTCGATGAAAAATAAAAATTATCGGGTAAGTCGTGCAACTTTATATAACACCATTGAACTTTTACTTGACTGCAAATTAGTCATTAAGCACCAATTTGGGAAGAATATTGCCCAATTTGAGAAGACACTTGCATCCAAACAACATGATCATTTGATTGACATCAGGAATGGAAACGTTAAGGAATTTCATGATCCGAGAATTCTTGAAATTATAAAGGACGCGTGTGCCCAGCATAATTTCAGACTCTCCCATCATTCCCTTTATCTTTACGGGGAGATGGATGATGTTATCTGATTCGGAAAAGCTTTGTAAAAATTAAATGACAGCATAGAGCTAGCGATGGACCTCTTGCTGGAGGCAAATCTGCTTCGTATGAAGTTTTTATACACTGATAAAGAATAACGGTCAACCTGAATCTGGCATTGATATGACAACCTGAGATTGCCAACAACTGGTTGTTGAAAATGAACGTAATAAAAGAACAATAGCCTCCTTTACCTGCACACTTCAACCTCAATTCCAACTTTCAGGTCATTTTTTATTCCCTTATACGGAAAAATTTCACTACCTTTGGTTGATTTTTGCCCAATGTAAATAATAAAAAGATAATCGGATGAAGGTAGATGTATTACTTGGTCTTCAATGGGGAGACGAAGGAAAAGGGAAAATTGTGGATGTTTTAACTCCGCATTATGATGTTATTACTCGTTTTCAGGGTGGCCCAAATGCCGGTCATACCTTGGAATTCAATCATATAAAACATGTTCTGCATACTATCCCTTCCGGAATTTTCAGGGATGATAAGGTAAATGTGATTGGTAATGGAGTGGTGATTGACCCCTGTATCTTCAAGAAAGAGATCGATTCATTACTTAAACTTGGCTTTGATCTGAAGAAGACCCTTTATATTTCTAAAAAGGCTCACTTGATCCTTCCAACGCACAGGTTATTGGATGCGGCCTCAGAAGCTGCAAAAGGGGATGCAAAAATTGGCTCGACGCTTAAAGGAATTGGACCGGCATATCGTGATAAAATTGGGAGAGACGGTCTTAGGGTTGGAGATATCCTGCACAATTTTGAAGAAAAATACAAGATTAGGGTCAAACAGCATACAGATCTATTGAGTAATTATTATCATTTTGATTACGAAGCAGCACTTGCAGATTATGAAAAGGCGTGGATTGAAGGAATTGAAACGATCCGCCAATTTCAACTTATTGAAAGCGAAACATTTATTAATAACCAATTAAAAGCTGGCAAATCAGTTATTGCAGAGGGTGCCCAGGGAACTATGCTTGATATCGATTTCGGCTCCTACCCTTTCGTAACATCCTCAAATACAATAACTGCAGGAGCTTGTACAGGTTTGGGGATTGCTCCAAACAAGATCGGGAAAGTCTACGGAATTTTTAAAGCATATTGTACCCGCGTTGGAAGCGGTCCGTTCCCCACTGAATTAAACGATGCTACAGGACAAAAACTCAGGGATGTCGGACACGAATATGGCTCAACCACCGGCCGTCCCCGCCGTTGCGGCTGGCTCGATCTGGTCGCATTAAAATATGCCATCATGATTAACGGAGTCACTGAATTGATCATGATGAAGGCTGATGTACTCGATGACTTTGATACCATATCGGTCTGCACTAAATATAAAATCGGAGGCGTGCTAACCGAAGATTTCCCATATGAACTCGACGATACCGTTGAACCAATCTACGACTCAATTCCGGGCTGGAAAAAACCACTTACCGGGGTTACCAGCGAAAGTATTTTCCCGAAGGAATTAAACAATTACATCTCCTATCTCGAATCACAGTTGGGGGTTCCGATTTCCATAGTTTCTGTAGGCCCCGACCGGTCACAGACTATTGTGAGATAAAAGGAATGAATGGCGAATGGTGAATGGTGAATGGTGAATGGTGAATGGTGAATCAGGACGCCATTGTTTTGCACTTTGCATTTTGCACTTTGCATTTGAATATTGACTCTTTTGGGTTCTGAATCACCGGGTTATATCTCCTGCCTGTGTTTAAATTTCTAAAATATCAGTCATATGATGACTAATTTCTCCTCCGAAACTTTGGGCCTTTATACCGATTATTATGAGTTATCGATGGCCCAGGGTTATTTTTTGGCCGGGAAAAAAGATGAAAATACTGTCTTTGACTATTTTTTCAGGACCAACCCTTTCGAAGGGGGCTTCCTTGTTTTTGCCGGATTAGCGGATCTGCTCGATGGCTTATCTGCCTTCCAATACTCTGAGGAAAACTTAAACTACCTTAAAAAGCTTGGATTTCAAGCCAGCTTCATTGATTATCTGAAGGGGTTACGCTTCAATGGAACGATCATTTCAGTCCGGGAAGGTGAACTGGTTTTCCCGAATGAACCTATTCTTAGGGTTGAAGGGAATATCATTGAAGCACAGCTAATCGAAACATTAGTGCTCAACATCCTTAATTACCAGTCGCTGATAGCGACAAAATCATTCAGGATGAAACTTGCCTGTGGGGAAAAGCCCTTTTCTGACTTTGGGCTTAGACGTGCACATGGAGCAGGGGGTATTCAGGCAAGCCGGGCGGCAATTATTGGAGGAGCATCATCCACCTCCAATGTCCATGCCGGATTTTTATACGATATCCCTGTATCCGGAACTATGGCACATAGCTGGGTTCAAAGTTTCAGCGATGAACTGACTGCCTTCAGGGAATATGCGCGTTTTAATCCGGGGAGCTCAATTCTACTTGTAGACACCTATGATACCCTACAGAGTGGCATCCCGAATGCAATAATTATTGCTAAAGAATTGGAAAAAAGAGGAAATAGACTTGTTGGCATTCGGCTGGATAGCGGTGATTTGGCCTATTTAAGCAAAAAGTCCCGTAAAATGCTTGATGAAGCCAGTCTTCCTTATATTAAAATAATAGTTTCCAATCAACTGAACGAATATGTGATTAACAGTCTTCATGAGCAGAATGCCCCAATTGATGGTTTCGGGGTAGGAACAGAACTGATCACGGGGAAACCTGATGCTTCACTTGACGGGGTTTACAAACTGGCACTCTGCAATGATATTCCGCGCATGAAAATTTCAGAAAACATCGAAAAGATGACATTCCCGGGAAGAAAATCACTTTTTCGGTACTTCGACACTGAAGGCAATTTCTTTCGCGATGGCATTCTGCTTGAACACGAAGATCCCGATTCCTGTGATTTCATCTACAATCCTATTTATCCAGACAAATGGACATCTGTAACCGGGCTACGCAGGGAGCTGCTTCACCAAAAAGTATATGAGTATAATACCCTTACCCATCCGCAGCCTAACCCAAAACAGAGTCAGGAATACCTCTTCTCCCGTGCTGCCCGGTTACCAACCGAACATAAACGGTTTATAATGCCGCATATCTATAAAGTAGGAACTTCCAGGGAATTGCTTACCTTAAGAGACCAGCTCAAGAAGAAAGTGGGAGATAATATCAGAGGAAAATATTGAATATCAAGGTATTGAATGAATCAATGTGCAACGTCTAAATTGAAAATAATCCGCTATGGCAAAAACTATCAAAGGAACAGTAACTGAACAGAATCTCCTAAAAGCATTTGCCGGCGAGTGCCAGGCAAAAAACCGCTATGAATTGTTTGCCGGAAAAGCTAAAGAAGAAGGCTATGAGCAAATCGCTTCCATATTTGCGAAAACAGCTTTACAGGAGCAATCGCATGCCAGGCAGTTTATTAAATTCATGGAGGGTGGAGCTGTTGAAATCAAAACAACATTTATTACCGGCTTGTCAAACCAAACCATTGATAATCTGAAGAGTGCCATAGACGAGGAAAGTAGGGAGGCAACAGAACTTTATATTCATTTTTCAGAAACTGCTAAAGCTGAAGGTTTTCCTGCAATAGCCGCCATCTTTTATTTGATCGCCAATGTGGAGGCGGAACACGCCAGCCGTTTTAAGAAATTACTTAAAAGAATGGAAGATGGAACTATCTTTAAACGCGATAAATCAACCCACTGGGAATGCCTCAAATGCGGGTATGTGCATGAAGGTGAAAATCCGCCGCAAATCTGTCCCGCCTGCAACCACCCCATCGGCTATTTTGAAGAGGTGGCGGAAAACTATTGAGGTGGGTATTTTGATAATATACAGTTCTATGCGGGAATCGATCAAATTGAATTTTACATAACAATAAAATCGATAAAATTGATATGAGCGATTTACGTATTTTATGAATTAATTTACCAATATTCAAAAGGTCTACATCAAAAGCTGAATTTAGTTTGTAAATATCTTATGCAACCATCAATTTAAGACTGATAGATCTTCCATCTTTCTCCCAACTATTTTTACACGCCATTTATTTGGGCATTTCTGTCCAATTTCAAATTGTAATCCTTAAAATCTTTCATAGCGATTTTATTTAAAATAATGAAAGTTTAAGTTTAACATTTATTTAATAATATTCACTTTAAGAGAATTAAAAGTTAACATTCAGGTTATTGGTTTAACAATATTAACTGAAAATTGTGATCAATATAATTCAAAAATGGGTTATCAGAGTATGATATAATTTAAAACCTTCAAAGAACCAGATTTTAAAACAACATTCATTATTTAATAATATCTTAATAAATTAGTTCCTTTTCAATTTCAAACAAGGTTATTTTTGTAAGTACTCATTTAATAAATATAATCTCAATGATAGGCTGGATACTCCACAAACATTCCGACTTTTTGATAAAGCCTGAGACCTATGAGATTCAAAAGCTAATCGAAGAAGGGCAGAAGGTAGGTATTCAAATACTTGTATTTCAACCCGAACAAATCGAGATCATTGTTAACCGGGATGACCGTAAAAGTATATTTGTCGACGATGTTTCAATTCCGCTACCAGATTTTATCATACCCCGAATGGGTGCTGGCACAACTTATTTTGCGCTTGCCTTAATCCGCCATCTGGAGAAGTTGGGAGTTTATTCTTTTAATTCTGCCAACTCCATCGATATCGTTAAAGATAAATTATACCAGTTACAGATTCTGGCAGAGTCGGGTATGCCAATACCCAAAACCATGTTAGCCAAATTCCCGCTCGATTTGGAAGTAGTTGGAAAGCATATCGGGTTTCCGGTTGTCGTGAAAACGATTTCAGGTTCTCAAGGGAGTGGTGTTTTTCTATGCGAAACGCTACAATCACTGGATGAACTTATGCATATGATCGAGAATTCGAACCCAAACGTGAATTTGATCTTTCAGGAATTCATTAAGTTAAGCCATGGTATTGATCTTAGGGTTGTAACGGTTGGAGGCCGGGTTGTTGGAGCAATGAAGCGAACGTCGAACGACGGCAATTTTAAAGCAAATTATTCCAGGGGAGGAGCTGTCCATAAGTTCGATATTACTCCTGAAATTGAATGGCTGGTCCTGGAAATTTCCCGTAAATTAGAATTAGATATTGCCGGTATCGACTTACTTTTTGATAGAGATGGATTTAAAATCTGCGAGGTCAACTCTTCCCCATGTTTTGAAGGACTGGAAATGGCGTGCGAAAAAAATATCGCTAAAGAAATTATTCAATTTGTCAAGTACAGACTTGATATGAAATTAAAGGGAAAATAAAATAACGAGGTAACCAAAAGGGGATGAAGAATTGGAAAAGTTGGAGGATGAGTGACCAAATTCAATTCATTTTAACCCGGTAAAACGGTGTTCTCTTTATCCTAAGATGTTCTGCCTTAGAATAGTAACAATGATCTAAAATTCTTATATTTTTATAATGAAACATAAAATTGAAAACATAGAACTTGATTTTTTGACCATTGGTGATTATCAGGAATTGAAACGAGCGATGATCCTTGCTTATCAGACCATACCCAATCCCTATTGGGAAGAATCTGAAATTCAGACTTTGTTGAATAAATTCCCGGAAGGACAAATTGTGATTAAAGTTAACGGACATATTGCCGGCTGTGCTTTATCTATTATAATCGATCATGAGCAGTTTGAAGAACAGCACACGTATAAGATAGTCACGGGTAATTATACCTTTGAAACACATAGCAAAACTGGGGATACATTGTATGGTATTGATGTATTCATTAAACCGGAATTCAGGGGTTTGCGGCTTGGAAGAAGGTTATATGATTACCGTAAAGAGCTTTGCGAAAAACTGAACCTCAAGGGGATTGAATTCGGCGGTCGAATTCCAAATTATCACAAATACGAGGCAGAGCTTAGTCCTAAAGAATATATCGAAAAAGTTAAATCGAGGGAAATCCCTGATCCGGTTCTCAATTTCCAATTGTCCAATGATTTTTATCCGGTCAGAGTACTCAAAGGATATCTGGAGGGAGATAAAGCTTCGATTGACTATGCAGTGTTGTTAAAATGGGATAACATTTATTACGAAAAGCCATCCAAACGGGCTAAAGATATAAAACGGGTTGTCAGGTTAGGTTTAGTCCAGTGGCAAATGCGACCTTATAAAAATATCAACGAACTCATGCAACAGGCAGAATATTTTGTCGATACACTCAGTGAATATAAAAGTGATTTTGCATTGTTCCCGGAGTTTTTTAATGCTCCGTTAATGGCCGAATTTAATAAATTGGGAGAAGCTGAGTCTATTAGGAAGCTGGCAGATTATACGACTCCTATTGTCCAGGAATTTTCAAAATTATCCATCGCCTACAACATTAATATCATAACGGGCAGCCTGCCTGAATTGGTCGGTGATAATCTGTATAATGTGGGGTATTTATGCAGAAGGAACGGATCTGTTGAACGATACGAAAAGCTCCATATCACACCGGATGAGCTCAAAGCGTGGGGTATGAAGGGTGGAAACAAATTACAAACCTATGATACGGATTGTGGTAAAATTGGAATTCTGATTTGTAACGATGTAGAGTTCCCTGAATTAAGCCGGTTGCTTTCTGATGAAGGAATGGATATCTTGTTTGTACCTTTCTTAACAGATACTCAAAACGGATATTCCAGAGTGCGATATTGTGCCCAGGCGCGAGCCATCGAGAATGAATGTTACGTGGCTATTGCGGGTAGCGTTGGGAATTTGCCCAAGGTTCATAATATGGATATTCAGTATGCTCAGTCTATGGTTTTTACACCTTGTGACTTTGCCTTTCCGACTACCGGAATAAAATCTGAAGCTACGACTAATACGGAGATGATCTTAATATCGGATGTTGATTTAGACTTGTTAAGAGAACTTCATAATTTTGGAAGCGTCAAAAATCTCAAGGATAGAAGACTTGACCTTTACGAATTGAAAAAACTGAATGTGGAAAACCCGGCTCCGCAAATTTCTACACCGAACATAGATAAAGTTGAATATTAGCTATGCCGCAGTTTGGTATTATTCCTTATTTTTACGAGAATTTCAGCGATCAAATAGTAAATATGCAATACATTTATCTCAACCTTTTTCCTCTAATGTGGATTAGCTATTTGATCTATTGGTGGACATTATCAGGGAATGTCAAAGTAACTATTCGAACTGAATCTTTATTATCAAGATTTATCCGGTCATTCTCAATAATTCTGGCAGCAGTTCTTCTCTGTCTTCCAAAGTTCCCAATTCCGTTTCTTAACCTGAGATTTACTCCACTGAGCAATTTGTGCTTTTGGATTGGTGCAATTATCACTGCAGGCGGTCTTTGCTTTTCTGTTTGGGCACGTCATTACTTAGGAAAAAACTGGAGCCAGGCTGTCACAATTAAGGAAGACCATAAACTCATTACAAATGGGCCTTATGCTTTAGCCCGTCATCCAATTTATACGGGATTATTATTTGGTTTTGTTGGTTCATCAATTGCATTAGGGGAATGGCGTGGAGTGATTGCAGTAGCTCTTGTTTTTGGAGTGTTACTATTCAAATTAAAATTAGAAGAAAAATGGTTGCATGAGAAATTTGGTGAGTCATATGAGACTTACTGTAAGAAAGTTTCAGCTTTGATTCCATTTGTAATCTAGGTCATCTGATTACAATAAATCGAATCAGATGCCCGGACTAGAAAGGAGATTTATAACAGACAGCGGAATTTGAACATAAAAAATGCATGAAATAGCCTTGGTTGAAAAATCACAAACCAAAGATGAATATATCACCATGGCCATTCCCTTTGCAGCAATCTGTTCATCTATATTCATTGTAGTTTATCTCAGTTTTAATAACGATCTCATTAGACAGTTTCACTTCTATTAATTGCCAATCTGCAATGAATGAATTTGTTGTATCATTCAACAGTAAACCATCATTAATATTACATTTTTTAATTTTGGGCACATCCTCCTTAGTCGGATGTTGGTAATCTTCGCCAAAGTATTTATAGTTGCGTGGTAGACTTGAGTGACTAATATCGAACGGTTTCATGGCATTAACTGAAATTAAGTAAGTAGAAAATGACCATTATAATTTTTCTTAAATAGCTTTATAAAAAACTCATTTAATCTATTGATTTTTATTTCGATTAAATAAAATAGATGCCTTCTAATATACTAAAATAAAGGGATGAATGCAAGCAAAAGCCAATAAATTCGTAACCAAAAAAAGCAAGTACCATGTCTCATACTATCTGCTTATTGCATTGCTTTTGTTAGTTTCTATAAAATAATATCATAATTAAGTCAATGAAAGATAAACCTTTGCTCCTTGTTTCTGAACGGATTCCTTGGTGATGACGGGTAATTGCTTTACAGACGTAGAAGAAAATTTAAGCGAGTAGCGCTTATGAATTTTTACTCTAATTTTGGTTCTGATATACTCTTTTGGCTCATTTTAAGCGAGGTATATATTCAGCATAGTATTTCTTTACCGTTTGCAAATTCAGGCCAGCATATTTAGCCGTACTTAATTGGGTTGCTTTTTCGCCGTTGGTAATAATAAATGCAATTACATCTAATATTTGGATAAAAACAATGAACTTTCCGCAGGCAGTGTAACCTTTGAATCCAATGCAAGAATTCATTGGCATACACACCCTAAAGGACAAGTGTAGATTGTTACTGAGGGTAATGGCTTTTATCAGGAAAAATGCAAAGCTGCACAACCCATAAAAATTGGCGATGTCATAAACATTCCAGAAAATGTTGAGCATTGGCACGGAGCATCAGCGGTAAGCAAAATGGTTCACATAGCCATAACAAATTACAAAAACGATGTTCAGGTAACTTGGCTTCAACCTTTAAAAGACGAAGTATACAACGCGGTAAACATAGACATTCGGTAAAGTCCAACTTGTTTTCCCAATAAATCCAGTTTTACATTCAAAATTATTCGAATATGTTTGGAGGACTTTGAAAGGCCTGTACGAGTATGTAGTTATTGAACCCTAAATAACAATACTTAATGTAGATTTTTTATTTAACATCAATCAAAATCTTAACTTTACTGCCCTGATATAATGTATACTCTTATATAAATGAATTTTATAGACTATTATAATATTCTGGGGGTTGATAAGAACGCAACTCAAAAGGAGATCAAAGTGGCTTTCAGAAAATTAGCCAGAAAGTATCATCCCGATTTAAATCCTAATGATCCGAATGCAAAAAGAAATTTTCAGCAGATCAACGAAGCAAATGAGGTATTGAGTGATCCTGAAAAACGCCAGAAATACGATCAATATGGGAAAGATTGGCAACATGCTCAACAATTTGAAAATGCTAAACAATATCAGGAACAATCTTCAGACAGGCAGGGGGCAAGGTCTTCAGAGACTCAATTTGAGGGTGATTTTTCTGATTTTTTTGAATCCATGTTTGGTGGTACAGCAAGTACTGGCAGAAGCAGGCAGGTGAGATTTAGAGGGGAAGATTTTAATGCGGAATTACGACTAAGCCTCATGGATGCCTCAAAAACCCATAAACAAACATTAACAGTTAACGGGAAGAACTTACGAATTACTATTCCTGCAGGAATTGAAAATGGTCAAACAATCAAAATACCTGGATACGGAGGTCAAGGATTAAATGGAGGGCCAAATGGGGATCTTTATATTACCTTTTCAATATTAGATCATCCAAAATTTAAACGACTGGAGAATAATTTATATTCTACAGTAGAATTAGATTTATATACCGCAGTGTTAGGGGGTGAAATGACAATAGACACATTAGACGGGAAAGTGAAATTAAAAATAATACCCGAAACACAGAATGGAAGTAAAATTAAGCTGAAAGGGAAAGGGTTTCCTGTTTATAAAAATGAGGGACAATTCGGAGATTTATTTATCACATTCTCAATTAAAATTCCGAATAATTTAACAGATAAACAAAAAGAATTATTTACCCAATTGTCAAAATTGTAAACAATGGAAACAGAAAATTTAATATCCTTAAATGAATTCTGTATCAATCATAATATTGAGATTTCCTTTATAGAATCCTTACATGACAATGGATTAATTGAAATTACAACTATTGATACAACAATATTTATTGACAATGGTCAACTTGAGAAATTAGAGAAAATTGCTCGTTTGTACTATGAGTTAAACATTAACCTGGAAGGCATTGATTCTATAATTCATTTATTACGGCGAATTAGCTCTTTGCAAGATGAAATTGTCATTCTTAAAAACAAGCTTCGGTTTTATGAAACATATGATTAATTGCTAAGATTCAACTTTTTGATATGCTCTGATGATTCCATAATTGGAGCAATAGTTTTTGGTAATTATTTAAATATATAGTTCCGTCTGGTTGAAATAATTAGCTTGACCGATCAATTAATCGATGTTGCCACAATATATGCCCGAATGGAATCACGGGCATATTTTTTTTCATTGTTGTCCGGTAAAACCGGGATTTATTAATTTATGTGTTAAAACTCTCTGATAATCAGAAAGAGTATTTTCGTTTTTCAAAAGTAAGCCCCCTCCATTTCCGGGAACAGCGTATTCTGGTACTTTAATTTGTTTTCTTTAATTATTTCTCGCCAACTCCCTTCCGGGTCTTCCAGAAAGGAATAGATATTGATGTAATTCATTAATTGTTGCCTTATAATTGACACCAGATTAGAAAAGGCCCAATTTCGTTTTAGCCGGCTTTTCACGAGGGTTATCAGCAGGTTTGCAAGCATTGCTGTCCAAATTTGTATTTCTATGGCGTTTTCATTGTCCCCTAGAAAATACTTTAAAGGAAAGTTCTGCTTTAGCTGCTTGAACAGCAACTCTATCTGCCATCGTTTCTTGTAAATAAGAGCAATCTTTTCAGCTATTAACTCAAAATTGTTGGTTATAAACTCAAATAAACGGTCATTTTCGCTGTCCCAATAAGCTATTCTCCTTGCCCTATGCTCTTCTTTCTTTTTGTCGCCAAAGTACAATGTGATCTCCTCATCTTTCAAGACACCTGAATGGGCATTATCAGGAATATCAAATTCTTCTCCTGGCTGATAAATGGTATTGTCTTTTAGCCTTGTTACATACCAGATCGAACTTTTAGTGAAAGCTTCATATTGGGCATAATCCACGTACCCTTTATCAAAAGTGATTATTGAACCTGCTGCCAGGGTGAAAACCTCTTTGAGAAATAAGTGGTCGTGTCTGACCGCTTCGCTATATCGAATCAGGCAGGGTACATTTTCACTGGCTTTGATGATCGTATGAGCTTTTATTCCACCTTTCTTTCTGCCTTCTTTGGGATTGCGTCCAACTCCTTTCAAAATATCCTTAAATAGTGATATGGTAGTTGAATCCATAATATAAAGCCTTTTTAGGTCAGCATCGCTTAAGCGGCTGTCCGCTAAATCGGACACATGGTTGCGATAAACACTCATGTAAATGTCTCCGAAAACCTTGCTGCTTCTTCTTTGGTTCGCTTCTGAAAAAGTACTGCGCCTGACCAAATAGGATAAACCTAAATGTGAAAGCTTGTGCGAGTTGGCCAAAAGACCCAGAATGGCTTCTCTGATTGAATGATAACCTTCTAAAGCAACAAAAAGCATAACGATAACATGGTTATACGTAGAAAATTTCTTCACATACCGTTCGGCTCTATGTTGTTTGGCAATTTTTCTAATCTCAGGTTTGTCAATGAACTTTATTAACTGATTAAATATAGGCTGTCCGCTAAAATTTGTATTTTTACCCATGGTTACAATTGTTGCTTCGTAACTCCAAAGGTAACCAGACCGAGTTGATCTTCCAAGGTTAACTCGGTTCTATATTTTTACCGGACAACAGTGATTTTTTTTATTAATAGTTCGAGCCACACCCTAGTTTCCCGATGTTAACAGGGAAAGTGTCAATTTTTATGCAGGAAAAAAACGGTGAAATCTGGTATGAAGATTTACTTAAAAATGGAGACCATGAAAAGGGTGTATTAAAATTCAGAAACGGGAAATATGCATCGTTTCAAACACCTTTTTATAAGTTTACTGATTATAGTTGTGACAGCCCTTATAATATTTTGAGTGCACCTGACAGCACTATTTTCATCGGTACAAATTTAGGTTTGATTCAATATGATCCTAAAATAAAAGTGAAGTACGACCAACCTTTCAATACACTTATCCGCAATGTTTTCGCCAGGGATTCCTTACTGTTTGGAGGAATGGCCAATTATCCGGATAATCATAATAATATTGAAAGTAATATCATTCCGTACAAATTCAATGACCTGGTTTTCCATTTTACAACTACTTTTTATGAAGATGCTGAAAAAAACCTCTTCAACTTCCGCTTGATAGGCTCTGACACGACCTGGTCAGCCTGGACAAAAGACAGGAAAAAGGAATATACCAATTTGCCGGAAGGAAAATATATATTTGAAGTTAAATCGAAAAATCAGTACCAGGAAATTGGTAGTACGGCCTCGTATTCGTTTCGTATCCTTCCACCATGGTATCGCACCTGGCTGGCTTATCTGGGGATATATGCTGTTTGCTGTATTGGTTGTTTACAGCCTTGTACATTTCCGCACCCGTCAATTAAGGGATCGCAGCCTGGCTCTGGAAAAAGTTGTAGAGCAGAGAACGACCCAGATTCAGAATCAAAAAGACAACCTAGAAAAACTGAGCCGGATAGGCAAAGATATCACTTCATCCCTTTCCATTGAAAACATTATTCATACGGTTTATCAGAATGTCAATACCCTGATGGATGCCTCCGTATTCACAATCGGTCTTTATAACTCGGAAGAAAACTGTATCGAGTTTCCGTCTACCATTGAAAAAGGGGAGCCACTTCCAGCTTTTTTCATCCAATTATCAGACGATAACCGTCTGGCTACCTGGTGTTTCAAGCATCGTCAGGATGTAATTATCAACGATTACAGCGCGGATTATGGTAAATATATCAGCCTGCAGCAGGCTTCGGTAGCAGGAGATCACACGGAATCTATAGTCTACCTGCCCCTCTGGAACAAGGAGAAGGAGATCGGAGTGATATCAGCCCAGGCATTTGGAAAGAACGCCTATACCGACTACCATATCAATATACTTAGAAACCTGGCGACCTACAGCGCCATAGCTCTGGAAAATGCAGACGCTTATCGCCGGCTCACAGCCTTGCTTGATGAACTCAAGGCAACACAAGACCGGATGATTACCCAGTCCAAACTTGCCTCCTTAGGTGAACTCACCGCGGGAATTGTGCACGAGATTCAAAATCCGCTAAACTTCGTGAATAACTTTTCGGAAATTAATGAAGAATTACTCACTGAAATGAAAGATGATCTGGTTAAAGGTAATATTGAAGTTGCCATCGCGACAGCAAATGATGCTATTTGTAATCAGCAAAAGATTCTTCTTCACGGTAAACGAGCAGATGCCATCGTTAAATGGATGTTGCAACACAGCCGGAGCAGCACTGGGGTTAAGCAACCGATAGATATCAATGCTCTGGCTGATGAGTATCTGCGTCTCGCCTACCATGGCCTTCGTGCCAAAGACAAATCATTTTATGCAACGATGCATACCGATTTTGATCATTCTATTGAAACTGTCCCCATCATACCCCAGGACATCGGAAGGGTAATTCTCAATCTGATTAACAATCCATTTTATGTGGTTGATGTAAAGAAAAAACAAGAAGGGGTTGCATTTGAACCAATCGTTTCAGTGAGGACAAAAAAGGTTGGGGATAAAGTTTTTCTATCGATCAAAGACAATGGCAATGGTATTCCACAAAATGTTCTGGAAAAAATTTTCCAGCCCTTCTTTACCACAAAGCCAACCGGACAAGGAACGGGGTTGGGACTGAGTATAAGTTATGATATTGTGAAGGCCCATGGTGAGGAACTGATAGTGGATACCAAGGAAGGTCAAGGGAGTGATTTCACTATAATATTACCGGCAGGCATTTAATCTTACTGGAACAAAAGCAACAAAGCTTACACTTTGCTTTGTTCCCTTTGATTCCTTAACCTTATGGAAATATAAAATGAGTAGCCTGTTGACTACCCATTTTAATTCAAACTATATGTAAAAGTGGCTGGGTTCTTTATAATTCTATGTGACTATTAATTCCTTTAATTTCATAAATGTTACTACTGCTTAAAATCCAATGTTACTAAAGGATTCAACTATGACTTTAACCTTATTTTTACAGTCTCAACAAATTGCCGGAAGATCTTTTACTCGGGTATAAACAATTCAATTTTTGTCCCAAACTGACAATTCTAACAATTTTTGGTAATTTAGAATAATTCCAGATGAATAATGAGCCTTTTAAACTTTTTTAATATAATGTTTTTTTACCTTTAATCAAATATTATTTGCCTGTTTCAAAATAAATCTAACTGAAACACCATGTTAAAATTGACATTGTTTTCATTGATTTTTTTGATGTGCTTAACCAGAGCACATTGTTCACCTTTATCACAGGAAAAAGGGGATAAGAAGGAAGTTCAGGTAAAGAGAAAAGAAAAAAGGGAAATTGAAGCACGAAAGAACTTTGAAAAAGTTTATCAAATGCTATATGACAGTTCCTTTGTTGTGAAAGTGAATTATATTTATAATGGTAAATCAGCGGTATTTGTCAACGACAATTTGCATTTCGTGATGACCCATGGGGACAAATTTATCACCAATTTAACAGGTAATATATTAGTTGGTCATCCGGAAACGATATGGAAGATAACTTCTTATAAACTTATTAGAAATGAAAAGTGTAAATCCTGTGTCCTTAATTTTAGTGCTTATTCAAAGATTGGTGGTTCAATAAATGTGATTATCGATGTTTTGAGATCCAGAGAAACAACTGTCAGAACTGGAGACTTTGAGTTGGACGGAACGATATTGTCTCTGAAAGAAGCGGGTGATTTTACAGTTTATCATAAATAACAATATCAGCAGAAATGGTGAGGCTTAAAATTGAACTCTGTCTGATCAATTTTAACTTGCTACAACCAATTTTATTTTAATCTTAAACACCATAAGATTTATGAACGGATAAGCACTGTCTTAGTATGCCACCCAATAATATCAAGATTTGTCGTTTGCAACATCTGAGTTGTCTTTAAACGAATATTCTTAAAGTAAATTCTTCATTGCATCATTTATTTGAACATTTTCAAAGCTATCAAGATAAATTTGAGGAGTTGACAAATCCGAATGTCCTAAAGCCTCACTGATCGGGGCTATATTCACACCGGAATTTTTTAAAATTGTAGCAAACTAATGACGAGCAACATAAGTGGACAAATTCAATTTGATTTCTGTAAGTTCGGCGATCCGCTTTAAATCTTTATTTGTATGGATTAAAATTTTATGAATCCGATTTTGTTTCTGAATTGCGGTTTTATGAATCCGTTGGTCAAGGATTGGGAAAAGATATCCGGTAAATTCCGAATAATGGTAATATCTTTCAATGATTTGCTTTGCTTCTTGTGATATCTGGAAACTGATTTTTTTTCCGGTCTTTTGCCTTACATATAGAATTCTTTTATCAAAAATGTTCTCCGGCTTCAAATTCGATATATCAGTAAAATTAATCCCCCCTCCCAAATAACTGAAAATGAAAATATCTCTCGATAAATTGATTGATTCATTTTCCTGTGACAAATTCAACCCAATTATTTTTAATATATCCTCTTTTGAAATAGCCCGTTTTTGGGTCTTCACATCGAACTTGCTGATCTTATATTCATTAAATGGATAATTGGTATTCTTTGCACACTTTGATTCAATAGCCTTATTATATGCGCTCCTGAGAGTGCGAAATAGTACGCTGATCGTGGTTTCCTTGTTTCCCTTAGATCGTAACCATCTTTCGTACCTAATTAACCATTGTACATCAATATCTGGAAATAATATATTCAGTCGACCTTTGGAGAATTCCTTAATTGAATTATATGAACCTTTATAAATAAGTCTATTACCTGTTTTATTGGTTTGACTGTAATGCAAAATCAATTCACGGTAAAACTCACCTACGGTTTTTTCTTTGGTCTCTGATTTGTTTACTGCTAAAAGGTTTGTTGGTGTGAAATCCTTTTGATTTGCATTGAATTCCAAGATTTGCCTTTGAAGATCCGTAACCTTATCCAGAACGATTTTATGAATAAACTCACCATTGGGGCAATTCGATTTCGGTTTGTTCTTGGTAAAGTCCCAAAATTTGGGATTAATTAAGACTCCTAAACTCTGGTATTTCCGTTTACCATTTTGGGAGATTTGAATCATTAAAGGGTTTTCACCGTTGGAAAGAGTCTTTGATTTGTAGCAAACTACTGAAATTGAGGCATTCATGTGTAAAAACTGGTTTACATCTCAGTTTACATGAACATAAACTACATCAGTAAAACCAGCTTTAAAAAGAAAATCAGCTAATCACATTTTTGCTGTAACTAACTGATTAAGAGAGCGGAAAACGAGACTCGAACTCGCGACCCTCAGCTTGGGAAGCGTATTTTTCGACTTCACTGTATTTCTACACACTTCTTTATGCCTATATTATAATTCTGATATTTAATATATTACATTCAGAAATTAATAATCTATTTTTGCATACTTCAATATATTTTATAATTTTGTGGTGCAATTTTTGGTGCAAATAAACAATAGATATGGCTATTACTAAACCCACCGCAAATATACTACTTGACACAAGAAGAGTTTTAAAATCTGGAAAATATCCTGCAAAACTTACAGTTTACTACCTTGGGGAGAAAAAAAGGTACAAGCTACCGATTGAATTAACCGAAGGTGATTGGGAGAAGATAAATTCACCAAGGTTACGGGATGAAGCACTAAAAGAATTAAAAACAAAACTTGATTATTACACAGGTGAAAAATTTGAGGACTGTTTAAAAAAGATCAATGACCCATTTTCCTTCGAAAAATTCGAGGAGACATATTTCGAAAAATACACATTGATAAATAAAAGTGTGGATGTTTATACAGCATTCCAGACCTATATAGATAAGTTGGCAAAATCTGATAAAGTCGGTAATTCAGAAATCTATACTACAGCAAAAAAAAGCCTACAAGCTTTTAAATCTAAATTATCTTTTGAGGAGGTTACACCAGAATTTTTAATGGCCTATGAAAAGCAAATGTTGACAAATAATTTATCAATGGCATATATTGCATTAAATCTACGCTCTTTGAGAGCTATTTTTAACAAAGCGATTGAAGCTGGTTTTGTAAAACAAGAATTCTATCCATTTAAAATATATAAAATTAAAAAAGGTGATAATAAAAAAAAGGCACTTTCAATCGAACAACTTAAGCTACTTAAATATCATAAAGCTGAGACCAAAGCACAACAAAAAGCCCTAGATTTCTGGATGTTTTCTTTCAATTGTTATGGGATCAATATGATTGATATTTGTAGATTGCAATTCAAGAATATAGAGGATAATCGTATAGTTTTTACGAGGAAGAAAACTGACCATTCCACAACAAGTTCAAAAACGATACGTCTGGCGATTACGCCTGAGATTCAGCAAATTATTGACAATCATTGCAATTCAAACCAACAACCTGAAAGTTACGTTTTCAATATTCTGCCTCATGGAATAGATGCAAAGCGGGAACGGAAGATTGTGCAGTCTTTCACTCGAAATATTAATAAACACATGAAAAAGATATGTGAGGATTTAAAGCTTGGTGTAAATGTTTCAACTTATTGGGCTCGACATAGCTTTGCAACCTTCTTAAAATGGAATGGTGTATCAATAGAAGTAATAAGTGAGGCACTTGGTCACACAGATATAGCAACAACGCAAAATTACTTAGATTCATTTGAGGATGAGACAATTGATAGTACTGGTAAAATAATTTCATCACTTTAATTCGATATGTCTATGGAAATGTATGATGATGCAATTGAAATGCAGTTTGAGAAGCTTGCTTGTATTCTGGATGAAAACCCTATTGTTTGTACAAATCCCTTGGAGAACTCAAGCTATTTAGGCGTTAATTTATTTACAAGTGCTGAAGGATTTCAATTTACAATGCTTCAACCTTTATACGATAAATACACTGCCTACCTAGATCAATTCATCAAAAGTAATAATGTTTCAACATCTGGCCTAACACACTTAGAATCAACATTTAGACGTTTATCAGCAAAATATCAAAATAATCATCAACGATTTAAAGATTCAGAAATAAGAAAAGAGTGGATTCATTTATCTCAGAATTTTTCTCTTCCGAATCCAAATGATGATGATGATATTAATAGACAGCAAAAATACTCTCGATCGGCATATAAGTTTTTTTGGAATATGTCCGCAACACAGCGTTTCTTTATTGACGAAATTAAACAATTTGTTGACCAACAATTACAGCCATTCAATAAAAAACCAGAATCAATAAATTTTAATGAAAGCACGATCCAACAATCCAATAGCAAACAATTAATTGACATAAGTTATCATTTTTCAATTCGCACTGAAGCATCGAAAGCAAGTCATAATATTTTGGAAAGGATTTTCAAACATTTAAAGGCTAACAACTACATTTCGTGCACCTTACCAGAGTTCAAACATATTTTTACAAAAAAATCGCCAGCCCCTATTGTTTGGAATAAAGACTACATCCAGCTAACCTATCTCATTAAAAAGATGTCGGAGAGGTTTTTAATGAAACCTAAATCACCCTCAAATTACCATATTGCTTCCAAGCTATTTTACAAGAATGCAGTGGGTGTATATTTTAATCCCAGCAAAGTCCGACATGATAAAGACCCAAACTCATCTGATAAAAAATTGATTGATCAAGTCATTAGTGATTCCATTGAATATTACATGGGGTATTAATTTGAGAAGGTTAGAGCGAATTCCTACCGACAGCCAGTACTAATTTCATTTTAGTTCAGTGTTTAACATCTTACGTATTCACTCTAATTCAGTGTGTTTCAGTTACACTTATTGTCTGACACCCTAACCTACACATTGAAGTGTCGGTCAAATGTCTCTTATCTCTCAATATATCTTTGCATTACAAAATACAAAAAGATATGAAAGAGTATGAATCATTAACATTTGAGCAGATGCCAACAGCACTCTGCCGACTTCTTCAAGAAGTGAGTACCATTAAAAATTATTTACTGAATAGTTCAACATTGAACGATAGTCCAAACTATGTTAAACCAGAAAAGGAATGGTTGACAGTTGAGCAACTAAGCCATATACTTGATCTAAAACAGAGCAGTATTTACCAACTCATTTACCAAAAAAGGATTCCAAGTTACAAAAGAGGTGGTAGACTATATTTTGATGCTGTCGAAATTGATGAATGGGTACGTACAGGTAAAAAGAAAACCCTTGAACAGATAAAAAAGGAAGCCAACCTTGAAATTAAAAGGTAGCAACTTATCAAAGTGATAATTTCGAACATTATTGGTACATAAATAATATATATGTTAATATTAAATCATGGTAAAATTTGATAAAATAAAAATAGTTACAAATTCAGATTACATTACAATAACTAATTTAAGCTTTTTTGAAAAGAGAATTAATGAACATAAAAATAACACCATTTTTGTATTCAATCAGATAAAACCTTATAGCTTATTTATACACCTGACACCAACGCTTAATAAAGCGATAATTGAATTTACTGGGAAAATTCTTCTGGACGATTATCCACAACTAATTTCTGTAGAAACAATTAATAAATGCTTCCACAATATTAACACATTAGGAATATGCCATATGCAAATTGAAAGCATCATTAATGATAGCGAGTTAGTAAAATGTGACACAACTGAGGATATTGAGCTTGATTTAAAAGGTGACATTAGGAAAATCCTAATAAGCCAACTATCAAATCTTAAAAAGTTTATTTTGAGAAAGTATAGTACGACTGGTTACACGGTAAATAAAGATGTAAAAACAAAGAAATATCAACTCCGACTTTCATTATATGATAAGTATCGTGATATGCTGAAAGCAGAAAATTCCGACTTTTTAAAATTAGTTTCAAATCCTGAATCAATTATGAACTATTTTAAAAATAAATATCGAATTGAAGCGAATCTGATCAATAAAGTACAAATAAGAAATTATTTAGGAATAGCTGATAATTCTTTAGCTAATGCGTTAAAATCTTGCCAAAACCCATTACTTAATATTTTCAACATAATATTTCCCAATGATCTTACCAATAATGATGGCATGTCTAAAACAAGAAATCTATATGAATATGAATCACTTAATCAGTTGAAAGATGGACTAATTGTGAAAGCATGTGACTATGACCTAAAAAAGGTAAATGATGTACTTAACCATTACTTAGCAACGAATACTAACAAGAGAAAGTACGGGACACGGTTTCGTGAATTAATAAATGAATCTATACCAATCAATGAAAATAAGTTCATTATCAAACACATTCGAGATCAATTAATTGCATAGTAAAATCTTAAACTTTAATCACTGAAAAGGTCATGAAATGAAATCTGGTAAAAATCAGCCAGTTCAGCCAAAGTGTTTAAAGTTACATTGAAACCATGTTCTGCTCTTGAAATACTGTTTTGATGCAAATTGGTAGCCTTAGCGACATCATGTAAGGTTAGACCATTGCTGAAACGAATTTCATGTAAGTAACAACCTAGTTCTGCCAATGCCTTATGGTTTTTATCTGGTAACGATTTTTGTTTCATGTGTAATGTTTCAAATAAATACCAGAAACAATATATTATTGTTTTCCCTGTACCATAACTATTGATGTAGAGCCAAATTCAATAACAAAACGTTGGGTTAATGTATTATTATCAATGCTTTTATATTGAATATCAGGCAGAAAATAGCTAAAACAGGCATAATTAATGGTTTTATTGGTTAAAAAACCTCCTACATGTTTATCTACACGTGCTTTACAATTTTAGAATTAAAAATAAGATGAGAATCAATCAATATCAGCGAAGAAAGTAGCCAATTTAACATCTAAAGCGTCCAATACTTTTAGCAATGAATCCATATTGAAGCTATCACCCCTTTCAATGCGCTGAATAGTCCCTTTATTGATCTTGTGAGTGAAAGCAAATACTTCATAGTTCAAAAATTCAGGGTGTGATTTGCGAAGTTGACGAACTTTAGTTCCAATCTTAACAAGGCGTTCATCTTTGTTTTCGGTGTCTGTTGATTTCATCTTTTTCAGTTTAAGCATACAAACATACAGAAATAATTTAATACATGTTTTTGTATGTATATTTTATAATGTACTTGTAAATACATATATTTGCATGTATAATAATTAGTGTATATAAATCTATAAAAGAGTATTATACCATGCGCATTCAGCATTCTTATTTCAATCAAATCATATTCCGCAAGTATCACTTAGTACAAAAGTGATACTTGGGAATAATCTTAATATGCAGATATTCTGCGATATAAATAAACGTGCAGATTAAGTTACAAAAGACAAGTATCAGTTATAAATCAATCACAATATAAGTGAACCTAAAAAAATAAAAGATGGCACTAAAAGGACAATCAACTAAAGCATCATATCTGGAATGGGATTCCATGCTACTTCTTCTTCAAAAACTCGAAAGAGACCAACAATACAAATTTCAACTGTTATTTGCTGTTGGATGTTTTACAGGATTACGCATAGGAGATATTCTGAAATTAAGGTGGCAGGATATCCACAACTGTGACGCAATGGAACTGGTGGAGGGCAAAACCAAAAAAATCAGGAAAATCAAGTTGAATCCAGCACTGGTGGAAATCATCAACAGATTACACGAAAAAATGAAGGTGGATGATGATCATCAATTATTGTTCGTTAATAAGACGAACACAAAAGCGATAAACATTCAATATGTTAATCGTAAGCTGAAGGAAATTGGGAAACAATACCTTCCAACCAATAAAATATCTATATCCTCACATCTGTTCAGGAAAACCCTTGGTAGACATGTATGGGCAATAAATGACTATTCAGAAAAATCCTTATTGTTGCTTGGTGAATTATTCAACCATAGCTCTATCAAGATCACCAAAATTTATTTGGGGATTAAAGAAGAGGAGATTGGTGATGTATACCTTAACTTATGATCATTTCATTTCCAATGCTATACGCTCAAATATCTAACTTAATCAATTGATATATTTTACAAACTTTACGTTTGCTAATCTCTTACTTAATAAACTGTATTTTTTATTTAGTATTTCTTGTCACTAATCAATAATATCAGTAGTTTTATGGTTACAAATCGATTTAATCACTAAAGTCAGAAATAATCCTAAACCAAATAATATTAAATGCACCCAGAAATTGAAAAACTAATCAAACTTGCCATCGCTGATGGGGTAATAACTGAGAAGGAGCGAGGAATAATATTGCGTAAAGCAGAAAAATTAGGAGAAGAAATAGACGAAGTTGAGATGATAATTGATGGAGAAATTGCTTTAGCATCTAAGGAGCTTAATAAAAATCAATTTGGTAACAGTTTATCAAGTAAGGAAGGTAACTTTAAAAAGTGTCCATCTTGCGGAGCTTCAGTAAAATCTTTTCAAATTAATTGTGAAGATTGTGGACATGAATTTAAAGGCACTAAAGCTGAAGGGTATTTAGAAGAT